>ENA-OQHI01001648-OQHI01001648.1-human-gut-metagenome-genome-assembly--contig:-NODE-1648-length-10040-cov-3.462210_pt1 | contig 10040 bp, 6 predicted proteins | sample MGYA00242561_ERZ504713 | MGnify/ENA primary metagenome ERZ504713 (study PRJEB26092, sample SAMD00036217) | human gut metagenome | host: Homo sapiens | study: EMG produced TPA metagenomics assembly of... | reverse complement strand
GAAAAAGATGATAATCTTGCACTTGCACAAGCGGTAGGAAAAATCCTTGAAGACAATGGTGTGGATGTGGTATATACTAGAACAGAAGATATTTACCAGACGCCATTTGAGAAGGCAAGAATCGCAAATCAGTCAGGTGCAGATTATTTTATCTCTTTTCATCGGAATAGCAGCCCTGAAGATAATCAATATCAGGGCGTAGAAGTTCTGGTATATGACAAAAGTGGAATTAAGTATCAGATGGCACAAAATATTGTTGGAGCACTGGGGGAACTTGGATTCAGAGAAATAGGAGTAAAAGAACGTCCGGGACTGGTCGTTCTGCGAAGAACCAGAATGCCTGCTCTTCTCATTGAAACCGGATTTATAAACTCAGATGCGGATAATGCATTATATGATGAGAAAAAAGATGAAATAGCACAGGCGATTGCAGGCGCAATTCTAGGAACGTTATCGGAAGAAACGATAGAAGCTCCTTTGTATTATCGGGTACAGACCGGCGCATTTCGGAACAGAGAGAATGCAGACCGTATGCTTTATCAATTGACAGATCAGGGATATCCGGCATTTCTGTTGAATGAAAATGATTTATATAAAGTACAGGTTGGCGCATTTCAGCAGATCGGAAATGCAATAAATATGGAACAACGCCTCAGAGATGCAGGATATAGTACGGTCATTGTAACAAAATAAACCAAAAGAGAAGGTATCGAATATGTACGAAGAGTTCATAAAAGAAACAAGTAAGTTCATTTTTGCAGAAAATAAGCCAGAGAAAGCGGATATTATTTTTGTACCCGGCAATGGTTATTCACAGATGGCAGAGAGAGCGGCACAGCTGTATGCGAAAAAATATGCTCCATTTGTACTGCCAAGTGGAAAATACAGTATTTCTACAGGCAGATTTGGCGGAGTACTGACTGGTCAGAAACGGTACAGTGGAGAGTATCAGACGGAATGGGAATTTTTAAAGGATGTACTGATGAAGAATGGTGTGCCGGCGGATGCTGTTCTGAAGGAAGACCAGGCGACATTTACCTGGGAAAATGCAAAGTTTTCCAGAAAAGTTACAGATCAGGCTGGTATTAATATAAGGAAGGCAATTATTTGTTGCAAAAATTATCATGCTAGAAGAGCCTTAATGTATTATCAGAGGGCATATCCGGACACTGAGTTTCGGGTATGCCCATGTTGTGTTGATGGCATTACCAGAGATAATTGGATAGAGTCTGAGAGAGGAATAAAAGAAGTTCTTGCAGAAGTAAACAGAATAGTCACTCAATTCTCACTAATGATGTAATCTTGATAAATATAAAAAAAATAATTTGGGGGTGTCGAAAAAAGTAGAACTGTGATATAATGCTTGTGTCGTAAAATAAAATATTGTGTTACAAATTAGTTACGAAAAGATAAAAGTTTCATATACGACAAAATAGATATTTTTATATTACAGTACTTAAATTCGAATTATATATGATATAGAAACAAGTTACATTTTTTGTTTAAAGATTACATAAATAATATGAAGCTGCCGGCATATAATGGCTTTGTCTGGCAGTAATGAATATAGATTGAGGTGTGAGGATTATGATGAAAAAGAGGAAGAATGTGCAGTTTATTGCTGCTGCAGCACTTACCGCAGCACTTGTAACAAGTCAGTTTTCATTTGCAACAGTAATGGGAGACGATACATCGACCGTACAGGTCAGCAGTCTGATCCCGAATAATGTTACGATTGATCAGCCGGTTCCTCTTTCAGATATTTCACTTCCGAAGAGTGATTATGGAACACTTTCCTGGGCAGATGGGTCTTGTGTACCGTCAGCGAGAGTGCAGACTTATGATGTTGTATTTCGTCCGTATAATGCTGCTGATCTGGCGAAGATTTCTGGTTGGGATGGGCAGTCAGAGGCAATTTACAGCAGTGTGACAGTTGTTGTAAGCAGTATCAGTAAGGATTCAGATTATGAGGGGGCTCAGACAGAGCAGGAAGCTGCAGATACTGAGAATACGACACAAAACACAAAAGAAAACACAGAGGCCGGCACGACAGATAATACTGAAGAAAATACGGAAACTACTGTTCCGGAAGTAACTCCGGAAGTAACGGAAAACCCGGAAAATACCGAGAACACAGCAGACTCTGAGTCCACGGAGGACAAGAATAACGCAGATACAGACAGCACAGAAGTGACGGAAACACCGGATAATGATAATACAGACAATATTATTACTGAGAATACGGAAGTACCGGCTGTAACAGTAACTCCGTCAGAAGATAAAGATACACCAGAGGCCGTTGAGACACCGGGACCTGCAGATATCGCAGAAGTTACTGAGGCACCGTCAGTGACAGATACACCGTCAGTGACAGATACACCGGAACCTACAGTGACTCCGGAGGCTGATAAAGACAATATTTTTGATGGAACAGAGAAAGATATCACAGCAGATGACCGAGCTCAGTCGGTTGAGGAGGACACAGAGCCGTCTGATGAAGAAAAAGCACAGATAGCAGAAAAAAATCACACATGCAATGGCATTTCTGTATCAGGGATCAATCTTCCATGGTACGTACAGTTCAGGGCTGCAAGTGGTGAGAATTATGAATTTACCAATGAAGCAGAAGCAAATGTATTCAAATCTTATGAATTTGAATTATGTGATCTGAGAAACAATACTGAGTATGAGATCCCAGATGGTGAATATCTGAGTGTGACAGTTCCTGTTAAGGCCGGATATGATTATACAATTGAGCATCTTCTGGACAGTGGTGCTATGGAAACAATCGTGCCAAGTGTTGAGGGCAGTACAATGGTATTCAGTACACACTCTTTCAGCCCGTTTGGAATTGCAGGAAGCAAGGCACTTGTAGGAGAAGAAATTGAAGATGGAAGCTATTCTTCCGGTACAACTTCTACCGCGACAACGACTCCGCAGGCGACAGCAGCAGCTTCCACAAATACCGGCAGTACATCTGGCGGTACCGCAAATAATGCAAGTAATACAGTATCCGGTTCAGCGAATAATACATCTGTTCAGGCATCCACATCTGAAAATCAGAACAGTACTTCTGACTCTGCTGACCAGAGTGAAGCAGACAGTAAGGGAAATTCTGTAGGAGCAGTTGAGACTGGAGATAATACTCCGATCCTTCCGTTTGTGATCATTGGCATCGCAGCTGCGGTAATTGTAGCAGTACTCGTTTATCTTAAGAAGAAAAAATAATATTTTGCATAGCATTTTGCACATATGAAGCAAAGCTCTTCCATATATTTCAATATGGGAGGGCTTTTTTATGAAGGTAAAGGCAATTTTGAGATCATTGTTTCTGGCATATCTTCTGTCGGGTGTCTGCCTGCTCTTGCTGGCATTACTGGTATTCAAACTTGACATAGGGAAAGGGCCGGTTACGGTAGGAATTTTAGTGATTTATGTGCTGTCCTGCCTGGCAGGAGGATTTTTGGCAGGAAAGATACTTCGTCAGGATAAATATCGGTGGGGATTTCTGGTAGGCTTATGTTATTTTGTGTTACTTGCAGCTGTTTCTTTTGCAGTACAGAGAAAGTGGGATATGAGCTTCCAACATCTGGTGACTACATTTTTTATGTGTCTTGGAGGAGGAACCCTTGGAGGGATGCTTTCCTGATAAAAAAATGCTTTTAATTAGGCTGATTTTATGCTATACTATGCCCAGATAATTATACATAAGGAGGGATATATAATGGAACATATCAAAACATTAAATACAAAGAACCTGCAGAACACAGTGAAAAAAGGTGGATGCGGTGAATGTCAGACATCTTGCCAGTCAGCATGCAAAACTTCCTGTACTGTAGGAAATCAGAGCTGCGAGAACAAATAAGCAGGTTCAGAACATTCAGTAAGCAGCGGAGTGAAATCCGCTGCTTATTCTTATGAACAAAAAGTTACAGGAAAGGATTTTCAGAAAGATGAGTCTGATTCATAGATATCAGAGCAATGGCTATAACATTGTTCTGGATATTAACAGTGGATGTATTCATCTGGTAGACCTTGTAACATACGAAGTTCTTCCTTTTATGGAAGAGGGACTTTCAGAGCAGGAGATTGTTGACAAATTAAAAGATCAGTATCCTGAGGCTGATATCCGTACTTCTGTTTCCGAGTGTGAGAAACTGAAAGAACAGGGTATGCTGTTTACCAGAGATATATACGAAAACATTATTGATGAATTTACAGAGAATCGACAGACAGTAGTAAAGGCTTTGTGCCTGCACATTGCCCATGATTGTAATCTGGCCTGTCGATACTGTTTTGCCGAAGAGGGAGAATATCATGGAAGAAGAGCACTGATGTCTTTTGAAGTGGGTAAGAAAGCTCTTGATTTCCTGATCGCCAATTCCGGATCCAGAAAGAACCTGGAAGTGGATTTCTTCGGAGGAGAGCCTCTGATGAACTGGCAGGTTGTCAAAGACCTGGTGGCATACGGAAGAGAGCAGGAGAAACTCCATAATAAAAAATTCCGTTTTACACTAACAACGAACGGTGTTCTTCTCAATGATGAAGTTATGGAGTTCTGTAATAAAGAAATGGGAAATGTTGTTCTCAGTGTGGACGGACGTAAAGAAGTTCATGATTATATGAGACCTTTCCGCAAAGGAGCTGGAAGTTATGATCTGATCATTCCGAAATTCCAGAAATTTGCGGAATCCAGAAATCAGGACAAGTATTATGTGCGTGGTACATTTACACATCATAATCTCGATTTTTCAAAAGATGTTCTGCACCTTGCAGATCTTGGTTTCAAACAGATTTCTGTTGAACCGGTAGTTGCAGCTGATACAGAGGAATATGCAATCAGAGAAGAGGATATTCCTCAGATCATGGAAGAATACGATGCACTGGCAAAAGAAATGATCGCCAGAGAAAAAGCCGGAAAAGGTTTCAACTTCTTCCACTTTATGATTGACCTGACCGGTGGACCTTGTGTCTACAAACGTCTCTCAGGATGTGGTTCAGGAACCGAGTATCTTGCAGTAACTCCTTGGGGTGATTTTTATCCGTGTCATCAGTTTGTTGGTGAAGAGCAGTTCCTTATGGGAAATGTGGATGAGGGAATCACACATCCGGAGATCCGTGATAAGTTTGGTAAATGTAATGTTTACACAAAAGAAGCTTGTAAAGACTGCTTCGCAAGATTTTACTGCAGTGGTGGCTGTGCTGCCAATGCTTATCATTTTCAGAAAGATATAAATGGCAATTATGGTATCGGATGCGAACTTCAGCGTAAGAGAGTGGAGTGCGCAATCATGATAAAGGCCGCATTAGCGGAATAAAATAATGCAAGAAGGGAAAGAACAATGAAGAAAAGCAAAGGAATTGTTGTGCTGCTTCTGACCGCCATTATCACAGTCTTTCTGTGTTACACGGCCGGGATTGGCCTCGGACCAACAGGTACCGGTTCTGCAAAAAACATTAAGACCGGCCTGGACCTGTCTGGTGGTGTAAGTATCACCTATCAGGCAAAAGACAGCAACCCAAGTGCAGAAGACATGTCAGATACTGTTTATAAACTCCAGAAGCGTGTTGAACAGTACAGTACAGAAGCACAGGTGTACAAAGAAGGAAGCGACCGTATCGCTGTAGAGATTCCTGGTGTTACAGATGCAGATGCGATTCTGAATGACCTTGGAAAACCGGGTTCTCTGTGTTTTATCACAATGACAGATGATGACGGTAATGCAAACTTCTCCAGTACAGGAAGCGGTTATGTACTGGCAAGAAGTCTGGACGAGATTCGTGAATCCGGATCCGTCGTTCTGGAAGGTACAGATGTAAAAGATGCCCAGGGTGGTGCATTCCAGTCTGACAAAAACAGCTCCAGAGAGTATGCAGTCAGCCTGACACTTACAGATGAAGGTAAGACAAAATTTGCAGATGCTACAGAAGCAAACGTAGGAAAACAGATTGCGATCGTTTATGACGATCAGATCTTAAGCGCACCGAAGGTAAACGAAGCAATCACAGGTGGACAGGCACAGATTACTGGTATGTCCAGTGTGGAAGAAGCACAGAATCTTGCTTCCTATATCCGTATCGGTTCTCTGAGCATCGAACTGGAAGAACTTCGTTCCAGCGTAGTTGCTGCACAGCTTGGTGAAGAAGCAATCTCCACCAGTGTTATGGCTGGTCTGATCGGTCTTGTTATTGTAATCATCTTCATGATTATTATGTATCGTCTGCCGGGTGTTGTTGCCGGTGTGGCACTGATCCTGTATACAGCGATCGTACTCATTACATTGAATGCATTTGACATCACACTGACTCTTCCGGGTATTGCAGGTATCATTCTTGGTATTGGTATGGCGGTTGATGCGAACGTTATCATTTACGCACGTATTCAGGAAGAAATCGCAGCCGGAAACTCTGTAAGAGCTTCTATTAAATCCGGTTTCTCAAAAGCGTTCAGCGCAATCTTCGATGGAAACATCACAACCCTGATCGCATCTCTCGTGCTGATGTGGCTTGGTTCCGGTACTGTTAAGGGTTTTGCTTATACACTGGCTCTTGGTATCGTAGTTTCCATGTTTACAGCTCTGGTTGTATCACGTTTTGTTATGAATGCTCTTTATGCAGTAGGATTCCATGATGAGAAATTCTACGGTCGTGCAAAACAGCGTAAAGTATTCAATGTTGTTGGAAAACGAAAAGTATTTTTCATTATTTCCATCATTCTGATCTTAAGTGGTCCGGTTGCAATGGCAATCCATCACAACGTAGATGGAACAGCTCTGAACTATGCACTTGACTTCTCAGGTGGTACTGCAACAACTGTAACATTCAACGAAGACATGGATATCAAGCAGATTGACTCTGAAGTAACTCCTGTCGTTGAAGAAGTTACAGGTGACAAGAATGTACAGCCGACTAAAGTTGTAGGAACAAATCAGGTAGTTATCAAGACGCGTACGCTTTCTCAGGAAGAACGTGAGAAATTGGATAATGCACTTGTTGAGAAATTTAATGTAGATGATTCTTTGATCACAACAGAAAGTATTTCTTCTACAGTAAGTTCCGAGATGAGAAGAGATGCAGTTGTTGCCGTGATTGTGGCTACACTCTGCATGCTTGCTTACATCTGGTTCCGTTTCAAAGATATCCGTTTCGCAAGCAGTGCAGTACTTGCCCTGCTGCATGACGTACTGGTTGTATTTGCATTCTATGGAATTTCCAGAATTTCCGTAGGTAATACCTTCATTGCCTGCATGCTTACCATCGTAGGTTATTCCATCAACGCAACGATCGTTATCTTCGACCGTATTCGTGAGAATATGAAGGGAAGCAGATCAAACCTTGAAGAGATCGTTAATGAAAGTATCACACAGACACTTACAAGAAGTATGTACACTTCTTTCACAACTTTCGTAATGGTAGCTGTTTTGTACATCATGGGTGTATCTTCTATACGTGAGTTCGCAGCTCCTCTGATGGTAGGTGTTATCTGTGGAGCTTACTCTTCTGTATGCATCACAGGTGCTCTGTGGCTGGTAATGAAACGCTATTATAAGAAACCTGTTGCACAGGCTGTAGCAGCAAAGAATACTGCAGCTCCTGCAAAACAGAATAATAACAGCCAGGATACAAAATCCGGAAAGAAAAATTCAGATCAGCCGAAAAAGAAAAACCGCAAGAGAGTAGCAGAACGTCTGGCGGCACAGGAAGCAGCGGCAAAAGAAAATGCTTCCAAAGATGAAAATAAGGATGCATAATCCGAAACATAAAAAGTAACAATTAAGTTGCTGTGAACGGAGTGAACAGTAACACATCTCAGATCCCGGGACAGACTGCTGCCCCGGGATTTGTGTTTTAATAATGGATAGGTTGATAAACAGAGAGGATCATTATGGAAAAGTGGATGGTATATAATAAGAAAGCAGATTTTCAAAAAATAGGCAGTGAATTTGGAATTGATCCTGTGATAGCGAGATTGATACGAAACCGTGATATACAGGATATGAAAGAGATTCGTTCCTATTTATATGGAACACTTGCGGAAATTCCATCCCCATGGAAGATGAAGGATATGGAACGTGCAGTGCAGATCCTTCAGAAAAAAATTACGCAGAAAAAAAAGATCCGAATCATCGGAGATTATGATATAGATGGCGTGACAGCTACCTGCATTTTGTTGAAAGGTCTGAAACGACTTAATGCAAATGTGGATACTTACATTCCGGACAGAGTAAAAGACGGATATGGAATGCATGAGCAGCTGATCGATAAAGCACTGGAAGATGGAATTGATACGATACTGACCTGCGATAATGGGATTGCAGCTGCGGCTGAAATAGAATACGCAAAAAAAGAAGGACTCACTGTGATCGTTACGGATCATCATGATATTCCTTTCCGCGATACAGAGGATGGAAGAATCTGGATCATTCCGAAAGCAGATGCAGTGGTGAATCCGAAACAGAATGACTGTCTGTATCCGAATAAAAATATCTGCGGGACGGTGGTTGCGTGGAAACTGATCTGGGCGTTATATGAAAGATTGGGGATTGACAGTGATGAGATATGGGATTTTCTTGAATTGGCAGCAATTGCAACAGTAGGTGATGTCATGGATCTGCAGGGAGAGAACAGGATCATTGTAAAGGAAGGACTGAAAAAACTTTCTTCTACTTCTTTTGAAGGGCTGAAAGCACTGATTTGTGTGAATAATCTTGAAGGTGCAGAGATTACGGCATATCATGTAGGGTTTGTTATTGGCCCATGTATCAATGCAAGCGGACGGCTTGATACAGCAGCAAGATCTCTGGAACTGCTTCTTGCGGATAATATGGAAGATGCAATGAAGCTTGCGGATGATCTGTATGATCTGAATCAGAGCAGAAAAGCCATGACAGAGCAAGGAAAAGAACAGGCGATCCAGAGCATTGAGGAAAATAATCTCGGTAAGGACCGAGTGTTGGTAGTGTATCTTCCAGACTGTCATGAGAGCCTTGCTGGTATTATTGCAGGACGGATCCGTGAAGCATATAATAAGCCGGTGTTTGTGCTGACGAAAGGATCTGATGGAGTAAAGGGAAGCGGACGGTCAATCGAGGCCTACTCTATGTATGAGGAACTGGTGAAATGCAGTGATCTGCTCATGCAGTTTGGCGGTCATCCGATGGCAGCCGGACTTTCAATGGAGGAAAAAAATGTAGAACTTTTCCGCAGACGTCTGAATGATAACTGTACCCTTACAGAACAGGATCTGATTCCCAAAATTATGATCGATGTGCCAATGCCGATTTCCTATCTTTCCAAAAAACTGACAGAACAGTTAAAGGTGCTGGAACCATTTGGTAAAGGGAACTCGAAACCTTTGTTTGCACAGAAAAATCTTCGGGCAGTGGGGATTCGTGTTTTTGGCAGAAACAGGAATGTGGCAAAGATGCTTCTTATAGATGAAAATGGAATAAAGATGGATGCAGTATATTTTGGAGAAGCACAGGAATTCGTGGATTTTGTACAGGCGCATGATACCATATCTGTTACATATTATCCTGAAATTAATGTTTTTCAGGGAAGAGAAAACCTGCAGGTGGTCATAAAGAATTATTGTTGATTTTGGCACTGAAATAAGGGAAAAGTATGGAGTTTCGTAAAGTTTTCGTAAATACACTGTATGATAATGTAAATTGCACACAAAACTGCACATAATTTCGACAAATATGATATTTTAGCATAAAATTAAACATCTGGTTCGTCAAATTCTACAGCTAAGACTGCAGTTAAGACAGGAGATAATACACCGATTCTTCCATTCGTGATTATTCTTCTGGCAGCAATCGTAGCAATTGTAGTTTTTGTAAAAAAACGTTTCGGAAGCAAAAAGAACTGATATTTGATCAGAAAAAAAATAAGCAATAAAAAAATCCGTTTCAGGTGATAAGCCTGAGACGGATTTTTTATGTAATAGGAAATTACTCCGTAATGTTCCTATTACATAAAAACGCTCCGCGAGGATGCGACCAGATGCATGAGGAATATGTCTGCTGAAGCAGACT
>ENA-OQHI01001643-OQHI01001643.1-human-gut-metagenome-genome-assembly--contig:-NODE-1643-length-10052-cov-6.437995_pt1 | contig 10052 bp, 7 predicted proteins | sample MGYA00242561_ERZ504713 | MGnify/ENA primary metagenome ERZ504713 (study PRJEB26092, sample SAMD00036217) | human gut metagenome | host: Homo sapiens | study: EMG produced TPA metagenomics assembly of... | reverse complement strand
AACCATAGGCAGTCGTGAAATAATACGAAAAAAAGACTGTTTGGAAATGATATTAAATCATTTCGTCACAGCCTCTTCAACAAGCTTAGCAGCATATTGTCCAGCAATTGCACCATCATTTGCCGCTGTGACAACCTGTCTTAATGTCTTTGTTCTGACATCACCAATCGCAAATATTCCAGGAATTTTTGTTTCCATATGTTCATCAACATCAATATAACCCTGTTCATTTGTGATGCCTAAATCCTTCACAAAATCAGTGACTGGATCTAAACCAATAAATGGGAAAATACCCTGTACATAAAGGTTTTCTAGTTCTTTTGTATCACTATCTTCTAGTTCTAAGCCTTTTAATGTATCATCTTCTACAATTAAAGCATGTGGCTTCTTTTTGAAGTGGAATTCAATCTTTTCATTATTCAGTGCTTTCTTCACTAGATAATCATCTGCGCGGAAGACATCACGTCTCATAATAATATGAACCTTTTCTGTAATACCAGCAAGATAGATTGATTCTTCAATCGCACTATTGCCTCCACCAATGACAGCAACTTCTTTTCCTCTAAAGAATGGTCCATCACAAACAGCACAATAAGAAATACCTTTACCTGTCATTTCATCTTCTAAGTGTAGTCCCATTTTTCTTTCTTTAGTTCCTGTCGCAATGATCACTACGCGAGCTTCTAGTTCTTCTTTAGAAGTAATAACCTTCTTATAGTCACCTTCATCTACAATAGATTTCACTTCTGTCATCTTTAACTGGGCACCGAAGTTAAGAGCCTGTTCATACATATCATATGCAAGCTGAGGACCCATCATCTCTTTTATTCCTGGATAGTTTTCGATGTGAGCTGTTAAGTTTAATTTACCACCTGGTGCACCTGATTCAATAATAGTCACATCAGCACCTGCACGACTTGCATAGAGTGCAGCAGTGAGTCCTGCTGGCCCACCACCAATAATTATAATATCTTTCATAATTACATCCTTTCTAGATAATCATATAAGTCATCATATGACTCCATCATATAATCTGGATGTTCATCAAGAAGCCCCTCTGTGCCTTTTAAAGACCAAGTGACTCCTATAGTCTTAATACCAGCATTCTTACCTGCTTGAATATCAGTCACATTATCGCCAATCATATAACCTTTATTCACATTCATTTTCTTCATTGCAGTCAATACTGCTTCTGGATGAGGTTTCCCATGTGTGACTTCATCACTTCCAATGACTATTTCAAAATACTGATCCAAGTGTGCACACTTTAATCCATATACAGCCGCATCCTTGAATTTTGTAGTCACAACAGCCATTCTTATTCCTTTCTCATGAAGTTTTTTTAATACTTCTGTTTCATGAGGGTATAGAGTAACATAATCATTATGCTTCTCATGATTATAAGCACGATAGATTTGTACTGCTTCATCTACCTGATCACCTGAAAAGAAACGTGCAAATGAATCTCTTAAAGGTGGTCCTAAGAATGAGAGAAGCTCTTCTTCTGATAATGTGTAATCAGGAAGAAGCTTTTTAAAAGTATATCTGAATGACTGGAAGATCAATTCATCGGTATTAAGTACTGTTCCATCTAGATCAAATAGAAGTACGTTATCTGTATTTATCATATCATTAATTGTTTCCTTATGTGTTTAAAATGCTTGAATAATTTCTCTGACAGCTTCTAGGAATGCATCCATTTCTTCATCGTTTCCAATAGTGACACGTAAGTATTGATTAATATGTGGGGCATTGAAATATCTTACAATAATATGTTTCTTTCTTAATTCTTTAAAAATATGTTCTGCATCATAATCATCATGATGAATAAAGATGAAATTAGAATAACTGTCAGTCATAGTAAAGCCCATTTCTTTAAGGGCTTTTTTAGTACGTTCACGTGTTGCGATAATCTTTTTCGCATGTTCTTTAATCACTTCACTGTCTTGAATAGAAGCTTCGCCAATCACCTGAGCGAGTGCATCAATTGGATATGAGTTGAATGAATTCTTTACATCATATAAATGTGATACAAGCTCTTTATTACCTAAAGCTACACCAAGTCTACTACCTGCAAGTGAACGGAATTTAGAGAATGTATGAATCACAAGTAAGTTATCATATTTCTTTAAGAGTGGTATGACTGTTTCTCCACCAAAATCAATATAGGCTTCATCAATCACAACAACACTCTCAGGATTATGTTTGATAATATCTTCGATATCATCTACAGACATAAGTTCACCTGTTGGCGCATTTGGATTAGGGAAGATAATTCCACCATTCTTATTAAAATAATCTTCTTTCTTAATCTTAAATGCATCATCAAGTGCCACTGTCTTATAATCAATATTAAACAATTCACAATAAACAGGATAGAAAGAATAAGTAATATCTGGGAAAAGAATAGGATTCTGTCCGTTAAAGCATGTTAAGAATGTTAAGGCGAGAACTTCATCACTTCCGTTACCTAAAAAGACCTGATCATCTTCTAATCCATGATACTCTGCAATTAAATGTTTAAGCTTTGATGCATCTGCATCAGGATAGAGTCTTAGTTTAAATGGATCAAAAGATTGAATCGCTTCTTTGACTTTTTCTCCTGGTTCATATGGATTTTCATTTGTGTTTAGTTTGATAAGATTAGACATCTTAGGCTGTTCACCAGCCACATAAGGTTCTACATCTCTTAAATTATTTCTCCAGCTCACTATATTTTACCCCCTAGTATATCATCGATCATTTCATAGACATAACTATAAATATGATCTGCTTTTTCTTGAATATCATCATGTGCATAATTAAATGTACAGCCATGATCTCCTGCTTCAATCATTGAAAGGTCATTCCATGAATCACCTATTGTATAGGTTATCGCATTTGTTTTGTCCTTGAGATAAGTGACACCACTCCCTTTAGAACAGTTGTTAGGAACAATATCTAGGAAATAAAGATTAGGATGACATTCAACATCATCACCATATTTGTCTTCAATTCTTTTCTTAATGATATTAATTCTATCAATCTGATTATCTTCCTGATTTAAGCTAATGATCTGAAATGAAGGACTTTCCTTCATTAATGTCATATAGTCGTCAGGAATGGGTATATTTCCCATATCACTATGTGCAAAAGATTGATGATTAAAACAACCATAACTATTCTTTCCATCACACATATGCACAAACATATTGGCTTCTACTCCCCATTGTAGAATATCAAGTCCAATTGATTGTTCTATATGTTTCTCATAGAGAGTTTCTTTATTGGAATCAAGGATTGCCCCACCATTGTTTAAAACAAGATAATCAAAAGGATAACCATCCTGCTCAAGGATTTTATTCATTTCTAATATATGACGTCCTGTACAATAAACAACTTGACCGCCTGCATCACGAAAACGTGTTAAGGCTTCTTTGTTTAAAGGTGAGATCTGTTCATTTTCACGATAAAGAGTTCCATCTATATCACAAAATACCATTTTCATAGTTCCAACCTCCTTAATTTCCCATTATATAGGAAGGTCTCAATAAAAAAAAGTCATATTAATAGAAAAAGACTGGAGAGAGATTTCTCCAGTCCTAAATATTAGCTTTCTTTCTTAATAAGAATGAAAATAATAGAAATCATTGAGACTAAACCTAAACCAATTATCATTAATAGATTTGTTGGATCACCTGTTTGAATGATTTCTATTGGTGTATTCTCATAATCAAATGTATATGTATCGCCCTTCACATTTTCATCAATGACGACCTTCTTGACTTCTGTAGATAAGTGGTAGCCAAATGGTGCTTTTGTTTCTTTGATATAGTATGTACCATATCTTAAATCTTTAAATGTTGCGCTACCATCTTTTGATGAGGCAGCAACCATACTATAAATACAATCAGGGTCTTTGTAAAGTGTGAATTCAAAGTCTTTATCTTTGATTAATTGTTTTGTCTTGGCATCCACCTTATTCACCTGGATATTCACTAATATCGGCTTTTCTTTGATTTCTAAAAATAAATCTTCTTCTCCAGAAACAGTGAATGCAGTATCTGTTACTGTTTGATATCCTCTAGGTGTCTTTGTTTCCTTAAGAATATATTCTTTACCTGCTTCTAGATGACTCACTGCATGAGCTTTACCATCAGTAATCCACTGATCAATGAGATTTCCTTCCATATCAAATACAGAGAACTGGGCATCTAATACAGGTTCTTCTGTTTCTTCATCTACCTTATTAATAATAATTTCAGCATCCTTCATGACTACTGTTTTGTTCTCATTAGACACTGTAAATGTGATAGATTCTGCTTTCGCATAACCATCAGGTGCTGTTGTTTCAATAAGTGTATAAGTTTGACCTTCTTTTAGTCCACTGACATAATGAGGAACATGAGTAGAAGTCCATGAATCTACTACATTATTTGATTCATCTCTTACTTCCAGTTGTGCGCCTTCTAATTCTTCTTTACCTGTAATTGTAGTTTTTGAAACTGTGATTTGTCCATCCTTCATTACATATGCTTCATTCTTCTTCTCATTAGATACAGTGAATGTGATAGATTCAGCCTTAATATAACCATCTGGGGCTGTTGTTTCAATAAGTGTATATTTCTTTCCTTCTTCAAGTCCACTTACATAATGTGCTTCTTCACTAGAAGTCCATGAATCTACAACTTTATTCAATTCATCTCTTACTTCTAGATGAGCACCTACTACTTCCTTCTCACCAGTTAAATCTGTCTTAGAAATCTTAACCTGTTTATCTTTCATTACAACTGCTTGATTCTTCTTTTCTTTAGATACAGTAAACTTAATAGATTCAGCTTTCACAAAGCCATTAGGTGCTGTGATTTCAGTTAAGATATAGTCATGTCCTTCAGTTAATCCTTTGATTGAATGAGGTTTATTAGTAGAAGTCCATGTATCAATAATCTTTCCATTCATATCTGTGACCTGCATCTTTGCACCTTTGATTTCATCTGTACCTGCAATATCTCTCTTAGATGCAGTAACAGTTGTATCTACAAAAGTCATAGAGAACAGCTTATCGCCAGTGATCTTAACATATTGTGTTTCATCAGATAAGACAAAGTTTTCTTTATTACCATCTTCTTGATCTGGTGCAGATAATTCTTTTACATAATATGAACCATATGGTAAATTACCAGATTTTGCGATACCTTTGTCATTTGTCTTAATAGACATCACAAGCTGACCTTTCTTATAAAGGGTATGACCGATATACATATCATTATTCGCATAAATACCAAATTCTCCACCCTTTAATGGATGATTATTTGTATCAGTCTTTAGTATTTCAATCTGTCCTACTTTTACTTTATCTTGAGATTCGACATGATTCCATACAATAGAAGTTGTCTGATCCTTGTAAGTAAGTTCTACTGTATAAGTTTGAGGATCTAAGTTATAACCTACAGGTGCTTTTGTTTCTTTTACTGTATAAATACCTAATACAAGATTATTTAATTGACCACGACCTGTCTTATCAGTCATGATTTTACCTACTTCTTTATTTTCTGAGTTATATACTGTATATTCAGCACCTTCTAATGACGCTTCACCTTGTACAAGTCCATCTGCATCAGATTTCTTTATAAGAATTTGTCCTGTAGGGGCTTCATCAGTAATAGTGACTTCTGATGTTTCTCCTGGATTAACTGTTGTGCTAAATGTTGCTGTATTCACTAAATATCCATGAGGGGCATTCTTTTCAGTAATGGTATATTCACCTACTAATAAGTTATCAAGTACTATTTCACCATTAGTGACTGTCACATCCTGATCAAAGTTATTACCAGTCACATGGAATATGGCACCATCTAATAGTTTTCCACCTACATCTGTCTTTCTAAGCTTTAATCTTCCAATCACTGCCTGGAACTGTGCATTCGCAAATGTAGTGACTTCTGGAGGAAGTGTATACCAAGTACTAATATGCTGGTATTTATTATTGCCATTATGAATAATTAATGGCGCAAAAGTGAAACCTCCTGACTTATAACCAGAATAGACTGGTCCTGTATAAGTCGCATCTGCTTCATAATGCATTGTATCTCCACCATAGATATCTACTGTTTCACCAGACTGGTTTCTTGTTTCATTGACTACCTTTGCTTTATTTGTACCAGTACTAATTGTGATATGATATCCATTAGGACCATTGAGTCTGACTGATTCTGATTTCTGTACTCTCGCATTTTGATCATAGTAAGTACTTAACTCATTCTTACTAAATAAAAGATTATTCTGATTCAAAGGATCAGGTTTAGAAGTTGCATAATTATAGAAATCAGCAATCTTACCTTTTTTAAGTGTTGTATTAGAATAAGCATGAGAGAGTGCCATGGACATAATGACATTCTTTTCATCATCATTTAATCCATTCATACCATCCCATGTCTGATAACCAAACCATCCATAATACATAATCTTACGTATGTTCGCATATTTAGGTTCTGTGCTTGTATAAAAATCACCGGACATTGTTTGATTCGATGGAGTTGTCTTCTTATGTTCAATACACCAGGCTCTTCTTCCATCGATTGTGAAATTACCTACAGTACTGCCATATGCAGTAGATTTACCATGCCATTCCATTTTATAGGATGCTGCACTGACACTTTGTGTAGTGATCCCTACTATCATAAGCAATGATAATAGAACAGCACCTATTCTTCTTACAATATTCATCTTGTTTCCCTTTCCACTAAATAAAAAAAGACATATACATGCCATGAGAGAATATATATAAAACAGTACAATGACTGTAATTGGAGTTAAAAAAAGGGAAGCATGCATTATGCATACTTCCCTGAGGAATACTCGTTAACGAGCAAGAGAATGGTTTCCTTCTGTTTGTGCTTTAAATTGTGATTGGTACTTATTTCCCGGGTAAACGACTAGAGATACTTTACTATCATTGATATAAGCACCTAAGCCATAATGGCCTAAGAATTTTTTATTTGTTTCAAATTCTTCTTGTTTATTGTGGAAAGCTTTCATCAGCTTATTGTATGTAGGCTGATCAATCACTGATGTGATTAATTCTTTGTTGTCTTCCTGAAGAAGATCTTTGAAAGTTTTACAGTTATCTTTTGTGATTATTGTTTTAATAGAATCTGTCTTTGAACGATTATAAGTACGTTTAATCACAAGAGTTGTATCATCATTCAAAGATGTCTTACATGTAATAGTTGTATAGAGATCATTGTTGGAATAAACAGAATAATCGTAAGTAGCAGTAAATGTCTTACCGTACTGTTTTTCTAATGATTTCTTATAAGACTGAGCAGGTTTGATGAATGTTTCAGCATTAGAAAATTTCTTCTTAAATGCGCTAGAGGAATCAAAGTGATAGACTTCTTCTCCTTCTGATTTCTTTAATTCACCTAACTCATAAAGTTTTGACTGCTGGAAATTAGATGTAATTGACTTTCCTGTAAAGAACTGACTATAGAATACAATAGCCATAGGAAGCGCAATAGTAAGTAACATGATGACTAAATAACCTTTCATCATGCGACCTAGAATAGTTGTACTTCTAGGTGGATTTCTTCTTAAATCATAACCGCAATGTGGACAGAAGTGATCTGTGGGTCTGATATCTTTATGACAATGTGGACATTTCATAGTTATTACTCCTTAAAATAATGATTCATAAATACTTTGAATTCTTGAATGAATTCTTTTTTCTTTTTGATCTGTTGACTACGATCCTTAATCGCATAATAGTCTTCATCAAGATACTGATATTTACTTTGTACAGAACCCTTTGAGATGACTTCTAATGTGGGTGTCCAATTAAAATCAAATGTTTTATAGAGATTCTTATAGAACTCTTTTTCTTCTTTGGTGGCATCTTCTTTGAGTGATGCATCACGATATGCTTTGATATTGAGGTAATAAACACCTTCATTTGGATGCTTATTAAGATAGTCTTCAAGGATAGGTTTAAAGGCCTGACAGTCTCCACAATCAGGACGACCTAGATAAAGCATGAAAGAAACATCTTCTTTCATGAGTTTCTTTAATTCTGTATATTGTATCTCTTTAATACCTTTTACACTCTTTTTTTTAACTGAAGATGTACTACATCCTAAAAGTATTAAAGTAAGGCATAAAATGAGTAATTTCTTCATTTTCATTTCTCCTTTTCGACTATATTACCACAAATACAAAAAAAGCGAAACTAAGACGTCTCGCTTTAATAGTTCAATTATTTAATAAGGCTTGTACCATCCATTTCTTCTGGGATAGCAAGTCCTAGAAGCTGTAACATAGTTGGAGCTAAGTCTCCAAGTTTTCCGCCTTCTTTTAATTCAAGGTGAGAGTTTGTTACGATTAAAGGTACATCGTTTGTAGTATGTGCTGTGAATGGGTTACCTTCTTCATCAAGAAGTCTTTCTGCGTTACCATGGTCAGCAGTGATTAACATAGTACCACCAAGTTCAGCAACCTTTTCGTATACTTCACCAACACAATCATCAACAACTTCAACTGCTTTAATAGCAGCAGGAATAACACCTGTATGACCAACCATGTCGCAGTTAGCGAAGTTAACGATGACTACATCGAATTCTCCAGAATCTAATTCTTCGATTAACTTATCTTTTACAAGGTAAGCACTCATTTCTGGCTGTAAGTCATAAGTAGCAACCTTAGGTGAGTTGATTAAGTCACGCTTAGCACCTTCGATTTCCTTATCTTCTCCACCATCAAAGAAGAATGTTACATGGGCATACTTTTCAGTTTCAGCAATTCTTAACTGCTTTAATCCCTGAGCTGATACATAATCACCAAATGTGTTAGTTAATTCAGGTAAAGCGAATGCTACATGACCATTTACTGAATCAGCATATTTCATCATACATACGAAATAGATACCATTTCTCTTAGTTGCTGGTGTATATCCCTTATCTGCATAGAAATCAGGATTTGTCATAACAGTAGCAATCTGGATTGCTCTGTCTGGACGGAAGTTAGCAAAGATGACTGAATCATTATCTTCTACAGCACCGTCTACTGCTGAGTTATAACCAGGTACTACGAATTCATCAAATACTTCTTCAGCATAAGAATCTTTTACGAACTGTACTGGATCAGTGAAGCTGTTTCCTTTATGATCAACAATTGCTTCATAAGCTAAGTTAACACGGTCAAATCTCTTATCACGGTCCATTGCATAATAACGTCCAGAAATAGATGCGATTTCACCAACACCGATTTTCTTCATTTCTTCAGCAAGTTCACCAACGAAGTCTACTGCTGAATCAGGTGCTACGTCACGTCCATCTAAGAATGCATGTACATAAACCTTAGTTAAACCAGCATCTTTAGCAAGCTTTAATAAAGCATAGATATGTTCATTTGAAGAGTGAACTCCTCCGCTAGATAATAATCCCCAGATATGTAACTTAGAATCATTCTTCTTAGCGTTTTCTACTGCTTCAACAAATTTTTCATTTGTGAAGAAAGTACCTTCAGTAATTGCTTTATTGATTAAAGTAAGTGACTGATAAACAGTACGTCCTGCACCAATATTCATATGACCAACTTCTGAGTTACCCATCTGTCCTTCAGGTAAACCAACAGCGTTACCACAAGCTTTAATAGTTGTAGTTGGATACATTGCCATTAAATCATCAAGATTAGGTGTATTAGCAAGTTTTACTGCGTTACCATCTACTCTATCAGTTAATCCATAACCATCCATAATACATAAAACAATAGGTCTTTTTTTCATAACTTTTCATCCTCCGTATACTTCAAAGATAATAGCATTATCCACTTTGAAATTCAATAAGCATGATTTAAAAATTAGATATTCTAAAGTGAAAAGTTAAATTCCACTTTAGGCAGGTTAAAGTTGCGTTTAGTCTTTCACATCTTTCCAGTTGATTTTACTCTTACAGTTGAATTTACTTTTACACCTTCAATAGTTGAATTTTCTCCTTCAGGTATATAATTACTGTTATGAAATGACCGTTGTCAAGACATAAATCAACTTTCATAATATTTCTATTAAGTTTTATCATCAA
>ENA-OQHI01001638-OQHI01001638.1-human-gut-metagenome-genome-assembly--contig:-NODE-1638-length-10092-cov-8.744583_pt1 | contig 10092 bp, 15 predicted proteins | sample MGYA00242561_ERZ504713 | MGnify/ENA primary metagenome ERZ504713 (study PRJEB26092, sample SAMD00036217) | human gut metagenome | host: Homo sapiens | study: EMG produced TPA metagenomics assembly of... | reverse complement strand
GCCATTGATCGGCAAGTGGTTCCAGTTGGTCGGCATGCAGCCGGTGCAGCGTCATTCGGGCAAGGCCAAGCAGATCGAAGAGACCTCGATTGATATTCTGACGTCCGGCCGCCCGCTGACGGTCTGGCCGGAAGGCACCGTGACCCGCGACCCGAAAAAGTGGGTGATGAGCATTAAGGAGGGCGTGGGATATATCGCCCTTGAATCCTCGCGCAGACTGGGGCATCAGGTGCCGCTGTACCCGGCGGTGACGTGGGGTGCCGCCTCCATCAACCACTGGTGGCCATGGCCGCGCAAAAACGCGGCGATGTGCTATGACCATGCGCTCGATTACTCCGATCTGCTTGCCGACATGGACTCATGGGGTGAAGAGCCGCCTGCCGAGGCCGTGAACGAGCTGATGTGGCGCGTGCTCAAACGCATGAACACAGTACTGGAGGAAATTCGTGGCGAGCAGTTCCCCGCTGAAGGCTACTGGGACTACCGCAGTATGAGTCGTAAGCCTTGGCCTGAAGCCGGCGGCCCGTTCCCGGCTGAGAAGTAGCCGCACCGGTTCCCGTACGGGGAGCCTAGGCGAGTAGCATGGCACAAGATTGTGCCGATGAAGTTGCGCGACAAGCGAAGGTAGGAATTTGATATGGGTAAAAATATAACGGTTCTCGGTGCAGGAGCATGGGGTACTGCTTTCGGCCAAGTGCTGGCGGACGCAGGCAACACGGTGACCATGTGGGCCAAGGAGCAGCAGATTGTCGAGGGTATTCGCGATCACCACCACAACGCCGTGCGCCTGCCGTCCGTCGAAAAGTTGCCGGAGGTCCATTTTCAGGAAATCCTGCTCGATGATATGGTCTCCTAATTGCGGAAAATTCTCACGCAGGTAAGCCACCGATTCAAAATCCAGCTCCACCACTTTGAGCGGGCGGTCTTTTTTCAGCAGGTATTGGGTGAGAACTCCCATTCCGGGACCTACCTCGAGAACGGGAAGGGCCGGGCAGGCGTCTACCGTGTCGGCTATGTCTTGTGCCACTTGCAGGTCTTTCAGGAAGTGTTGTCCTAAAAACTTTTTAGGTTTAACTAATTTCATACCTCAGGTTTTAAATGTTCGTATTATCTTTGTGACTTGCAAAGTTAAACATAAATCTTTATATACAGACTGATTTTGGAACGAACAGGTTTAAAAAAAGTACTAAATAAGGTCTTCCAGATAGCGCTTCCGTTGGTACTCGGAGCGGCTATTCTGCTTTGGACATACCACGATTTTGATTTCCGGCGTGTGTGGAGCGTGCTGGATGGCGGCATGAATTATGGCTGGATGGCCTTTTCGCTGGTGTTTGGTGTGCTGGGGCATCTGTTCCGCGGCTGGCGCTGGAATCTGACGTTAGCTCCGTTAGGTGAATACCCCAAGGTGTCGAACAGTGTGTATGCGGTTTTTGTGTCGTACGCGGCCAATCTGGTCGTACCGCGTGTGGGGGAGGTTTCCCGCTGCGGTATCCTGTCGAAGTACGACGGGGTTTCTTTCTCCAAATCGCTGGGTACGGTGGTGACGGAGCGTCTCATCGATACCATCTGTGTGCTGCTGATTACCGTAGTGACGCTGTTGCTCCAGTCGCGTGTGTTTGAAATTGCGGTGAATCGATCATCTCGAATTTGTGGCGCGTCCAGATCGGGCGTCTGGACGCGTTTTAGGGCCATCTTAGAGCTTGAGACTCATCAATACTCGAAGTAATTGATTCGCCGCCCCATATCGTCTCTCATTGCCTCGGGCGAGGCTTTGAATGGCTAACATCAAGCCCGCTCGAGTTCGATTCTCGAAAATCTTCTATAAGTCAGTTTTCTCAACAAGCGATTCAAGCGTGAAGCCTCCGCTTGCCATGTCTGACGCCATGAAGGTATCGACCTTGTCGGCAGCATCGAGAATCGCTTCAACATTCAGATCGATATAGTGCTGGAAATCCGTCTTAAACTGCGTATGCCCGTGCATGCTTGAAATCGTCGGGGTCGAAACTCCGCTGGCGGCCATGAGCGTTTCGGAGGTGTGTCTGAGGTTGTTCACAGGGATAAACCTCAGTCCGTGCTTCCTCAGCGCGGTTTCCCAGTGGCCGCGAAGCGTATCGCCGGCACACGGGAGAATCCGACTATTACTCCACTGTTCAAGAGCGTGACGTGTGGCATCTTGTTCTGATCCGATGAATGCCTCCGGCTTGATGGTCCTCTCCATGGTGTCAACGTATCCGTCGAAAACGGTGACGGTCCAAATTCCGTCTGCAACTTCTTTCAGCTTTGGATTTGAGCCCAATTTGTACTTTGCTGCGGTTTCTGCCGCCAATTGATCTGCAACCGCCTGGGCATCTTTTCGATTTCCCATTACAGTTTCAATTCTATATTTTGCTTTTCTGGACTTGTGCCAGCATGTCTTGTGCCTAATGAGCCAGCAACCTTCAACCTGCTCGATTGACGGCTTCGTGGCCTCGAGTGCTATAAGAAACCTTTCCGTAAACTCCGGAAGTACAAGAGCATGCCTTTTAGACTCTTCCGTTTTGGTTACCTTAAGTCCGTCTTCATCAGTGTAGGCCGCATGAACATTCAGGAGAACATACTTTTTCACGCCTTGGGAAGTCGGCATTTTCAATACCTGAACGTCAGCTGGCGTTATGGCCAGGTTTTCTTCCTTGCGAAGCCCCGCGCTTCCGACTAACAGGGTCAGGTATGCCATCTCATCATCAGCTAATACGTCGGCAGCCTGCTTCAATTCCATTGGCGACCATGGTGCGGGGCGCTTCTTTTTCTTTGCCTTGGCGTCGAGACCCGTTAGATCCATTTTGTGGCGCATGAATCCATCAGATTTGGCCCTGTTTAAGATTGCCCTATAAGTCCTGAGAGTGTTCCTCGGAGTCCCCGACTGTTCAATGAGGTTTCGAACGTTAGTTTCGTCAAGATTTGAGAGAACTCGTTCGCCATGATTCGGGGATATCCATTTTCGGTAGTTTTTGACATATCCGTCGATTGTGCTGTTGGTCTTACCTTCTTTTTCCAGGGCTGGGATAAACCTGCCATAAAAGTATTGATTCAGCGTAATCTCAGGAATGTCGCGTTCGGAAAGGCTGGAATTCAACTCGACATAGAGCATAGAAGCTGCGGCCTGGGCATCCCTCATGGTTCCATGAATCGTTACCCTTTTTGTGGAACGCCTTTCACGGGTGCCGGCTTCGACTCTAACCCTGAATATCTCTAAACCGTCGGTGTCGACGCCTATTTTCTCAATTAGTCCGATTTTGTTTTTAGGCATTGTGGCTACCTCGTATTGTATTCCAATCAGGACAAAGAACCCTTGTGGTAAAGGTTCCGTTTGATCGTTTAGGCGGTCTTGGCTCTACCGCGAGAACTAGTTGAGGCGTTGCTTTTTGCAATATTGCCAAATCTCTTGTATTTACCAGAACGGTTCATAGTGTCTGCACTATCTGCAAGCTGCTTTCTTCCGGCTGAGCTGAGGGCCATATAGCTCTCCAACAGCTTTCTAAACTGCTGCCTGTCTTCTTTGTTCATTTCGGAGACCGCGGCGTTAACTATTGAACGCATTTCGGAGTCTTCGAGAAACGAGGGGGAAGAAAGCGATGCTGAGAATTTAGATCCAAGAATTGAATCAACTGAGACAGAGAAATATATCGAGAGCTGGAGCAAAAGCTCATCCGTGAGACGTCTCGTCCCTTGCTCATACGTTCTGTAAGCAGAAAGCGAAATACCGAGCTCTTCCGCTACTTGTTTTTGAGTCTTTCCGCTATTGGAGCGAATGGTTTTCAGATTGTTGCCCATGGGTGCTCCTTTCTTTGAGCACCTTGACTTTAGGTACGACAATTTGTTGTACAGTACTTCAAAGTGTTGTAGTATTTGGCTAAGTACAACAATCCGTATTACTAAAGGAGGGTTTTATGCCGAATTGTATCGGGGCGGAACGAGTGAGGCTTCGCCTTTCGCAAACCGATCTAGGCGATAAGCTCGGCGTCAGCAGAAGCATCATCGTGCGAATCGAACGCGATCCGAAGTCGGCAACTTACGATCAACTCGAGAAGATGTCTCAATTGTTCGGTTGCTCCATCCAATACCTGCTTGGCGAAACCGATGATCGTCTTCCCCAGAAGGATGAGGTTGCGTAATGAGCGGCAAAGAAAGGTTGGAGCCGTGGGCGAGCAGCAAATGGCTTTCCAAATCCGCGGCAGCAAAATACATCCATCGCCATGTCGATGCAGTTCAGGAACTCATTGAGTCTGGTGAGATCCCCGCCGTCTACGGCGCGTTCAACCGTGGTGGATCTCGGACCATCTACATCAACATTGACGACCTCGACGCCTATATGCGCAGGACGCCTTTCATTAAGGAGTCGAGCCATGAGATGCCGTACGAGGAATACGCCTCTCTGCAGTCCCTGCAAGAGAGCATGTCAAAGAGCATGGCCCTTGACGGCCGTAAGGGGGCCGCATGATGGTTCCCGCATCGTTCCCGAAGACTGTTCAATTTAGGGTGTCAGAAAAAAAGTGCGACTGGGAAATTAAGGAAGAGCCCCAGCCGCACCCGAAACGTGAGACCGTAGAAGAAGGGAGTTCACGGATGTGGAAAGGTGAACAGCGTCAACACGATCTCGACGACATAGGACGGTATCGCGCCCTCGTCGGTCAAGTTGATTCTACCATCGCAGTGGAGGGTCTAAACAATCAAGATCTAGCCGAATACGCGAATTCATGCCGAATGTGGACTGGATTCGCCGAAATTGCAAAGGCGAGGGGCCAGGGCTATAACCGACAGGCGCCTGTGCCCGTTCTCCCCGAGACACCGAAGGCGCTTTTGGCGGCTGGGATTCCCAACCTGCCTATCTGCCACACCGTGCGGCATATCGTACGGGAGACAACGATCTCCAATCGCTCACACAGGCACGGCATCGAGCCCTCGCTGCTTGCATCGGTTCCCGAACTCCTTCAGTCTCCTGTTGCTATCTTTAAGGCGGGCGCAGGCAGGGTGGCGGTTGCGCTGGATGCGGTCGATACCATCGGACTGACGCTTGTCGCCTATTTCGACCTAGCGGTTCCCCTGTCTGTCGGCGGTGGTCAATTCCGCTCCGGTGAGCTCGTCAACTTCATGCTTTCCGTTTACGGACGCGAGTCCCTGATAAGTGAAATCGAATCCGCGCGGGCGGCAGGGGAGTGCAATGTCTTCAACGAAGAGGCGTTGTTCTCCCTGGCGGTCCAGGCGCTGCAAAGGAGAAAGGCCGCATAGTGTCGAAGATTCTCGAGACAGAGACTGAAGGCTACGGTCCTTCGTTCGCCATACACGGCTTCATGCGCTATTTGGGCCTTAGGCCCGCACAGCTCGTGGCATATGCCCTGATCTACTCCTGCACGGTAGATAAGGGTTGCTACGATTTTGGAGCCGCCGTTCTCGCGGACTGGTCCGGCACGAGCGAGCGCACTGCCCGCACGACCATCGCCTCCCTTCTCGAGATGGGCCTTGTCGTTGAGCGCGGATCCCATGTCCACGGCATGAACACCGTCGGTAGATCTCTTGTTGCAGCCACAAAGCCAATTGTCCGCGCCAGGGAGGCTTGGCAGGCGGACCATCCGGACGCCGGAAGGTCTTCTTTCCGAACCTCACCAGAAGAAATTTCACGTGAAGATTCTTCCTCACCTGCAAAAGTTTCACGTGATGTTTCTTCACGTGAAGTTTCTTCACCTGAAAATACTTCCTCACCGGAAAATATTTCACGTGAAAATACTTCTTCACCTGAAATTTCTTCACGTGAAGATTCTTCCTCACCTGCAATTTTTTCAGGTGAATCCCCCTATATACCTATAAGTAATGACTATCCAGAAGATTGGACGGATGGATGGATGGATTTTCAAACCAACCAACCAAACGTCTATCCCGGAATGGACTCTCAGGTCGATACCGCAAGTGATTTCAGGAAAATCGCCGACGAAACGATCAACCGCAACAAGCTCGACGCCGCACGCCAGCCCTACGATGAGCTGCGCCGTCTCGGCTTCGGGGCCGACGAGATCGGCACTGCGTGGGCTCGCCGGCAGGCCGAGGCCAAAGATGCCGGCTGCGAGGATAAATTCATGCCTCAGCTGCGGAAATGGCTTCTCGACACGAGCGTCAAGGGCTGCCGAAAGATGGTCGAGGCCGCACGCCAGCGAACAGGCCGCGGCGAAAAGCACCTGCGAAGGGCTCCCGACGGCGCCTGGCTCATCATCGGCGACGGGCCGGTCCATCCGGTTGTGGATGCGAACGGAATCGTCTATCGCGGCGATAACAAGGAGGCCGCGATAGACCTGGCCCGCAAACAGGCCACATCTTCGCTGTGTGCTGCTGAACGAACGATTTAAATGTCGAAAGGGGAAGTGACATGGAAGGGAACTCGTGGGAAAGGCTGATTAGAACCGAGAATAATGGACAATCTGCAATCGTCGGGATCGAGAGCGAGAATCATGACCCGTCTCTTTCCTCAGACGATGGCGGCATCGGCGCTCGAGAGGAGCGCGTCAGATGCGTTCTGTCCGAGCTGAGACATCTGGCCTCGATCAGAAGCCAGTGCGAGACAGCGCTCAGGCAGCTGCCGTCCCGATCGAATGAGAGGGAGCGGATGAGGAACCGCGTTCTGCAAATCGATTCGACATTGAATCTCGTAATGGTTGTCGTCGAGGCGCTGGACGATTGCGAGCCGGGACTCGGATCTATCTTCCAGTTGTCCTATATCGACAACCTGACATGCGAGAGGATCGGCGCGCTCCTGGGTGTGTCGAAGAGGACCGTCATCAGGAGGAGAAACCATATCGTCGCGTTGGTAGCGTCAGACGACGATCTCTACAACATCATCGTTGGTGATGCCGTGTGAGCGCCGTAATCCTTTGGCGGGTACATATATGACCCGTAACATTATCCTACTTGCAGCCGGGCTGCTTCTTGCCCTCGCCGGCTTGAGCTACCTTCTCCAGCTGGATGGGTTGGCTTTACTGCTTCTTATTACTTCCACTGCGATCGCGCTCAAGCTATTCGACGATGGGGAAGAGGACGATTCTGGGTGGAGGCCTTTATAGGAAAGCTACTCAAGATGAGGGCGTAAGGCACAAGTACAATGATTTGATATTAAGTTATGACGTAGTCACGTTATTGCACTGTTACGTAGTTACACAGTTATGCAATTACACGGCTACGTTATTACACAGTTACGTTTTTACGTCCTTCATTAGTTCATTGAATACGTATTTCTCTTCCTCGTATTTTCTGAAGTTCTTGTGTTCCGTTTTAGCACCTTTATCTTTTTCGCCGTTTCATTTATTCATCTATTTCACAGTTCATCAGTGACGTTGTTCTGTTATTATTTAATAACAATCTTCAATGCGGGTTTTCCGCCATCGGTCCAGCTAGGGCATTGGAGGTTATATGTCTTCTTATCCTAATTACATTTCAATCATCAAATTTATCTTGGGGCTCGGCGCGCTCGTAGCCTTTTTTGCGAGCGGGCTCGCCTACGCCGTCCTTCAGTTCATTGTCGGCGCGGCGGCGTGCCTCATCGCCATCCCGATCGCTCTTGTGGTCATGAGCATCGCCAGTCGCTCCTAGGCATTTTCTGGCTCTAATTGTTTTCAATTTCAATTTGAAAGGAATCACTATGCCGAATTTCACCCCTGTGATCGTGTTCACCAACCAGAAGGGAGGCGTCGGCAAGACGACTTCAGCAGACGCAATCGCCGACGGACTTCGCCGCCGCGGCCTCAAGGTCCTAGCCGTGGATATGGATCCCCAGGGCTCGCTTGGGCGAATCGAGTCGGACTGCGTCGCGAAAGGCACCTGCTGCAGTTCTAGCTTCCTCAAGGGCGTCCAAGTGGTTTGCACCGAGGACGGGCAGGCGACCGTGCCCGGCGATCTCGATTTGGCCAACGTCTCTGACGAGAGGGACCTCGAGGGCAACGAGATCAATGAGTACTCTCTGACGCGCGCAATAGAGTCGGCCGTCTCCCAGCACGGCTTCGATGCCGTCGTTGTCGACACCCAGCCCGGCATGACTTTCTCGACGATTTCCTCCACCATTGCCGCCACCCATCTCGTCATCCCGACTACCGCCGACAGGCTCGGCACCGAGGCCGTCGAGCAGACCCTCGAGCTCCTCAGCGCGGTATCCGATTCCTATGATGTTGCATGGATTAGTGCCCCCGCCGTCCTCATTACGCTCTATCGCGGTATCGCCAAGCTCGCGAGGGCCTTTGCCTCCCAGATGGTCGAAGAGTTCCCCAAAATGGGCCTCAAGGTCTTCCAGCGCCGAATCGGTATAACGGTCGCCATTCAGGACGCGCAGGCGAACGGTCGCAGCATCTACGAGATGAACGTCCTCAAGGGCGCAGCTTTCGAGTATGACGTCCTTGTAGGCAACATCATGAACTGGTGCGAGCTCAAGCCCGCAGCCGGTGAAACCGAAGGAGTTGAGTAACTGTGGCCTCTAACCTACCCGATAACCTCGTTGGCGACATGATGAGCAATGCGCCACGCTTCACTTTGCCAAATTTTGGGGCACAGAATCGTTCCGGGTCCCGCCCCGCGGGACCCGCTCCGCAAGATCCTGTTCAGGACAACGCACCCGCGTCGCCCATTTCCCATGCGAGCGTTCGCAAATCCAAACCCGCGGCGTCCCCCACACCCAACAAGGTTTCTTCCGGATCCAAAAAAGAGAGGGTCACCTTCTCGACTTCGCCGCTCGAGGCTGAAATCCTCGAGCGTCGCGTTCTCGAGCTCAAACTGAAAGGCGGCCCCAGGAGAGACGCCAATGTCAGCCGTGTCATCGAGGATGCACTTCGCGACCGTATCAACGGTGGGGAGCTCGATCTTTCCGTTTTGGACAACCCCAAGCGATCGATGAGTGCCACGCGCTATAGCCGGACGGCCCTCGTCCCCTATAAGGTGTACAAGGACCTCATGACCGGACTCGTGAGCGCTCGCGCGGCACATCCGGAGATTCTGCCCTCAAACCTCACTACCAGCGCGTATATCAGGGCGTGCATCCTGGCCTTGGAAAACTAGCCCAAGCATACTCTGCGTGCATTTTAATCGGATACATTCCCCGGGGCGGCGCCGCTCTGAGAAACACCTCTTCTCACGGGCGAAGGTCGAGCGGCGTCGAGGAATTGTTTGCTCTGGGAAGAATGGAGAATGGAAATGAAATTACCCGCCGCAGCGGTGAGGCCGCTCGTCGCCCTGGCCATTGTCGCTGCATCAATTGGCTGCATCGCGCCCCTCCCGGCATACGCCGAGAACGCGACGGCCGCCGTTGTCTCCGCTGACGGCAACCACGTCGTCGTCGATGTCGACCTAAACGGAGACGCGTCTGATGTCGGTTCCGCCGAGAGCCTGGCAGACTGATGGTAGTCCCGCTGATCGTCTCGGCCTTGCTGCTCGATTTCCTCGGCTGCATGATGCCCCTGGCATTGGTCGAGGACACCAAGGCATTTAAGGTCGGCGTGTTCCTGATTTGGGCGGCGCTGGTGGCGGATTCCGTCCTGATGGGCTTGTTCTATCCGAGGGAGCTGGCGGGGGTGAATCCCCTGTTGGCGGTAGGTCTCGAATCGATATGCCTCATCTGTGCCATGTATCCCCTGCATGGGTTCGTATCGAACTTGGCTCCCTGTGGCATCCGGGTCGATACTGCCGCGGCCCTCGCCTTCATAGACTTCCTCGTGACCGCTGTGGGATATGTCTCTCTGCTCTTGGGTATGATCTGGCTTATATTCTTCTAGGCTTGCAGGCATATGGACCTGTCGACCATCAAGCCGGAGGGTTCCGAGGAGTAGCGCCGACGCAGGCCGCCTACACGTCCCGCCCGCCGTGGACCTGTACGACGAAGATATCCCGTTCTAGCGAGGGGATCCCGATGAAGCCCGCCCCAGCCCGGCGGGCTTTTCCATCCCCCGGCTCCCGCCCAGGGGGAGCGCTCCGGCGCCGCCTCCCCCTGGACCCCCGCAGGCCCTCACCGGTCGCTCGCGTTGCACTCCCTTCCGACAGCCTGGGGCTATACAAGGAGCCCCTACGGCCGTCGAAAGCGCGCACAACGCT
>ENA-OQHI01001635-OQHI01001635.1-human-gut-metagenome-genome-assembly--contig:-NODE-1635-length-10102-cov-3.776160_pt1 | contig 10102 bp, 8 predicted proteins | sample MGYA00242561_ERZ504713 | MGnify/ENA primary metagenome ERZ504713 (study PRJEB26092, sample SAMD00036217) | human gut metagenome | host: Homo sapiens | study: EMG produced TPA metagenomics assembly of... | reverse complement strand
CCATGCCGTGACGCAACTGTTACCAGCTCTGCCGGAGTCACAAGAGTAGATTCCAGATGCAGATGACTGTCTATAAATCCCGGACAGACATACCTGCCGCCCAGATCTGTTTCTTCTTCACCCTGGTAGTTTCCGATTCCAACGATCATTCCATCCTGAATCGCAATATCACCTTCCAGGATCTCTCTGGTAAAAACATTCACAATACGGGCATTTTTCAGTACAAATTCTGCTTTTCTCAGTCCACGGGTTACTTTTGAACATTTCTGATATTTCTGTAACTCCATAAAGCCCACACTCCTTTTTATTACTGCCATTTACAGCAGTTCTATTTTTACCTTATTCAATTATTATCTGTGAAACTTCCGGCAGAAATTTAATCCAGCTTAATCCCGGCAAGTGCCTGCGCAAATGCATTGTTTACTGGTTCTGCTGCTTCTTTCTGCTGTTTTTTCAGATATTTCTGTACGTCTCTTTTGTTGACACCGGCTCCTTCTTTGGCTCTTCTGGCCTGGAAAGATGACAGTTTCTCTTTATATCCACATGCACATACAAATGTTTCTTCTTTACCTTTGACCAGCATCTCCATTCGCTTGTGACATTTCGGACATCGTGCATTTGTTGTACGTGAAATCGTCTCTCTGTATCCGCATTCGCGATCCTGACATACCAGCATCTTACTGTTCTTGCCATTTACTGCAAGCATTCGTTTACCACAGTTCGGACAGATCTTATTCGTCAGATTATCATGACGGAAGGTTCCCGTTCCTGTCTTGATCTCACCAACGATCTCCTCGGTATATTCGCGAATTCCATCAAGAAAGACTTTCTGTTTCAGTTTGCCTTTGGATATATCAGACAGTTTCTTTTCCCAGTCTGCTGTCAGTTCCGGTTTCTTAAGATCTTCCGGTACAAGGTCCAGAAGCTGTTTTGCTTTGGAAGTCAGATAGATTTCATTGCCTCTCTTTTCCATAAGGAAGGTGTGGAAAAGTTTTTCAATAATATCTGCTCTGGTGGCAACTGTGCCAAGTCCACCGGTTTCTCCCAGCGTCTTTGCTGCTTGTGTATCTTTTGAGGACATATATTTCACCGGATTCTCCATTGCCGCCAGAAGCGTTGCCTCAGTAAAATGTGCCGGCGGCTTGGTCTTACCTGTTGTCAGACGAACACTGTCTATCGGAAGCTTCTCTCCCTGTTTCAATACCGGAAGCTTCTGGTCTTTCAGTGTCTGCTCTTCTTCGTCATCGTCCGTGCTTCCGCCTTCGTAAACTTCTTTCCAGCCAGCACTCACAACCGTCTTGCCACTTGCCACAAAACTCTGTCCCGCTGCCTTCCCTTCCATGGAAGTCTGTTCATATTCAAATGGAGAATAAAGAACACTCAAAAATCTCCGCACAACCATATCATAGATTTTGCGCTCTTCATTTGTCATATGATCCAGCTGTACAAACTGCTCTGTCGGAATGATCGCATGATGGTCACTGACCTTTTTATCATCCACGAAACTTCCGTTTGTATGGATTGGTTTAGTAAGCAGCGCACCGGCAAGTTTTCGATATGGGCCGGTTCCACAGGCTTTCAGTCTCTCTTTGATCGTCGGGACAACATCCTTGCCGATATAACGAGAATCCGTTCTCGGATACGTAAGTACCTTATGATTCTCATATAATCTCTGCATGATATTGAGTGTTTCTTTTGCGGAAAATCCATATTTCTGGTTTGCTTCCCGCTGCAGAGTCGTCAGATCATAAAGTCCGGGAGCCATTGTTTTCTTAGGCTTTCTGTCCACAGATACAAGTTCCAGATCCGTATTGGAAATCTTCTTCTGGATCTCCTCCGCACGCTCTTTCTGAAAAGTTCGATAGCTTCCGTTCTTCGCATCTTTCCAGGTCCACTGTATTCCACCAGCCTGCAAAGTTACTCCAAAGTAATCCTCTGGTTTAAACTTACGTATTTCTTCTTCTCTTCTCGCAATGATTGCAAGTGTCGGTGTCTGTACACGCCCGCAGGAAAGCTGTGCATTATGTTTACAGGTCAGCGCTCTTGTTCCATTGATTCCAACCAGCCAGTCTGCCTCTGCTCTGGCAACTGCCGCACGATAAAGATTATCATAATCTCTGCCGTCTTTCAGATTGTGAAATCCGTCACGAATTGCTTTATCGGTTACTGAAGATATCCACAGACGGCGAATTGGTTTGTGACATCCGGACTTATCCAGAATCCAGCGGGCAACCAGTTCTCCCTCTCTTCCGGCATCGGTTGCAATGATGATATCACCGATATCTTTTCGGAACAGCTGTGTCTTCACTGCCTGATATTGTTTGGAAGTCTGTCGGATAACGACAAGTTTCATTTTATCCGGCATCATCGGCAGAGTTTCCATATCCCATTTCATATATTTCTTATCATATTCTTCCGGATCTGCAAGTGTCACAAGATGTCCCAGGGCCCATGTTACAACATATTCTTTGCCCTCAAGGATTCCGTTACCCTTCTGGGTACAATGGAGTACTCTTGCAATATCCCTTGCTACAGATGGCTTCTCTGCTATTACCAATGACTTCATACTTCTGCCTCTTTCTCAGGTTATTATCCGTTGCTGTCTGTTTTCCCAGCAAGCTTTCAGTTAAATCTGCTTTGATGTGAGTATATCATATCCCAACAAAAAAAGGAAGGTATGTCACCTTCCAATCTTATATCCTACGCCACGCACTGTTTCAATCAGATCTCCGGCGCTTCCCAGCTTCTGCCTGAGTGTCCGGATATGTACATCCACAGTTCTGCTTTCACCATCAAATTCATATCCCCATATCTGATTCAGAAGCTGTGTTCTTGATAAAACCATTCCGCTGTTTTTCAGAAGCAGCACCAGCATCTCATACTCCTTCAATGTCAGATTAACAGGTTCCTGATCCACCGTCACTATATGTCTTCCCGGACACAGATACAGGTTTTCCAGATGGTATTCTTCTGCGCCTTTATCCTCTGCCCGACGAAGCCGTGCCTTGATACGTGAGATCAGCTCCATCATACGAAACGGCTTCGGGATATAATCATCTGCACCGCTGTCCAGTCCCATGACTACATCATATTCTGTGCCTTTGGCCGTCAGCATGATTACCGGAATCTTGCATGTGTCCGGTCTGGTACGCAGTTTTCGTAAAATCGATATTCCGTCTTCTTCAGGAAGCATGATATCCAGAAGGATCAATGCCGGCACTTCTTTCTCCAGTTCTTTCCAAAACAGGGACGGTCGTTCAAATCCTTTTGCATCCATTCCCTGACTCTTTAATGTATATACTACAAGTTCACGAATACTCTCATCGTCTTCTACAAGATAGATCATTTATTTCCTCCTGCCTGTCTGTTTCTTCACAAACAGGTTCTTTTTTATCTTTTTGCAAAGTATAAAAAATGAACGTTAAATTTCCAGCCTGCACAGTGTTAAATGTTTGTAAATTTCTGTCGAACATGCTATGATAAAGAGAACATAAGGGAGGAACTCATGTACTATTTTATTATAAATCCCAACTCCCGTTCCGGCAAAGGTGCTCTGATCTGGAGGGATCTGGAGAACATTCTGCGTGAACGGAATATTAAATACCAAACTTTTTTTACAGAATATAAAGGACATGCTGTTAAGCTTTCTGCTTCCATTACTGCCTCGATTCCGGAAGATAGTCAAATCAAGCTGATTGCCGTTGGCGGTGATGGTACGATACAGGAAGTCCTGAGCGGAGTAAAAGATATTTCCCGTGTCATTTTCGGCTACATTCCCACCGGATCCGGAAACGATTTCTGCCGCAGTATGAAACTTCCACAGGATCCTATGAAGGCACTCGAACTGATTCTTTCCGATAAACGTCCACATCTGATGGACGTTCCTCATATTTCCTGTGGTTCCAACAGCAGTCGTTTCGCGATCAGCTGTGGAATCGGTTTTGACGCAGCGGTATGCCATGAAGTTGGCGTCACTCCTATGAAAAAAGTCCTGAACAAAATCGGCCTCGGCAAACTGGTCTATCTCTTTGTCGCATTGAAACAGTTGCTTTTCCTGAAGCCATCTTCTATGACACTGCTCATGGATGACAATAAAAAAGAAGAGTTTTCCAAAGTATATTTTACTGCCATCATGAATCAGAAATACGAAGGCGGTGGATTCAAATTCTGTCCCGATGCCAGTCCTTCCGACGGCTATCTGGATGTGATCGTTGTAGACAGTTTGAGCAAACCCAACGTAATATGTTGTCTTCCTACTGCTTTCTTCGGAAAACATACACATTTCAATGGTATCCACATTTTTCGCTGTAAAAAAATTGATATCCACAGTGAAGCCAGACTGGCCGTACATAAAGACGGAGAATCCGCTGGTCTTTTGCATGATTTTTCTGTATGTATGGAACCGAAACAAATCAATATGATCTCATAGAAGTAATTTCTGCAACGCAAAAAACTTCCCCATAAAGGGGAAGTTTTTTAGTTGAATCCATAGAATTTCTGACATACTTTGTAAGCAGCTACAAACATTTTGCGTCCACCTCTGCCCGGAAGATTGGCTGCACGTCCCAGAATACTGTAACGCAGTTTATGATACAGCCAGAGATCCTGTTCACGAATATACTCCAGCATTTCTTTTTTCTTATCCAGTGCTTCCTGAGTACCTGCACGTACCAGCATGATCGAGGACACGGTCGTAATGATATCCAGATAGCTGAACATATATTTCTTAAGATGTTTACTGTCAAACTGACAATTATGGAATGCGTCCGCCATCAATTTATTGACACGGATCTGCTGGTCAATTCTCTTAATCATTACCTTTTCATTGACAGACTGATCATCTCTTCCGATAAAATAACGATAAAAATTGACATCCAGATAGTACATGTTCTTCACAAACGGAAGCGGCTCAAATGCAAACAGGTTATCCACATAGAATGTATGCTTCGGCAGTTCCAATCCACATTCGTGAAGCAGTTTTGTACGATAAATAATAGAATGCATCAACAGATATTTACCTTTTGACATATGCACACTGTCCCATCCGAAAATTTCATTCACCGGAAGACAATGTCTGTACTGCATGACTTTTTTTCTGGAAGCACCCTGTTTTTCATATACAAAATTGCTGATCAGCATATCCAGTGTTTTTGGTCCTCTTGTCAGTTCTTCAAGTGTTTTTAAGATTTGTTTATATGCCTCTTCATTTACCCAGTCATCACTGTCAACAACTTTGAAATAAAGGCCTGTCGCATTACGGATTCCGGCATTTACTGCTTCACCATGACCACCGTTTTCCTGATGAATAGCTTTTATGATCGTCGGATATTTTTCGGCATAAGCATCCGCAATCTCAGCAGTTCGGTCAGAAGAACCATCATTGACCACAAGGATCTCCACTTCTTCTCCACCTTTTAACAAAGATTCGATACATTTCTCCATATATGCTTCTGAATTATAACACGGAATTGCTATACTCAACAATTTCATTTTCCAGGTTCCTCCTTCATGTATTTTACATAAGCTCTGAATGCAGACGGAATCGCGTACTGCTTTTCAGACTGTTTTTTCTCAGCAAAAATAAATGGCAATCCTCTGTCTGTGTCCAGCGCTGCCACCCGAATCAGATATCCGGTCATCCTCCATTCAATATGCGAAAAAATATGCTTCGCATCCGGAAGTTTCTCAATATAAAGCGGTTCCAGCTGCATATTTTTTACCTTATCCAGCACTTCCTCCCGTGTAAGATGGCCCAGGAGATTCGGAAGCTCATATAATCCGGCAAGAAGACCTTTTTCCGGTCGTTTCTGTATAGCAGTTTTCTCTCCGTCCTGAATCACAAGCACTGTCCTGTTTTGCAGAATACGCTCCTTCTTCGGTGCTTTGACCGGCAGCTTCTCTACTGTCCCGTGTCTGTATGCAAGACAGTACTCCGACACCGGACATGCTTCACAGCGTGCTGATCCATTCGGTACACAAACCACTGCCCCAAGTTCCATCAGCGCCTGATTAAAATCTCCTGGTGTCTCTTCCGGCATTATCCCCAAAAGGTTTTCTTCAATCTGCCGGCGTACTGACTGTTTCATAATATCCTGTCTGTCCTCTGTAATTCTGGATATCACACGAAGAACATTTCCATCTACTGCCGGTACCGGAATCTGATAAGCAATGGATGCGATCGCACCTGCTGTGTAATTCCCGATTCCTTTCAGACTCAGCAGTTCTTCGTAAGAAGCCGGAAGTTCTCCCTTGTATTCACAAACTACCGTCCGGGCTGCCGTCTGCATATTGCGGACGCGATTATAATATCCCAGACCTTCCCAGAGCTTCATCAGCTTCTCTTCCGGGCATTCTGCCAAAGCCTGGACATCTGGAAGCTCTCCGATAAAACGCTGAAAATAAGGCTTCACGGCCTCAACCCTTGTCTGCTGAAGCATAATCTCCGATACCCACGTATAGTAGGCATTGTTCTGATCTCTCCAGGGAAGAATCCGTTTATTCTGTCTGTACCAGTCTGTAAGAGGTTGTACGATTTCATTCAGCATGCTTCTGTCTTTTATCTGATCATTTTTCATCTTTTACCCTCAGTATGTTTTAGTATAACATAATTTCAGCCAAATGCCAGTTGATTTTTTTTATTTTACCGGATAGAATGTTATTACTTGGGATTATACCTGTAAATAATTATCTCCCATTACTAAAATTAATATTATTTTTGATACGAAAGGACCCTATTATGGACAGTATTATTTTTGATGTTGATGGAACTCTGTGGGATTCAACAGAAAGTGTTGCTCAGTCCTGGACCGCATATCTGCGGGAAAAAGAACATATGGATATTACCCTGACATCAGCCCGTCTGATGACACTTTTTGGGCAGACTCTGTCTGATATCGCACGCCAGATTTTCCCTGACTGTTCAGAAGCAGAACAGCTTCGCCTTATTGATGGATGCTGCCAGGCCGAACATGAAGCTCTCTTAAAAAAATGTGCCCCACTTTATGAGGATCTTGAAAAAATGCTGCAGATCATGTATAAGAAATATCCACTCTATATTGTCAGTAACAGTCAGAGTGGCTATATTGAAGTTTTTCTTCAGACATCAGGTCTTGAAAAATATTTCAAAGGTCATCTTTGTAATGGAGATACCGGTCTGGACAAAGGCTCCAATATCCGTAAACTTGCAGACACATATGATCTGAAATCCCCCGTGTATGTCGGTGATACGTTTGGCGATTACCAGGCATGCCAGAAAGCAAATGTTCCTTTTATCTTCGCTGAATACGGATTCGGAGAAGTTCCAAAACCGGATGCACACATCCGCAAACCAATGGATCTTGTCAATATTTCTTTATAAATTCTCTCAAATAAAACAGGCACGGAAGATTTTTATCTCCCATGCCTTGTTTTATTTATTTCTTGATGCATTTCTTTTTCAAATATACCACAAATCCTACAAGAATCGCAAGAATTGCAAGAATATAAATAATCTTTGCAGTAAGACTTGTTGTGTAGGAATCTATAAATGTCACGATACCAAACAGAATCAATGTCACTCCGGATCCCTTAGTCATTTTTTTCTCATCATACTTTTCTTTGCGAAGTTTTGTGTTTCCACCCTTCAGAAAAATATCACCATGTCCTGTCAGAAGCATGATTCCAACGATCAATGCTATTCCCGCAAGGATAAAATCAAATGATCTGTCCATTTTTTATCTCCTGTAATTATATATTAGTAAAAGCATACGATTGGCACACCATACTGTATGATATCATACAGAACTGCTGCATTATCCGGTGGAAGATTGATACATCCGTGAGATCCGCCTGTAAGATAAATATCACCGCCGAATTCATCTCTCCATGACGCATCGTGGAATCCAATACCTCCATCAAATGGCATCCAGTACTGTACCTCTGATTCATATTCATAAGTTCCGTCTGCTTTCATGGTTCCTCTCAGTACATCCGGACTTTTCTTATAGTACAGTGTAAAGATACCTGCATGTGTCTGACGATCAGCATAACTCATGTTTCCAGATACAAAATCTGACTCAAAGATATCGGAACCATTTTGATAATAATACATATGCTGTTCACTTAAATCTACTTCTATATAAGTGTCACCCAGATCATTCACTCCGTAAGAATTGGCCGTCTGTGAATAAACAGGCTCCCTGGTCGTCTGTGTACCAGACTGAATTTCCTGACTCAGCTGAGCAGCCTCGGCAGCCTGATCGATTTTCCAGCCATATACAGAACTGGAAACGTAAACGGTTCTGCCACTTGTGGTCTGGAACTCACGCTCCGTACCGACCGTATCATAAGTAGCTGCAAGCTGTGCAACATAATCTGCAACATGCTGCTGGAAGGAATTATCGTCCCAGATCAGCTGACCTTTCTCATCAAACTGCAGCCAGTCTTTGATCGTGTCACCATTCAGAGTTGTTGTCTGACTGCCAAATGTATAGGTAATACTTGCTTTTGTATAATTGTTGCATGCTTCCAGTGCAGACTGCAGTGCCGGATCATCCTGTGTAACATCTGCATTCACATATGCTTCCGGTGTATCACTGAAATTTACCGAAGTCTGTCCTGCATCTACAGCAGCATTCAGTACTTTATATGCTTCTTTGATATTCAGTTTACTTCCCACGGTTTCCGGTACGATCACAAACTGTCCGTTCTGATATGCAACATATGCATTTTCCGGTTCTGTCTGATTCTCTGCCTGAGCACAGCTGAGAGTCTTAAGCTGTTCTTGCAACTGTGTTCTGTTATACCCTGTATTCTCGGATACAGTATAACTTTTCTGTTCATAGAGTCCTTTGATCCATTCATATGGCTTCTGCTGTTTCAGAAGCTTCAGAACCTCTCCTGTAGAAAGATACTGATAGCTGATATCCGCTCCGGAAATCGTCTGTGGTGCCTGATCTCTGGCTGAAACTTCAATGGTATAATTCTCAAACTTTTGTTTGAAAAGATTTTCTACCTCTGCTGCCGTCATCTGAGAACAGTTCACACCATTGATCCACGTACCTTCAAAAAATCTGTCCGCAAAATAATAACTTGCAGCCGCATAAGCACACCCACCAAGAACTACGATCATCAACATAATAAGGCCAAAAATCCGCGCCCCTTTGTGTTTCTTCACAGGTTTAGGATTCTGATACTCTGGTTTTGCTGATCTGTTCTTTTGCGTATTTGTTTTTTTGGATTTTTTCTTCCTGGAAGTTGTCTGATCCGGCATTTCCATATCATCTACCGGAACATATACAACCGGACCTGGTCTGGCAGATTTGCGATGATGTCTTACCGGCTGTGGATCTGGTTCTTCCTCTGCAGAATCATCATAATCTCCAAGATCATCCATCTCATCTTCGTCCGTTTCCGGTGGAACTATGATTTTATCCATGGTTGCATTGATTTCTTCTTCAATGCCTGTATTCTCATCCGACACTCCAGAAGTGTCTTCCTGAAGTCCGTCCTTCATTTCTTTGTTGCTCATTTAATATACTCCCTGAATATAAACAATTGAATACAACCATCTATTTATCCTGTTTTTTCCTGTAACGTTTCCATTATAACATACTTCTGTATTTTTGCACCTTAATTTATTGCTTTTTTATATTCTTTTTCCGAGGGTTGGAGCATTATAGTAACAAACCCCTGAATCTTAAGACTCAGAGGTTTGTTCAAAGTTCTGTTTATTTTAGATATTGTGATTATTTCTCAACCAGAAGACTTTCTCCCGTCATTTCTGCAGGCTGTTCCATTCCCATCAGCTGAATCAGAGTCGGGATGATATCTGCGAGGCATCCGTTCTCTCTCAGAGTGTATTTCGGATCAGCGTTTACAAGAATGAACGGAACCGGATTCGTTGTATGAGCAGTCCATGGCTCTCCTGTCTCATAATCAATCAGCTGCTCTGCATTTCCGTGGTCAGCACAGATAAACATCTGTCCGTCAACTTCTTTCAAAGCTTCTACTGCTCTTCCCACACATCCATCAACTGTTTCGATTGCTTTGACAGCTGCTGCCTGTACACCAGTATGACCTACCATATCCGGGTTTGCAAAATTGATAATGATCACATCATATT
>ENA-OQHI01001624-OQHI01001624.1-human-gut-metagenome-genome-assembly--contig:-NODE-1624-length-10168-cov-4.965217_pt1 | contig 10168 bp, 10 predicted proteins | sample MGYA00242561_ERZ504713 | MGnify/ENA primary metagenome ERZ504713 (study PRJEB26092, sample SAMD00036217) | human gut metagenome | host: Homo sapiens | study: EMG produced TPA metagenomics assembly of... | reverse complement strand
CTTACCGGTATGCTGGCGGAATATATCTCCTATGCCAAAGATTGTCTGGGAAATCAGACACTGGAATTTAATATACAGGCATATGATAATTATGACGAAATGATTCAGGCGCTGCAGAATCGTGAGATTGATGTTGCTTTTTATGCCGGCAGAAATCCTGATTTCGCAGAAAAAAATGGCTATGCACTTACAAACACAGCCTGGACCTACAGCCTGATGGCGGTAACTGATGAGAAAAACTTTGATGAGGATAAGGTGTATACAGTAGCTGTGCCAAAGGAAAAAGAAGCCTTGAAACAGTATATTGCTTTCAGCTATCCACAATGGAAGATTGTAGATTATGATTCGCTTGACGATGCTGCAGATATGGTCATCCAGGAAAAAGCAGACTGTTTCCTCATGGGAGCAAGCCAGGCGCTGATATATGATAACAGACAAAATTTCAAGAGTTTTCCACTTACAAATACAATGGAGGCATGCTTTGCAGTAAGAGGCGGAGAGGGAAGCCTTTTATCAATACTGAATAAAACCCTAAAGGCTATGCCATCTGATATGCTTACAAGTGCACTTGCTATCTATGACAGTACACCAGATAAGGTTACATTTTTGGATTTTTTAAAAGACAACATACTTGCTTTTTTTGTCACGGCAGGATTTTTCGTACTCAGCATCATTAGTATTATCCTCGTACTTTTACGGAAGGCAAGAAAAGCAGAAGCTGCCGCAAAGCTTGCTGCAAATGATACACAAAAGCTTAATGACAAATTGGAAATCGCTCTGAAAAAAGCAGAAGATGCCAGTTTCGCAAAGACCCGTTTCCTTAACAATATGTCCCATGACATCCGTACTCCTATGAATGCGATTCTGGGCTATGCACAGCTTATGGAGGATGAACTGAAAGAAAAGGATTTGCCTGAAATTTCAGAATACTTAAAAAAACTGCAGCAGTCAGGAAATCTTCTTCTGTCAATCATAAATAATGTACTTGATATGGCTCGGATTGAAAGTGGAAGAATGGAGATTGATGAGAACTATGGCATGATTGAAGATATCTGGCAGACCTTATTTGAAATATTCGATGATGAAGCAAAGAAAAAGAATATTGCACTTCATTATACGATAAATGTAGAACATGAGCACATACTGACAGATGCAACAAAGGTAAAAGAAATATTTGTTAATATTCTGAGCAATACCATGAAGTATACTCCATCCGGTGGTTCTGTTATGATAAACATAGATGAATTACCATGCAGTGGGCCTGGATATATGATAGTGAGGACCAGGGTGAGTGATACAGGAATTGGTATGAGTCAGGAGTATCTGACAAATATTTTCGAGGCATTCACGCGTGAGCGGAATACTACAAAGAGCAAAATTGCAGGAACCGGACTGGGAATGTCAATTGTCAAGAAATATGTTGAACTGCTTGGTGGAACAATAGATGTAGAGAGTGAGCTTGGAAAGGGCAGTACTTTTACAGTTACACTGAAACATAAGATAGCGGATGAAAACTATTATGTAAAAAATTATGCTGAAAATCCAGAAACATATAGTGAAATCCTTAAAGACAGGAAAATCCTTCTGGCAGAGGATAATGATCTGAATGCAGAGATTGCTGAGGCAATACTTGAACGTGCCGGTCTTAAGACAGAGCGTGTGGAGGATGGCATTCAGTGTGTAAATAAGATAGAAAAAATGCCGGCAGGCACATATGATATGATCCTAATGGATATTCAGATGCCGAAAATGAACGGTTATAAAGCAACACAGGCAATTAGACGCCTGCCAGATAAGGATAAAGCATACATACCGATCGTTGCAATGACAGCAAATGCATTTGAAGAAGATAAGAGAGATGCTTTTGCAGCCGGAATGAATGGTCATATCGCAAAGCCAATCTAGGTTGATAAACTGCTCTCGACATTGGCGGAAGTCTGGGGAAAGGAGATGACAGATGAAACGGATTGCCATGTGTGATGACAATTTCATACTGTTTTGTTATAATATTTTTTATCACATAATGTTTTTTATGCAATACAATAGTATAAGCACGCGTCTTTCTTTGCTCTTGCAGAAAGACATTTTCGTATATAACGAACAAAATATGTAATAGTAATGATTTACAGTATACCCTTTGTTATGTGACGGTATTAGATTACTATATCTGCAAAAAATCAGGCTGAAGGATACAGGGTGAGGAATATGAAACAGTTAATAATACCAGACAAAGTACAAAAAGAGATGCTGACAGATTTTATGATCATGGGGGAAACCAAGGGACTGATCGGTGGATATTGTGAGGATGAGTTTCCGGTTTGCTATGCCAATGAAGAAATGGCGCGGATGCTTGGTTACGATGCAGTGGAAGAACTGATTGAAGCAATTGACGGAAAAGTTATTAATTCGATTCATCCCGATGACAGAGAACAGGTCATAAAGGATATCGGGGATGAGTATTATGAGGGATTAACTTATGAGACCACATATCGTATGCCGCGAAAAGACGGATCCTGCTTCTGGACGGTTGATAAAGGAAAAGTTGTACAGACAGAGGATGGGAAACTGGCTATTATCAGTGCCTGCTATGATATGACATCTTTTGTGGAACGGCATAAGAAACTGGAAGAGAAAAATATGCTGTCTCAGGCAACAATCGATAATATCCCTGGCGGCTATCACAGATGTTCCCTGGAGGAGGGGCATCCATTCCTATATATCAGTAACAGGTTTCTTGCTATTCTTGGATGGACCAGAGAAGAGATCAGGACAATATTTGATAATAAATTTGACAATATGCTTCATCCGGATGACAGGAATCTTTCCTCTGATTACGTCACCCGTATTCTTGATACACGCGGACATGGATCGGAGAAGGATCAGATTTACCGGCTGCTTGGAAAGGACGGCTATCACTGGGTTACAGATGCCACAACATTGGTAAAATCCGGTAATCAGACCTTCTTCCAGGGAAATATTACAGATTTTACGGATTTTGTTAAGGCAAAGGAAAAAAAAGAACAGGAGATAGAGCTTCAAAGAGAGATTATCGAAGGTCTTGGAAAAGAATATTTTTCTGTCCTGGCAGTAGAACTGGACAAAGATCGGGTGCTTTCTTATCGCGAGTCTGGGGAGAATGGGAAGATTATTTCAGATTTCTGCAGAAAATGTGGTAACAGATGGTCAAAAATAATTCCTTCTTATGCTGAGACGATGGTATCTGATAACACCAACGGAGAATTTGAAAATCAGCTGGGTCTGGAAACTCTGCGTTCACAGGAAAAGGATTATTCCATGACATACGAGTTTAAGTTGGAAACAGGGATTAATTATCATCAGGTAAGAGTGGCATTTGTAAAGAAAAAAGATGGTACAAGGATGGCTGTAGTCGGAACAAGAAATATTGACAGTCTGATAAAAAAAGAGCGTATGCAGGAAGAAAAGCTGAAAAAAGCATATGTTGCCGCAGAAAATGCCAATAAAGCCAAAACGGAATTTCTGAATAATATGTCCCATGATATTCGCACACCAATGAATGTGATCCTGGGATATAACCATCTGATGAAATCACAACTGACAGAATCGAAGCAGCTTGATTATCAGAAGAAAATTGAACAATCCGGGAAACTGTTATTGGCCATCATCAATAATGTGCTTGATATGGCCCGGATTGAAAGCGGAAAGATAAAAGTAGATGAGAATTATGAAAGAGTTGGTGAGGTAGTAGACGAAATCATAAGTACATTTTCATCTGAAGCGGAAGAAAAAGAAATCCATCTGAGCGGCAGCATGAAGGTCACACATAGAAATATCCTGTGCGATGGTACAAAAATCAGGGAAATCTATGTAAATCTTGTCAGTAATGCTATGAAATACACTCCAAGGGGTGGAAATGTAACGATCACTGTAGAAGAGCTGCCCTGTGAAAAAGAAGGATATATGAAGGTAAAATCCGAGATAAAAGATACCGGTATTGGCATGAGTAAAGAATATCTTCCAACGTTATTCGAACCATTCAGTCGTGAACAGAATACAACCACCAGAAGAATCGGAGGGACCGGTCTTGGAATGCCAATCGTAAAGAAAATGGTCGATCTGATGGGTGGAAGCATTGAAGTAGCAAGTGAACTGGGAAAAGGAACCGTGTTTACGTTTACGCTGATGCATAAAATAGCTGACAGGAAATTCTACAGCCAGAAGACAGAAGCAGCAGAAACATCTGAGATGGGAAAAAATCTGAGTGGAAAGCATGTCCTGCTGGCGGAGGATAATGATCTGAATGCGGAAATTGCAGTGACAGTTCTGGAAGAAACAGGGATTGTTATCGAGCGTGTGGAAGACGGAATTCAGTGCGTGAACAGGGTAGCGCAGATGTCACCGGGTACTTATGATCTGATACTTATGGATATCCAGATGCCAAACATGGATGGATATAAGGCAACCAGGTGTATCAGACGTTTAGATGATAAAAAGAAGGCAGAGATCCCGATCATTGCCATGACAGCAAATGCCTTTGCGGAAGACAGGAAAAAGGCGTTTGATGCCGGCATGAATGGACACATTGCAAAACCCATTGATATTGAGAAACTGGGAGCGGTTATTCTTTCTGTATTGAATAAGCAGGAAAACTTACAGAATGGAAAGAACAACAGCATGAACGCAAACAGACTGCGTTCATGAGCAAGAAGCGAAAGCGGATTGCGAATGTCCGCTTTAATGGATAATAAAGAGGGAATGAATGAACAGAAAGATAGAAAAACTGACAGGAAAACAACTCAGGTAATAGAGGAAGAGAATAAAACAGTGAGAGTCGGGTATTTCCCATATGCCAATTTTCAGGAAGGCGGCTATGGGGAACACAAGCAGGGAGCAGTCCTCTAATATTTTGAATGGGGTTGTCCTTGCGCAGAACTCTGTTTCGGAAAAGAAAATGACCTTGCAGGATGTCCTTGCAGAGTATGCAGGCTTAGGAATTGTGGTTTCATTAGTGATTATTTTTGTACTACTTCTTCTGGTTTATTCCCTTTCAGTAAGCAGAAAAAAACAGATGGAAGCCCTGAAAGAAGCACAGAATGCAAATGCGGCGAATATTGCAAAAACGACGTTTCTGAACCATATGTCCCATGATATCAGGACACCAATGAATGCAATTATTGGATTCACGGATATTGCCATGAAGAAAAAAATCCTTATGTGATGGCAGATGAACTCAGAATCAGGGAAGTATTGCTCAACATTATTCCGGGGACGGTGTTTTTGATTGTGCTACCTTTTCTGCAAAAGTATAACTGACCTTTCCAAGAAGATCAGTTAACCGGTCCGCGCTTGTCAGTCTTTCGGAGGACTGAATGAAATAGTCGGAGAGCTGATAAGTTTCTTCCAAAAGAAGAGAGGCATCTGACATAACGTCACCCTCAGACAATGCCTGTCCGACAGAAGTAAGCTCTTCAAGTGAAAGCAGCTCTTCGTGCAGACAATAGTTGAGGTATTTTAACAATGAATCGGTCGCAGAAACCATACAGCAACGAGTAATGTCAGAGCTTCTGCTGCAGGAACGGCGAGCCATACTCCAGTCAAACCAAATTTCAAAGGCAGTACAATCAGAAATAAAAGTAATAGTAGGAATGAACGTAAAAATGTGATCAGACCGGAGAAATATCCTTTTCCATATGCCATCATTCGAATTGCAGCAAAAATATTAATTCCTGAAAATAGAAAACCAAGTCCATAAACTCTCATTCCGGACACTGCAATAGGAAATACAGGGCTGGATGTATCTGCGAAACAGGATACAGCAACTGGAGTAAGAAAGTAGGTCAGTGCATAAATGATGATCGGAGCTACTGCGAAAAAGCGACGAGCATAGCTTTCTAGTTTTCGGCAAATTCTTATTTTTCGGTCGCCATACGCATAACTCAGAGGTGGTGCCATGCCCATAGAAAAGCCAAAGTAGACACCGATAAACAAAAACTGCAGATACATGATGATGGAAACTGCGGCGACACCGTCTTCACCGGCAAAGGAGAGTGCAGTGCGGTTAAATACGATGGTTGTAACTGCAATAGCAAGTTGATTGACAAATTCGGATGCACCATTTAGCATACAGTGCATGGCTTCCCGTAAGGATAAGTTATGCAAGGTAAATGAAAGATACTTTTGTTTATGGATAAAATAATAAATTCCCATAGAAAATGATAATACCAGTCCAAGAATTGTTGCTAGTGCAGCACCATAGATTCCCATTTGCATTTGTCCGACCAGAATATAGTCCAAAACGATATTCAAAATACCACCGGACAGTGCAGTTATAAAGCTATATGTGGGGGCACCGTCCACTCGGATAAAATATGTAAACAGTTCCTTACCGATTACGACGGGAGCTGCCAAAAGCCACCAACGTGCGTATGTTTTACACCCTGCAATTGTCACGGGGGTTGCACCGAGTATGGTCAGAATTGCTGAGAGATTCGTAAGAATCATCAGGGAAACGAGGCATCCAAGCAAAATAGCTGCAAAAGAGCTGGCAGAAAAGGAGCGGTCTGCTTCCTTTTTTCTGTTTCCTCCAATGTACAAAGCTGTGACAGAGCTGCCGCCGGTAGCAAATACAAGTGCAATTCCGGTCAATACATTTACAATAGGATAAACAATGTTAATAGAAGCCAGTGCATTGGTTCCGACATATGTAGAAACAAAAATACCATCAATAATGGTATAGACTGTGTTAAATAATGATGTTAGATATGTCGGAACAATAAATTTTAATAGTTTTGTGAATCGAACTTCTTTTTCAGAAGCAAAAATTAAAACATTTTCCATAAAAATTTCCTCCCTTGATGGAAGTATAAACCTTAAAGTAGCTTGAAGGTCAATGTGAAAAATAGTATAGTGGATAAATAGTAGTAAGTTTTTAAACCAGGAAGGGAAGAATCATGGATAAAAAATTTCAAATTGGAGAAATAGCCCGTTTTTTTGATATGCCAGCATCTACGTTTAGGTATTGGGAGGATAAGGGGATTTTACATCCCAGAAAGAAAATTGAAAATCAATATCGGGAATATGCAATTGAAGATTTAATGACCATTTCAGATGTCATTTTTTATAAAAATCTTGGGTTAGAGTTAAAGGAAATTCGTGGAATGGATGCCGCAACGCCTGAGCAGCATGGAAAATTATTTCCTGAGAAACTTGTAGAATTGGAACATCAACAAGAACTGCTTGCACGTCGGATGGAGAAATTACGCTATCATATGAAGGCGTTGAAGACATTGGAGGAATTGAAAACACAGATATATCAAGAGTCTGATATTGATACAGCTTGCATTGTATCTTTTGACTTGATTGAAAGGGACAAGCTGCGTCAGTATATTGAAAATCCATATCTTTATTCACGGGTGCAGCATACGCAAACACTTCCACAGGAACAACGTGGGCTTACTATACCAGCGGAAATGAGTTCCTCATTTCCAAAATCCAGTATTCTTTGGCAAAAAAAGGCAAATCGATATGTAACTTTTTTGCTTAGGGAAGAAGTGACAGAGGGGTTTCCTAATAACCTGCACGAACACTTATCACGTATTCAGAAATCATACCGTACTGGTGCAATCATCAGCCGCTTTTTGCTCTGCGCTCAGGAAAACGGAAAGACATATGATTTCTATAAGACGTTTATAGAAATCATATGAAAGAGCAACATTTATAGCAACTGTGAAAGCACTGACCAACTACGAATGACTTAGTGATAATGACAATCTTAATGAATGCATAGCCGATATCATTACAAAGATTCATGATGAACATCCAGATATAGAGAAATACATAGATTATTACACAAACAAAAGAGTTCAACGAAATCTTGGGGTGCTTACACCAATGGAATTCCATGAACGAAAACTAGAAAACGTCGCATAAACAACCCGGTACATAAACTGTACCGGGGAAGAAAAAAATTTCGTTATTTAATTTGTCTACTTGACGGGTAGCACACCAATTAAATCTCTTAAAACAGATGAAATCTCAATCAGAATTTGGAGGAGTTAATGATTATGTGGAATGAATTAGGCATAAGTGGAGGAACCGCAATTGTTATTTTGATCGCACTGTATTTCGTTATCAAATGGGCAGTGAAAAATGGTATCAAAGAAGCCTACAGCGCCATCACTGGAAAGAAAACTGATGAAGATGTCAGAAACGAAAAAGAACTGAAAGAACTCGGATTTGAGTTAGAAGATAAATAAAAATTTTCAGGTGGTGTTTCTATGAAGAAAAAAGTACTTGCAATTATGTTAGTTACGGTATCAATAATGTTGATTTCGACGTGCGGGAAAAAAGAAAAACTGTACGAAATTCTTGATCTGTCGCAGTATAAGACAGATTATGTAGGAGATTCTTCGAATGTTATAAATATTGTAAGTAGTCAAGAGTATCCGGAGGGATATTCATATGACAGTATAGAGATACAGTCTGAAACAGAGCCTTATGGATTAACCGTTTTTCTAAAAGATGAGCCGTCTGCATCCAGGATTGAAGATGAATTGCAGGTTAATGCAGATATGACATTTAACTTGATTGGTAATTTGGGAACACTTGATTATAGAATTGCAGACAGCAAAGAAATCATTGCATCGTATGAACGGTAGAGAGATTGTTCTACAACTTTCAGTTCTATTGATTTAATAAAAGAAGATATGGAAAGCATTTGTTAGGAATGGCAGATGCTTTTTTTGTGCCCGGAGTGATCCGGGTATTTTTGTGCCTTTTTTTATGGGATTTAGGGGGTGAGCCGTATGGCAGGGAACAGAATCAGGGGGATCACTGTCGAGATTGGCGGCGATACCACAAAATTGCAGACTGCCCTGAAAGGGGTTAATACGGAAATTAGGAATACGCAGAGCCAGCTGAAAGATGTGGAGAAGCTTCTGAAGCTGGATCCGGGGAATACGGAGCTGATCGCGCAGAAGCACAGACTGCTGGCACAGGCGGTTTTTGGAACCAGGGAAAAGCTGGGGACTTTGAAGACTGCACAGCAGCAGGCGGATGAGGCATTGCGGAACGGAACGATTTCCCAGGACCAGTATGATGCCCTGCAGAGGGAGATCATTGAGACGGAACAGAGACTGCGGAGTCTGGAAGAGCAGGCGAACCAGTCTGCGACTGCCCTGCAGAAAATCGGGGCAACCGGTGAAAAGCTGCAGACGGTTGGAAACAAGATTTCTTCTGTTGGGCAGAAGCTGCTTCCTGTGACGGGAGTGGTGACAGGGCTTGGAACGGCGGCGGTGAAAACTGCCGCTGATTTTGACTCTGCGATGAGTAAGGTGGCGGCTGTGTCTGGGGCAACGGGATCGAATTTTGATAGCCTCCGGGATAAGGCCAGGGAGATGGGTGCCAAAACGAAGTTCTCTGCGACTGAGGCGGCAGATGCCATGAACTATATGGCAATGGCCGGATGGAAGACGGAGGATATGCTGTCCGGTATTGAGGGTGTTATGTATCTGGCTGCGGCATCCGGGGAAGACCTGGCAACGACTTCTGATATTGTGACGGATGCGCTGACGGCTTTTGGGCTGACTGCAGCGGATTCGGGACATTTTGCGGATGTGTTGGCGGCTGCTTCCAGTAATGCCAATACCAATGTGTCCATGATGGGCGAGACGTTCAAGTATTGTGCGCCGGTTGCGGGGGCGCTGGGATTTTCGGTTGAGGATACGGCAGAAGCAATCGGTCTGATGGGCAATGCCGGTATCAAGGCTTCCCAGGCCGGTACTTCCATGCGTTCCATCATGACGAACCTGACCGGGGATGTGAAGCTGTCAGGGTATGCGAAGAAGGATAAGATCAGTGTGCAGTATTTTGATGTGGAGACAGCGGAACTGAAACTGGCAGAGATGTATGTGACGGGGTATAAGGCGAAGCTGAAAAAGGATACCAGTTATAAGGGATTGTGGACGGTTAGTTTTACGTTGAAGGAGATGTAGGGAGATGGTATAATGGGAGCATCAAATCGGAATTTATAAAGGAGAATATTGATGAAACTATTTTTATGTTCGCATTTTTCAAGTGTAGGAAGTCTGATAAAGGAAGAAATTGAAAATAAGAAAGTCGCATTTATTCCAACAGCTTCGCTGCGTGAAGGCTACACCGGTTATGTCGGCTCGGCTCGAAAATTATTCAA
>ENA-OQHI01001611-OQHI01001611.1-human-gut-metagenome-genome-assembly--contig:-NODE-1611-length-10224-cov-3.574456_pt1 | contig 10224 bp, 5 predicted proteins | sample MGYA00242561_ERZ504713 | MGnify/ENA primary metagenome ERZ504713 (study PRJEB26092, sample SAMD00036217) | human gut metagenome | host: Homo sapiens | study: EMG produced TPA metagenomics assembly of... | reverse complement strand
GGTGCCGGCGGTTTGGGAAGTCCGGCAGCGTTCTATCTGGCAGCAGCCGGCGTTGGAACCATTGGCATTGCAGACGGAGATGTTGTTGCCTGTTCCAATTTGCAGCGCCAGATCTTGCACACAACGGAGCGAATCGGCATGCCAAAGACAGCCTCTGCACAAAAGACGCTTTCTGCACTGAATCCCCATGTTCATGTGGTTACGCATCCGTTTTATCTGAACGAGCAGAACATTTTGTCTGTGATACAGTCCTATGACTTCGTGATCGATGCAACCGATCGCATGGAGAATAAGCTTTTGATCAACGATGCCTGCGTTCTTGCAAAAAAGCCGTTTGTCCATGCTGGTGTACTGCGGGCAGGGGGACAGATTATGACCTATGTGCCGGAGAAAGGGCCGTGCTTCCGCTGTATTTTTGAGGACATGCCGGAAGAGAAGCTGCCCAGCTGCGCTCAGGTGGGGGTTCTCGGGATGACGGCAGGAATTGCTGGCAGCGCACAGGCGATGGAGGCGGTAAAATATCTGCTTGGGACAGGAGAACTGCTGGTGGGAAAACTGCTGACGTTTGACGGATTTTCGCTGCAAGTTCGCATACTTCCGATTCCGCATCGTGCGCCAAATTGTCGGGTGTGCAGTTCCAATGCCGACATCAAATCGCTTGCCTGGTATGGAAAATATCGAAAATCCGAAGCACATCATGAGGTGAGATAGCATGCAGGAAAAAGAACGAGAGAACGCTGTGAATGAACAGCAGATTTATCTGGACTATGCTGCCAACACGCCAGTAGACCAGTGTGTCTTGAACTGCTATTGTCAGGCTGCTGTAACGTACATGGGAAATCCAAACTCCAAACATTATACGGGACTGTCTGCCAAAGAAGCCATTTCCAGAGCAACTGCACATATGGCAGAACTGCTGCAAGTTCAGCCGGAGGAATTGATTTTCACAAGCGGTGCCAGCGAGTCCAACAACCTTGCGATCAAAGGAATTGCGCACACGAAACGGCACACTGGCAAGCACATCATCTCCACTTGTCTGGAACACTCCTCCGTTAGCGGTTCTCTTACCTTTTTGCAGGAGCAAGGTTATGAGATCGATTTGGTGCAGATTCAGGAGGACGGCACCATTGACCTCTCGCATTTGAAGCGCCTGCTGCGGCAGGATACCATTTTGGTTTCGATTTGCGCTGTGGACAGTGAATTGGGAACAGTTCAGCCGATCTCAGAGATTTCGAAAATACTTACTGGTTATCCCAATTGCACCTTCCACGTAGATGCCACACAGGCAGTGGGGAAAATTCCGTTTTCCTGTGCGGATGCCGATTTGGTAAGCTTTGCACCCCACAAATTCTACGGGCTTGGAAGCAGCGGTATTTTGTACAAGAAGCAGCCGGTGATTCTGGAACCGCTGATTCACGGCGGTGCAAGTACCACCATCTATCGAAGCGGCACGCCGGATACGGCGATGATTCTGGCAATGGGGTGTGCGTTGGGAACTTGACTGTTGAATTTGTCAGAGCATTACGCACAAATTCAGAAGAAGAATCAGTATCTGCGGGAACAGCTCGCAGCTTATCCACTGGTGCTGATAAATAGCCCTCAACAAGCGATTCCCCATGTGCTGAATCTCAGCGTAAAGGGTGTAAAGGCTGCTGTTTTTCAGCAAAAGCTGGACGAAAACGGTGTGGCAGTTTCCATAAAATCCGCTTGCTCTGTGCCCAATACACCATCACGTGCAGTCTATGCCGTAACGCATGATCGGAAAAGAGCGATGTGCTCTTGGCGTATCAGTTTGAGCCACTTGACAACAGATCAGGAGCTGCAGCGCTTCCTGGAAATTTTCCGAAAGTGTTATCAGGAGCTGACAAACGCATAATAGGATTTGAATGGCTGATCTGCCTTGTCTGGCGGATCAGTTTTTTATGTGTACTCACTGCTCTTGTTTCTAAATTGTGTGTATTTTGAGAAAATCAACAATTTTTGACGATGAAATCAAAGATAAATAGTGTATGATTTTGTGGCGCAATAAAAAACTTGATTTTTTGAGAAGAATGTGGTATGATAGGAATGTTTCTATGAAAAAGCGGGCTTGGAAAGAAGCCTTTTCTTTTTCGGCAGATTTGCAGCGGCAAGTCTGGCATTTTCTCGAAGAAAGGACAAGAGTATGGCGAAAAAACAAGGCTACGATAATGAAAGCATTACAATGCTGAAAGGACCGGATAAGGTAAGAAAGCGTCCTGCTGTTATTTTTGGCTCTGATGGACCGGATGGATGTGCCCATTCCATATTTGAAGTGATCTCGAATTCCATTGATGAAGCTCGTGCGGGCTATGGCAATAAGATCGTTGTCACACGGTATCAGGATCATTCTGTAGAGGTGGAGGATTTCGGTCGTGGATGTCCTGTGGATTTCAACAAGAATGAGAACCGGTATAACTGGGAATTGGTGTACTGTGAATTGTATGCCGGCGGAAAATATAACGCAGATGATGATAACTACGCCTATTCTCTTGGATTGAACGGACTTGGCCTTTGTGCCACACAATTTGCCTCTGCCTATATGGATGTGGAGATTGTGCGAGATGGATATCAGTACAACCTGCACTTTGAAAAGGGGGAGAATGTAGGCGGACTGAAGAAAGCTCCCACAAAGAAGAAGCAGACGGGAACACGGACACATTGGAAGCCGGATTTGGAGGTTTTCACGGAGATCGACATTCCGGAAGAATATTACTGCGACATTCTCCGGCGACAGGCTGTGGTAAACCCAAATCTGCTGTTTGTCTACCGTAATGAGGAAGCCGACGGTTCTTTCACGGAAAAGCAGTACCTGTATGAGAATGGCATCGCCGATTATGTGCAGGAGATTGCAGGAGATGCTGCACTGACTTCCATCCAGAACTGGAGCTGCCAGCGTGAGGGACAGGATCGCAGTGACAAGCCTATGTACAAAGTCAAGCTGAATGTTGCGCTGACATTTTCCAACCGCATTCAAAAGATTGAGTACTACCATAACTCCAGCTGGCTGGAGCACGGTGGTTCTCCGGAAAAGGCGGTTAAGCAGGCGTTTGTGTCTCAGATCGACAGCTACCTGCGACAGAATGGAAAGTATCTGAAAAACGAGGCGAAAATCACATTCGCCGATGTCGAGGCTTGCCTGATTCTGGTTTCCTCCAGCTTCTCCACCCAGACGAGCTACGAGAACCAGACCAAAAAGGCGATCACCAATAAATTTGTCTACGAGGCAATGACGGAGTTCCTCAAGCACCAGCTGGAAATCTATTTCATGGAAAATCCGGACGAGGCAGATAAAATTGCACAGCAGATTCTGGTGAATAAGCGCAGTCGGGAGAGCGCAGAGCGCACCCGTTTGAACATGACAAAAAAGCTCTCCGGAACCATTGATGTGACCAATATGATTCCGAAGTTTGTCGATTGCCGCAGCAAAGACCTTTCCCGTCGGGAACTGTACATTGTGGAGGGTGATTCCGCATTGGGCTCGGTAAAAATGGCACGAGATGCGGAGTTTCAGGCGGTCATTCCGGTGCGTGGCAAGATTCTGAACTGCCTGAAAGCGGATTACGGAAAAATTTTCAAGAACGACATCATTACAGACATCATCAAGCTGCTGGGATGCGGTGTTGAGGTAAACACCAAGGCCAACAAGGAGCTTTCCACATTCCATCTGGACGGTTTGCGCTGGAACAAGATTGTTATTTGTACCGATGCCGATGTAGATGGATTCCAGATTCGCACACTGATTTTGACCATGCTGTATCGTCTGACACCGACGCTGATTGATATGGGCTATGTCTACATTGCGGAATCTCCGCTGTTTGAGATCACCACGAAGAAACGGACGTATTTTGCCTACACGGAAAAAGAAAAGACGGACATCCTCAAGCAGATTGAAGGAGAAAAGTACACGCTGCAGCGCTCCAAAGGTCTGGGCGAAAATGAGGCGGATATGATGGCGCTGACCACAATGAATCCGGAAACTCGCCGTCTGATTCGTGTAACTGCGGCAGATGTCGAGCAGACCACGGCGATGTTCGATTTGCTTCTGGGAGATAACCTGCAGGGCAGAAAGGATTTCATCGCCCAGTTTGGTAGCGACTATCTGGAATTGGCAGATATCAGCTAAATAATCGCTGAGATAGAAAGGAGCTTCTATGGCACGAAAAAAACAATCGGAAAAACCAAAGAGACAAGCAATTCCGGATGCCTATATTGCAGGGGCGGGAATCGTAGAGGAAGAGAAGATCACAGATACCCTGGAAAAAAATTACATGCCCTATGCCATGAGTGTGATTATTTCCCGTGCATTGCCGGAGATCGACGGCTTTAAGCCGTCCCATCGGAAGCTGCTCTACACCATGTACCAGATGAATCTGCTGAACGGCGGATTGACCAAGTCTGCGAATGTGGTAGGACAGACCATGCGTCTGAATCCCCATGGTGACAGCGCAATTTACGAGACAATGGTTCGTCTGGCAAGAGGAAACGAAGCGCTGCTGCATCCCTATGTACAGTCTAAGGGAAACTTCGGTAAGGCGTATTCCAGAGATATGGCGTATGCAGCATCTCGTTACACGGAGGTAAAGCTGGAGCCGATTTGTCAGGAGCTGTTTCGGGATATCGACAAGGACACGGTGGATTTTGTCCCAAACTACGACAACACCATGCAGGAGCCAACGCTGTTCCCAACGACATTTCCATCAGTGCTGGTCAACGCCAACGTGGGAATTGCTGTTTCCATGGCGAGCAGTATCTGTCCGTTTAATCTGGCGGAGGTCTGCGAAACTTGCATTGCTGTTCTCAAAAATCCGGAGCACGACTTGATTTCCACCTTGAAAGGACCGGATTTCCCCAGCGGCGGATATCTGTACTATGACGAAGACGAGCTGAAAAAAATCTATGACACCGGTCGTGGCAGTGTTCGGGTTCGTTCTAAGTGGAACTATAACAAAGAGGATGGCTGTCTGGAAATCACAGAAATTCCGTACAGCACCACCATTGAGGCAATCATCGATAAAATCGTGGACTGCATCAAACAAGGGAAGCTGCGGGAAGTCTCCTATGTGCGTGACGAAACCGGCAAGGATGGCTTGAAAATCGCCATCGATCTCAAGCGTGGAAACGATCCGGAAAAGGTGATGCAGAAGCTGTTCCGCCTGACCCCATTACAGGACAGCTATTCCTGTAATTTCAACATTCTGGTCAACGGAAAGCCCCGTGTCATGGGCGTGCGAGAGATTTTGCAGGAGTGGTCGAACTTCCGGCTCAGCTGTGTCAGCCGGCGCTTGCAGTTTGACCTGAAAAAGAAAAAGGAAAAGCTCCACCTGCTCTTGGGCTTGAAGCAGATTCTCTTGGACATCGACAAGGCTGTTCGAATCGTTCGGGAAACCGAGGAAGAGGCAGACGTTGTTCCCAACCTGATGATTGGATTTGGCATTGATGAGATACAGGCGGAGTACGTCGCTGAGATCAAACTGCGCCATTTGAACCGGGAATACATCCTCCGCAGAACACAGGAAACGGATCAGCTGCAAGCCGACATCAAGGAGATCGAGGAAACGCTGACAGACCCGAAGAAGATTCAGAAGATCATTATTTCGGAGCTGAAAGAAACTGCGAAAAAATACGGACAGCCGCGAAAGACACTGTTCTATTACGCTTCTGACCTTCAGGGCGAACAGGAGGAGGAAGAGATTCCGAACTATCCGGTACACCTGTTTCTGTCCGAGAGCGGTTACTTCAAGAAAATCCTGCCGGCTTCTTTGCGCATGAGCCATGAGCAGAAGCTGAAAGAGGATGACCGGATGGTGTGCCATCTGGAAACCACCAATCGCATTGAGCTGCTGTTTTTCACCAGCCAGCAGCAGGTGTATAAAACACGTGCCAGCGAGTTCCAAGAGGTAAAGGCGAGCGTTATGGGCGACTATGTTCCGGCAAAGCTAGGCTTTGGCGATGGGGAATATGTTGTCCAGATGATTGCAACCATGGATTACAGCGGAGATCTGCTGTTCGTTTTTGCCAACGGAAAAATTGCCCGTGTGCCATTGTCCTCTTATGCGACAAAGACAAACCGCAAGAAGCTGCAAAATGCGTACAGCGACAAGTCACCATTGGTACAGGTGCTGCAAATTCCGGCAGAGGATGCCGCATGTGATGTATTTGTGCGGACAGATGGCAATCGTGCAGTGCTGCTGGATGCCAGCTTGATTGCGGCAAAGGCAACTCGTGACACGCAGGGAGTACAGGTGCTGACCCTAAAGGCAAAGCATGCAGTTTGCGAAGCATGTCTGCTGGATGCAGAGCAAGCAGCGCAGCTGAAAAAATATCGGGTCAAGACGATTCCGGCAACTGGCGGTCTGGCAAAAGACCTGCCCAGTTCCGGACAGATGACACTTCTGTCCGAATAAAACAAGCGCCAAAAAGGCAGCCCTCAGAAAAGAGGACTGCCTTTTGCGCTTGGAGAAGTGTTTGGAAAATCAGAGATGCTTATGCAACCGGAATGTTGTTTACCAGATGCACAAGAAATTGCAACAGCGTCATGCTGTCATCACTGCTGAGGATGTTGTCCTTCTTGCAGTCGGCATTCGCTTTTGCCTGCTCATTCAGATTTACCTGTCCGGCAACCGCCTTGTTGAGTATAACGGCATCGGCAAGGGAAACCTCGCCGTCCTGATTGACATCTCCGCACAGGGTGGCTTCTATCGGATCGATAGGTTCCGTTTGCTGCGAAGTGGTGGTTGTGGTAGTTTCAGCGGAATCCGAAGAAGATACCGTAGTTTCCGACGCTGTCTGTGTCGTTGTCACAGTCGTCTCTGCTTCTGAACTGCTGGATTTCGATGTTGTGCTGGTTTCTACCGCTGTTGTCGTTGTTGTTTCTTCTGTGGTGGTAGTGGTTTCCGGTATTGTTGTCGTGGTGGTTTCCGAAGAACCGGAGTATTCATAGACCAGTGTGATGGAATTGAAGGTTACTGTTACGTCAGTGCCCTTATCTCCGCCCTTTTCGGAGGATTTCCACCAGTTATCCTGCAATTCTGCGTAGGTATCGTTGCAGACTGCGCTAACTTCTTTGCTCTTTCCGTCTACCACAATGGAGAACAGTTCATCGAACGGAATGATCGCATCTGCGGTACCGGCATTGTAGGAGAAGGATTTGCTTGCCCACTGTTCCTTTGTCTCACCGCTGGGGATAACATGATTGAAGCAGAGTCCGCCGCCGCCGCTGATCCAGCTGGAACCGGCGTTAGAGGTTGCTGTGATGTTGATGATGATTTCCTTCAGGTGTTCCTTGTCGCCAAGTGGAATCATCTTGAATTCGTTCTCAGAGAGTTCAAGGTCGTCCCAGTTGTAAATAACTTTTTCTGTACGGATGTCCGGTTCTTCCGGATAAGTCACATCGGTTTTTTCATCAGAGATGACAATCTGTGCAACGGAGAGCGGAGGAAGTTCTACCTTTACCTGATTTCCATTCACATCGTTTTGAATGTCCAGAATTTTGATGTCGCTGCTGTCCTTGGTAATGGCATAGACAACGGCGCTCTGATAATCTACACTGCTGCCCTCCAGAGAAATGACCGCATTTTCTGTGCTGGAACTGCTCTTGTTGGAGAGTGTTGCTGTGACAGTTCCCTCGTCGTTTCCCTGAATGGAGGCGAAAACAGCAGCCTTGGAGAGGTCCTCGGATTTGGATTCCACCAATGTGTTGCCGAATGCGCTGCCCTTTCCGTCGTAGTTCGTGTAGAGGTTGAAAGCGGATTCCACATAGGGGCATTCCGGAAGTGTACCCCAGTATGTTGCAAGGTATACTCCTTGATCTGCGAATGCACCCAGCGCCTCAGTTTCTGCGATGGCAGAAACAACAGACTTGCCGGTGTTCTTTTCGTCGGAAATGTTGGCAAGATTGTACTCTGTCAACGCCAGCTTTGTACCGGGATAATACTTTTCAATGGACTCCTGCATTCTGGTCAGGAACGGAAAATACTGTCCGAAATAGGGCTGGAGCCAGCTTTTCTCCTTGTAGTCCGGGTCGTACAGGCTTCTTGCAGCCTGCAGGATGCCCTCATCGGTGCTGCAATCCTGTGCATAATAGTGAACGTCCACCGCATCCAGAAGGCGAGTGCCGTAGGTTTCCTCCGCATCTGCCATTTGTTTCAGGTAGAAATCCATGTACCAAGTATAATCATTCTTGACTGCATCCCATTCCGGATCGGTATACTCCGTACTGTTTCCGGCTTGAATGCATGGCAGGATTCCCCAAAACGCCGGACCATATACCTCTGCGTTCGGGTCGATGCTCTTGACGACACGGGAAAGTGCGATTGTCTTTGAAATCAGCTCGTTGTTGGACACCGTTTCGGCGTGAATCAATGGGTGTGTCTGATTCCACAGCACTGGTTCGTTGTCCAGATTGTATCCCTGAATTCCGGAAGCAGTAGCGGAATTTCCCAGTGTCTGTACCAGATAATTGACATACTCATCCATGTAGACAGTACCGTCTGTTGTGTCCGGTGTCAGAGAAAGTTCTCCGTTTTTCTGAAATTCCACCTTGTCCCAGCGGGAGGACGGCGCAGCCTGGACGTCCTCAACAGTTCCGGCCTTGTCCGCTGCAACATATCCAGCCATTTGCAGCGTGGTCATCTTGTACGGAACATTGTACTTCTGGCAGCTCTCCGAAAGCCGTCTTGCTGCGTAGCCGGGGCCGTCGGAATCGTCACCGATGTTGGTATCTGAGCTGTTGATCCAGTCGTGACCGGCGTTGGAGTAGTTTGTCTCCCAGTTGTAGCCTGTGTAGCGATTTCCGCCCTGTCGTACCGCACCAGCGGTGACATTGCGCAAATTGTTGGTGTTTCCATATTCGTTGACACCGTAGATATAGGGGCTGATTGCTTTCTTTTCTCCGTTTAGATTGACGGAAATGTTCATGTCATAGCTGTCTGCGGCATGAACAGGTTGTGTTGCAGCGATCTGAGAAGCACAGGAAATGGTCAAAATTCCTGCGACCAGACCGGCAAGTGTTCTGCGACGTATCAAGTCAATTCTCCTTTCCAAAATAAAACCGATAGGTGTACAAATTTAATATATCATGAAACGAAAGCTTTGTCAAGCAATTTCTATGGTTTTCTCTGAAAATCTTGATTTTTATTGTTCAAATTGCAGAACTTAAAGAAATATCATTACATAGCATATGGTTTTAAGCTGGATTGTTGAAAAATATTATCTATAAATTTTTGTTTCTACTGAGATTTATCTATAATTTTCAGGTATAATAAAAATGAAATTTTTGAGTTTACACAGGAATGGAGGAGAACCAAATGAAATCCGTGCGAAAAAAGCAACCCGCTGCGCTGCTTTTGGCAGCCATGCTTGCACTTCTGCCGTCTTGCGGGAATTCCGCATAGAAGAAATCGGAAGAAAAATCGCAGGAGCCGACGCTGTTCGATACCTATGTTTCCAATACTGTTGTGGCAACTGGAAATAATAAGACCATCGATTCTGCGGAGCACGTGACCTATCGTGCATGGCTTCCAGTAGAAGCTGCCGGCTCGTTTGAATATTGCTTTTATTTTTCGAACACTATGGACTCCACGTGGGAGGATGGGAGCACATCTTATGCCGGAAAGTCCGGCGGGAAGTATACCATTGAAAGCGCTTCAATTGCCGATGGCGGGACAGAATTCGATCCGAATGTGGAACCGGATTCTATGGAAGCTGTGACTTTTTCCGGAAACAGTCAAAAGGAAGTCGCACCAGATGAAACATTTTGGAGCGATCCGGTAACACTGGATGTGTCGGAAAACCATTACCTGCTGTGGGAGTGGACGGTAACAGGAACAGAAATTCCCTGCATCTGTATGTCCAATATGACATATGCTTATGCTAATCAGGGGAACGGCAAGGGCTTCAACTATGTCAATGAGATTCCGCTGCCCCAGCTGTTCGGCTGCAAGCGAGAGGTAAAGACGAGAATCGTTACGCTGGGTGACTCTGTGACACAAGGCTGCCAGACTTCGGACAATGCCTATCAGTTCTGGGCGGCGCAGACACTGGATATAGCCTTTGGAATCTGGGACTTGGCTATGCAAGAGCAACAGATTGTGCTGCGGGCGGTGATTGGCTGAACCGTGCAGTGGCGGGAGGCGAGTTGGTTTTGGGTGCGGTTTGCAACCACGATACCATCAGCCGGCCCTATAGGGGGGGTTTGGCCACCGC
>ENA-OQHI01001602-OQHI01001602.1-human-gut-metagenome-genome-assembly--contig:-NODE-1602-length-10284-cov-2.907808_pt1 | contig 10284 bp, 7 predicted proteins | sample MGYA00242561_ERZ504713 | MGnify/ENA primary metagenome ERZ504713 (study PRJEB26092, sample SAMD00036217) | human gut metagenome | host: Homo sapiens | study: EMG produced TPA metagenomics assembly of... | reverse complement strand
CATAGTAGACTCCGGAGATCCATTGGTTTGTCAGCATTTGACCAGAAGAGTTCATGAAATACCAGTATCCATTATAATAAATCCAACCGGTTACCATAGCACCACTGGAGTTCAAATAGTACCAACAATCATTGATGTATGTCCAGCCGGTTACCATAGCACCACTGGAGTTCATATAGTACCAGCAACCATTGATGTATGTCCAGCCGGTTACCATATAGCCATTGGAGTTAAACCAGTACCAGTTTCCTTTGATGTATTCCCATGAATTAGCAGGGTAAGTTCCATCAAAATGGCAGTACCACCAACCAGTATTATTTTTAACCCAGTATCCGTTATCCTTTGTATATCCTTCAGCAGAGTAAGTTCGCGGAGTGATATATTGAGTATAATCCTTGAAACCAAAATCAAGATCTACATTTTCTGAAATTCCATCTATCCTTCCTTTGCAGCTGCTCTGCCATATGTTCCGTTGAATAGATAAATCATATTTATAGTTATAACGTGCAATCCAAAGATCAATTCCGGACAGATAAGAAGTATCGATATGATTTTTATACCAGTCTTCATTACAATACAGCATTGGTTCATATCCAGCTCGACGAATTTCATCAAAGAATGTTTTCGCTATTCGTCCAAGCTGTGACTTACTTAGATTTTTTTGTGAGGAATCTTCTAAGTCGAGAACAATTGGATATGAAATCTTATATCCCTGTAGTTGATCAATTACAAACTGTGCATCATTTAATGATTGATTTTCAGTTGTGGCCGTGCTGTAATAGTAAACACCTACAGGGATTCCGGCTGCAATTGCATTTGTCATATTTTGATTATAATAGGTATCTAGTTTATGCTCTGAACCATGAGCAACTCGTATGAATGCAAATTGAATACCATCCTTTTTAACAGCAGTCCAGTCAATACTTTCTTGCCACTGAGAGACATCAATCCCTTTTAAAGACCCGCTTTCATAGCTATTATTGTCAATCCAATAACCATTACTATTGAAATAATACCATTGCCCATTAATCTTAGTCCAGTCAGTTTGCATCACTCCGCTGGAATTAAAATAGTACCATTGTCCGTCGATTAGCTTCCAACCAGTTGTTCTAACACCATTCTCATCCATATAATACCATTTTTTATAGACCCTCGTCCATCCGGTGACCATATAGCCATTGGAATCAAAACGATACCATTCACCATTAATGCATTCCCAGGCGTTTGTGGAATAACTACCATCGTAATGAGCATACCACCACCCCTTACTATCTCGAATCCATTTACCAGAAGAAGAATCACAGGTAGCAAGCTCATAGAAATTAAAAGAATCTATGACTTCTTTTCCAAGAGAAGAGCTAGCTGTATCTGTTTCTTCTTCGGCATGTGCTGTTAATGAGAAAGAACCAGTTAAAAATATCAAGGTGAATAATGCGAATCCTTTTTTAAATAAATATTTTTTGTGCAAATATGTTCTCCTTTCCATAGGGGTAGCATACAGTTTCCCCGTTATTAACGTAAAATCAATCAGTTATTCAAAATGATTATATCATTAAGTAAAATGAGAATCTAGTTAAGTAAGACAAATTTAAAATATTTAAAATATTGTCTTGCATTATAAAAAAAAAGGTGCTATACTACCTGTAGTTCACGAAAAAGGAGAAATATAAGTACATGAACAAACAAGAACTTGATTTACTGAACATTATAAAAAAAGAAGCATATGTAAATCAAAGACAGTTATCAGAAGCTTCTGGTTATTCACTTGGTAAAGTGAATACTTCATTAGCAGAACTTGTGAAAGCCGGTTATCTGAATGCCGATTATAGATTGACCGAACAGGCAAAAGAGTTGTTTACAGAGAATAGACCAAATCAGGCAGTGATTCTTGCAGCTGGAGCGGGAATGCGAATGATACCGATTAATACAGAAGTGTCCAAGGGAATGCTTGAAGTAAAAGGTGAAACCTTAGTAGAACGACTGATTAAACAGTTGAAAGAAAAAGGAATCCATAAGATCACTATCGTTGTTGGATTTATGAAAGAACAGTATGAATACCTGATCGATGAGTATGGAGTAGAGCTGGTTTATAATAAGGAATATGCAGTAAAGAACAATCTGTTTTCGTTGGCAAAGGTAAAAGATAGATTGGAAAATGCGTATATTGTACCGTGTGATCTTTGGTGCAGAACAAATCCTTTCTCAGAGACTGAACTGTATTCCTGGTACATGATTGATGAGATGCCGGATGAGGATAGTACGATTCGTATGAATCGAAAGATGGAATTAAAAGCAGTTGGTGATTCGGAAGCTGGTAATCATATGGTAGGAATTGCTTACATCAATAAAGAAAGTGCAAGAACTTTAGAACAGAAAATCAGTGAAATGAAAGAACATCGCAGATATTACAATTCATTTTGGGAAGATGCAGCAATGGAGAAAGGGAAAATGATTCTTTTCCCGAAAGAAGTAAAAAAAGGAGATGTTCTGGAGATTAATACATTGGAGCAGTTGAGAGATCTTGATGAGAATTCAGATCAGCTGAATTCAGAACTTCTTGATATTATTGCAGAGACGCTTTCTTGTGAACAGAAAGAAATCACAGAGATTGAACCCCTGAAAAAAGGAATGACTAACCGTTCGTTCCGCTTCCGTTGTGGTGAAAAGCGTTATATCATGAGAGTTCCGGGAGAAGGAACGGATAAGATGATTAATAGAAGCCAGGAGTATGATGTTTATCAGGTGATTGGTCCGAAAGGAATCTGTGATCCAGTTCGATATATGTCGAAAGAAAAGGGATATAAAATCACAGAATTTTTAGAAGGTGCAAGAAATTGCGATGCTGAAAATGAAAACGATGTGAAAGAATGTATGAAGTACCTGAGAAATGTGCATGAGCAGAAGCTAAAAGTAGATCATTCTTTTGACTTGTTTGAGCAGATTGAAAAATATGAACAGTACAGAAATGGAGAGAAATCCATTTATCGCGATTATGAGAAGACAAAGGAAAAAATGTATGAACTGAAATTCTTTGTTGATCAGCAGGAAAAAGAGTATACATTAACTCATATTGATGCAGTTCCAGATAACTTTCTCTTTGTGGATGACAGGATATATCTTATTGATTGGGAGTATTCAGGAATGCAGGATCCACATGTAGATATTGCGATGTTTGCAATTTATGCATTGTATGAGAAAGAACAGATTGATCGTTTGATTGATGCTTATTTTACAGAAGGGTGTCTGGAAGAAGTCAGAACAAAGATATATTGCTATATAGCAATCTGCGGTTTCTTATGGAGTAACTGGTGCGAATATAAGAGAATCCTCGGAGTGGAGTTTGGTGAGTATTCTCTGAAACAGTATCGTTATGCAAAAGAATTTTACAGGCTTGCAAAGGAGAGAATGGAAAATGACTAGAAATGCTATTATCATGGCTGCCGGAATGTCCTCAAGATTTGCACCATTGTCACTGGAGACGCCGAAGGCGCTTTTGAATGTGAAAGACGAAATTATGATTGAACGTCAGATCGGACAGCTGAGAGAAGCAGGAATTGATGAAATTGTTATCGTAGTCGGATATTTGAAAGAAAAGTTTGAATATCTGAAAGAAAAATATCATGTGATTCTTGTTGGAAATCCATATTACAAACAAATGAATAATTTTTCTACTTTGTATGTTGCGAGAGAATACTTGAAAAATACCTGGATTTGCTCAGCAGACAATTATTTCACAGAAAATGTATTTATGGAAGAAAGTGAAAATGCATTTTATGCCTCTGAATATGCAGATGGTGCTACAGAAGAGTGGTGTATCAAGACTGATAATACAGGGAAAATCATAGGGGTTCAGATTGGCGGCGAGAATGCATGGGTGATGAAAGGTCATGTATTCTTTAATGAAAAATTCAGTACACAGTTGCTGCCGTATCTTGAAGAAGCTTTTCAGAAAAAAGAACTGTGGGATGAATACTGGGAAAATCTTTATATGGCGCATATGGATGAAATGGAAATGTATATCAGAAAGTATGATGCCGGTATTATTGAAGAGTTTGACAGTATTGATGAATTAAGGGAATTTGATGTAAAGTACAAAGAATGTACGGGCAGCAAAGTACTTCGGAAAATTTCAGAGAAACTGAACTGTCCGGAAGGAAAAATGACGCAGATGAAACCGGTAAAATCCAATGGAGATGTGATTGGATTTGAGTTCTTATGTGATGGAAAGAAATATGAGTATTCTTATACATCAGGATTAAAGACAAGGTAAGTCGGAAAGGAAAGCAAATGGAAACGAAACAGACAAAACAGACAGAGAAAAAGAAGGTTGACTGGCTTATTACATTATTGCCGTTAGGACTTATTGTGGTCTTATGTATTTTATTCTTCTTTAAGCCAGAACAATCCAATCAGGTGCTTAGTCAGATTAGATATGTATTTGGCGATACTTTTGGAACGTATTATCTTTTGATTGGATTAGGAGTCTTCTTATTATCTATTTATGTAGCAACATCAAAGTATGGAAATATTGTTTTAGGAGCTCAGACTGAAAAACCAAAATATTCTTTCTTTGCATGGGGCTCCATGATGTTTACAGCAGGACTTGCGGCAGACATTCTGTTCTATTCTTTCTCAGAGTGGGTTATGTATGCGACAGACCCACACATTGCAGAACTTGGAAGTATCCGTGAATGGGCAGGCGTTTTTCCAATTTTCCACTGGAGTCTGATTCCGTGGGGATTCTATCTTGTGCTTGCAGTTGCTTTTGGATTTATGCTTCATGTACGAAATCGTGAAAGACAGAAATATTCTGAAGCCTGCAGACCGATTCTTGGAAAACATACAGATGGAATGCTGGGAAGAATCATTGACCTGCTTGCAGTATTTGCTCTGATTGCGGGAACAGCCACAACATTTAGTATTGCGACACCTTTGATGGCAAGTATTATTAATGAACTGTTTCATATCGAACTGAGCCGTACAGTTGTAACGATTATAATTATTTTGATTACATGTGTTATTTATACTTATTCTCTGTTACATGGATTCAAGGGAATTAGTTTTCTTGCGAAAGCCTGCGTATACCTGTTCTTCGGATTGCTTTTGTTTGTATTACTTTTTGGAGGAGAAACAAAATTCATTATTGAAAATGGTTTTGCATCTCTTGGAAAAGTGGTTCAAAATTTCTTTGAGCTTTCAACATTTACAGATCCGGAAAGAACAACATCATTCCCACAGAACTATACAATCTACTATTGGGCATACTGGATGGTATGGTGTGTGGCAGCTCCGTTCTTTATTGGAAATATTTCAAGAGGAAGAACGGTTCGTCAGACAATCCTTGGAGGATATGTATTTGGTGTTGGATCAACAATTGTAAGCTTCATTGTTCTTGGAAATTATTCTCTTGGAAAACAGATTAGTGGACAGATGGATTTTATCGCTGCTTATGAGAAAACGGGGGATCTGTATACAATGATCATTGGAGTAATACGTTCTCTGCCTTGTGCACCGTTTGTACTTGCTCTTGTGTTGATTACGATGATTGCATTTTATGCAACTTCATTTGATTCAATTGCGTTGACAGCATCTTGTTACAGCTATCATAGACTGGGAGAAGATGAGACTCCGAACCGACTGATTCAGCTGATGTGGTGTATCCTGCTGATTCTCCTTCCAATCGCACTTGTGTTCTCAGAAAGCTCGATGAGTAATCTGCAGTCAGTAAGTATCATTGCGGCATTCCCAATAGGTGCAGTTATTGTACTGATTGTGTTGAGTTTTATGAAGGATGCAAAGAAATTTATGGAAGAAAATAACAAGATAAAATAGATCAATTGTGTAATCCTTTTCTCTGGCAGAGCATCGGAGGAAATTGGTATTATATGAATTCATCGGGGGTATGGATAAAATAATATAATTGAAAAGAAGAAGTTTATCGATATTGGTTAAAAGAAGAAACAGTGATTCTAGGGGGCACATCTTAAAAGTGTTCCCTTTTTCAGTTCCAAAAATATTTCTTTCCGGGTGGACAACTCCACTCAAACAGTGTACAATAGGATAGTATATAAGTTTAAGACAACAAAAGAAGGGGTAATTATATGAAAGCAAAGAAATTAGCGGCAGTAGCATTATCACTGTGTCTTACAGTGCCAATGTTCAGCACAATTGTAAGTGCAGCTGATGGTTCTCTGATGTTCTCTGATCCACAGACAAAGGTTGGAGAGGAAGTAAGTGTAGATCTTGTTGTGAGATCTGGAAATTCAGCTGTTGGAGATGCAGATATTACAATGAGTTATGATACTTCTGCACTTCAGTTTGAAAGCGGAGAGGGTGTAACAGCAGACAGTGATGGCAAGCTTACATACTCAGGAAGCGGAGACGGAACGGCGAAAGAACTTCGTACTACAATGACGTTTAAAGCATTGAAGATGGGAGATACAACGATCACAGTTGACAGCTCAAAGGCTTATCTGTATTCAGATGAGACACTGACATTAGACCAGGGATCTTCCGCAATTAAGATTGGACAGGCAGATGATGGTTCAACAGAGATTGAGGCAAATGGAAGTGAATCAACTGGCGCAGCTACTGATATTACGGTAAATGTGAATGGAACAGATTATAACTTCTCAGAAGAATTTGCAACATCTGCGATTCCGGTAGGATATAGTGAGACTACAAAGACATTCAATGGAGAAGAGCACAAGTTTGTTGCTAATGAGGCTGGTGTTACACTTGGATATCTGGTAGATGCTTCCGGAGAAGGAAAGTTCTTCCTCTACAATGAAGATGATTCTACATTTGCTCCGTATACAGAACTGAAGATTTCTGACACAACATCTATTATTCTTTTAGCAGATAATGGAGGAGCAAAACTTCCGGATTCATACCAGGAAGGGGAACTTACAGTAGCAGATCAGACATATCCATATTGGGCAAACCCGGAGAATGATCGTTATGATCTTCTGTATGCAGTGAATACAAGAACAGGTGAAAAAGGGTTCTATCAGTATGATTCACAGGATGGAACTTATCAGAGTGTAGATGTTCAGACAACAGACAGTACAAAGAAGGAAGCAAAAGGGATTGTTGGAAAACTGGAGTCGCTTGTAAAAGAGCATCCAATTGTTCTTCTGGCTGGAGGAGCACTCATCGTAGTTGTATTACTTGTTCTTATGATTATGTTTGCAGTAAAACTTGTGCATAGAAATCAGGAACTTGATGATTTGTATGACGAGTATGATATTCCTTTTGAAGATGAAGAAGATGACGAGCCGGTTGCTGCTAAGAAGTCAGATAGAAAGGCGTTTGGACGTAAAAAAGTAAAAGATGATGATTATGACGATGGTTATGATGATGATTTTAATGATGATTACGATGCCTTTGATGATGAGTATGCTGATTATGATTTTGATGATGATTACGACGATGATTATGACGATGAATATGATGCACCGACAGGAAATACAAGAAATTTAGGAAGATCAGCTAAAAAATCAAAAAAAGGAAGAAAATCAGATGATTATGATGTAGATTTCATTGATCTGTAAGTTTGAGAGACAGATGAAAGATACTGATTAGGTAGTTGAAAAATATAGACAGGATTAGAACGGATTAAGAAGGAAGTTCTGATCCTGTTTTTCTATTGTTCTTTTCAATCTTTATTAATTGATTATACACAGATTTATCACAATGCGGAGTTACTATGTAAACATCAAAGAAAAAGAATAAACAAGAGAAGAGGTAATCTTTATGGAGAATCAATATAATTATTATAATTCGGATGGAATGAATGGAAACGGACAGGGTGAAACACCATTTCATGATGACAAGGGTGGTCAGAAACATCAAGTACCGCATGGTAAGAAACCACAAAAGAAAATTCCCAAAGCAGTGGCAGTGACAGGATTTGCACTATTGTTTGGAGTTGTTTCCAGTGGTACATTTCTGGCATCAAATGTTGTTGGAAGTAAAGTGTTGGGATTGACCGGTGTGACGAAGACCAATACTACGGCAACCAAATCTGTGAGCAGCAATGCTTCATTATCCAAATCTTCCAGTGTTGTAACTTCAGATGTTTCAAGTATTGTGGAAAATGTAATGCCATCAATCGTATCAATTACAAATATGAGTGTGCAGCAGGTTCAGGATTTCTTTGGTGGTGTGTCACAGCAACAGAGCGAAAGTGCTGGAACAGGAATCATTATTTCCCAGAATGATTCAGAACTTCTGGTTGTTACAAATAATCATGTAGTAGCAGGAAGCGATACATTAACAGTTACTTTTGCTGATGGAACAAGTGTTGAGGCGAATATCAAAGGAACAAACTCAGAGTATGATATTGCTGTTGTGGCTGTTCCACTTGACTCTATTTCAGATGATACAATGAAAGCAATTTCAGTAGCAACACTCGGAGATTCCACACAGCTAAAGGTTGGAGAGCCTGCGATTGCAATCGGTAATGCACTTGGCTATGGACAGTCAGTAACAACTGGTGTAATCAGTGCTTTGAATCGTTCTGTTTCTGAAACAAACGAGCAGACTGGTGAGACAACAGAGAGTGATGCCAAACTGATTCAGACAGATGCAGCCATTAATCCTGGAAACAGTGGTGGAGCACTTGTAAATGCAAGTGGCGAAGTGATTGGAATCAACTCATCCAAGCTGGTTGGTGATTCTGTAGAAGGTGTCGGATATGCAATTCCAATCAGTGATGTATCCGATCTGATCCAGAATCTGATGAATCAGGCAACAAAGACAAAGGTTGCAGAAAAAGATCAGGGCGCAATTGGCATCAAAGGAATGAGCGTGCCGGCTGAATATTCCAAACAGCTGAATATGCCGGAAGGTGTTTATGTATCAGAAATTACAAAAGGCGGTGGAGCAGAGGCTGCCGGAATGGCAAAAGGAAGTGTTATCACAGCAATTGACGGAACAACCGTATCAAGCATGGATGATCTTCAGGAACAGCTTCAATATTATGCCAAAGGAGATAAGGTGTCACTGACAATTCAGATTCCACAGAGTAATGGAGAATATGAAGAGAAGACAGTGGAAGTAACATTAGGTGCGAAATAAAACTACTTTTAAGTGAATGTATTATGTTTAGGGATTGTCACGTGGCAATCCCTTTTGCTGTTGTTCACAATTTTTCTTATCTTCCATACAATAACAAAAAAGATATAAGGATTTATTTTATGGCACCATATTGTTCTAATAGGAATACGAACTGTTATTGTCAGAATGGAAATTACAGGCCACAAACAAGGCAAGAAAATGAAAGACAGCTTCATTGCAATATTCCTGTTCCTCCACTTCCGGAGCAAAAGGCGAAAAATTACTGTTGCGATGAGTGTGTTGGTGATTACAGCAAAACGGATGTTTTGCAAGAGTTTCCGGTTGCGATGGCTTATGTCCCATGGCAGCAGTGGAGAAAACTTCACGATCTCGGTTATGGATTTCAGTGTGGAACTATTTTTCAAGAGCTTGAAAAACCATTTCGTGGAAAAGGAGGATGCTGTAAATGAGTTGCAATTGTCATGAAATGAATCGAAGAGAACTTTTTGAATATATAAATCAGATAAGTTTTGCAGTAGATGATGTTAAATTATTTTTAGATACACATCCTGGAAATCAGAAAGCACTTGACTATTTTCAAAAATATAAAGAGAAACGTATGGAAGCACTCAAAGAATATGCAGAGGTATATGGACCTTTAACTGTAGATACAGTCAGCGAAAACAGTGACTGCTGGAATTGGATCAATGAACCATGGCCGTGGCAGGAAGGGGGATGCTGATTTATGTGGAATTATGAAAAAAGACTTCAATATCCTGTGAAGATAACCCAGACGAATCCGAAACTGGCGAAGATCATTATAAGTCAGTTCGGTGGACCGGATGGCGAATTGGCTGCATCTATGCGTTATCTTTCACAGCGATATACGATGCCATATAAAGAGGTAACAGGAATACTGACTGATATTGGTACAGAAGAACTTGCCCATATGGAGATGATCTGTGCAATTATCTATCAGCTGACAAAGAATTTGTCACCGGAAGAAATTGAACGTTCCGGTTTTGCACCGTATTATGTTGATCATACACTGGCATTATGGCCACAGGCAGCCAGCGGAGCTCCGTGGACTGCAACGTATTTCCAATCGAAGGGAGATCCGATTACAGATCTTCATGAAGATCTTGCAGCAGATGGTGCAACTGCATAAGTGCAACATAGAAGTGTTAAGTAGAAGTTCTATATAATCTGGTGTGCCAGACACCA
>ENA-OQHI01001600-OQHI01001600.1-human-gut-metagenome-genome-assembly--contig:-NODE-1600-length-10299-cov-3.355606_pt1 | contig 10299 bp, 8 predicted proteins | sample MGYA00242561_ERZ504713 | MGnify/ENA primary metagenome ERZ504713 (study PRJEB26092, sample SAMD00036217) | human gut metagenome | host: Homo sapiens | study: EMG produced TPA metagenomics assembly of... | reverse complement strand
AAAACGCTTTGAAACATATCGCCATGTTTGGGAGTATGCAAACGACCGCGGCTATCAGCAGGCGAGACTTCTCATATATTCCGTCAGCGGCGGACTTTTCGGACTCGGAATAGGAAACGGCAAGCTGAGAGATGTGTACGCAGCCACAGAGGACTTGGCGTTCGGAATGGTATGTGAGGAATTCGGAATTATTGTCGCATTTGCTGTGCTTTTGACCTTTGTCGCCCTCGTGGTTTACAGTATACGCTATGCTGTGGCGGCTCGATCGTCTTTTTACGCTATTGCTGCGTGCGCGGCGTCTGGCCTTCTTCTTTTCCAAGCGGCTCTGCACGTGTTCGGTGTTACCGATCTTCTTCCGTGGACGGGCGTTACGCTGCCGTTTATCAGCCGAGGCGGCTCGAGTATGATGTGTTGCTGGGGACTTGTGGCATTTATAAAGGCCATTGATGTCACGACGTACAAACGGTACGATACGGTAGCGGTGGCAAAGTCTTAAATTAAATCTGCCGAAAGGGAGTGTGAAACAATGAAAACCATGTCAAAAAGAGCCTGGGTGCTCTATGTGTTTATAGCAGCATTTTTAGCAGGGCTCATTGTGTTGTTTTACACATTTTACACGAACGCCGATTCGTGGGCTATGAAAAAGGCAAACAGGCACCTGTATTCATCAGGTACGCTGTCGGTTGCGGGCAGCATTAAGGATGAAACCGGAGCGGTGCTTGCGGAAACAAAGGACGGTAAGCGCGTTTATAACAGCGACAAAACCGTAAGAACCGCAACCATGCACACGGTAGGCGACTCTGAGGGCTATATAGCGACGGGTGTTCAGACATCGTATAAGGACGTCATAACCGGCTATAATTTCGTTGACGGTATATACAACCTGAAAAAATACGGTAAGGGCAACGACGTAAATCTCACCATAAACGCACAGCTCTGTGCGGCGGCATACAGCGCCCTCGGAAGCAACAAAGGCACGGTCGGCGTTTATAATTACAAAACGGGTCAGCTTTTATGCGTTGTCTCAAGCCCGTCTTACGATATTGCAAATAAGCCCGTCTCAAGCATAAATAACGATAAGACAGGTGCCTACGAGGGTGTTTATTTAAACAGGTTTTTCTCCGGCGTTTATACTCCCGGCTCGACATTTAAAATGATAACTTCGATTTGTGCCATTGAAAATTTGCCTGATATCGATTCGCAAAAATTCAAATGCACGGGCGAATACAAGGTCGGCGGCAGCTCGGTTAAGTGCCTCGGGGTTCACGGAACCGTGAATTTCGAAAAGGCTCTCAATGTGTCCTGTAACAGCGCATTTGCGCAGATTGCGATAGAGCTCGGACCCGATAAGCTTATGGCCACGGCAAAGGAGCTGGGGCTCGGCAATCAGATGTATGTAGGCAATATAAGGCTCGCAAAAAGTTCGTTCGATGTGACCGGCGCGTCGGACCTCGACGTGGGCTGGGCAGGTATAGGTCAGTACACCACTCGCATAAATCCGTGCCAGATGTTAACTATTGCAGGCGCGGTGGCTAACGGCGGCTCCTCAGTGCCGCCATATCTTGTCGGCAAAATAACTTCGCAGACCGGAAAAACGATTTATGAAGCAAAGCCCGGTGCGGCAACTCAGCTTATTTCCTCGGATACCGCATCAAAGATGAACGATATGCTTCGCTCAAATGTCAAGAATTATTACAGCGACGGTAAGTTCCCCAACCTTAAAATGTGCGGTAAGACCGGAACGGCGGAAGTAAGCTCGGAAGCCGGCGGTGCAAAGCCTCACGCTTGGTTTGTCGGATATTCACAGCGCGAGGATCTCCCGCTTGCGATAGTGGTTGTTGTCGAAAACGGCGGCGGAGGTTCATCTGTGGCAATTCCCGTTGCCAATAAGACTATGCAAAAGGCTCTTTCCTTATATGCAAAATAAAAATTTTTCCGCATACGACAGCAAAGTTCGTGTGCGGAATTTTTAAAGGTGATAAAATGAAATTTTACTTTCCGGAAAACTACGGCGCTCTCGGCGACGGAAAAAACGACGATTCACGCGCTTTACAGTCCGCTATTGATGAGGCCGAAAAAAACGGCGGCGGAACGGTTGTGCTTGAGAGCGGAAAAACGTATTATTCAAGCTCGGTAATAATGAAGAAAAACGTTGAGTTGCATTTGCAAAAAGGCTCGGTTTTAAAGGCAACCTCAGACATAAACGGATACTTTCGTCCCTGCGATTTTATAAACGATGAGACAAATACCCTTATAGGCAATCCCGTTACGGGTAAGCCGTCGTTTGCCTTTATATATGCGTATAAGGCGGACAATGCCGCAATAACCGGAGGCGGAAAAATCGACGCAAACGGTCACAGCTTTGTAAAGAGAAAAGACAAATACTATGTCACCGGCGACTTTTATCCGCGTCCCACGGTTATGTATTTTGAGGCTTGCAACCATATTGTGTTTGAGGATTTCACTGTGGTCGATGCACCGTTTTGGACGCTTCATCCGGCAGGCTGCGACGATGTTTTAATATCAAAAATTCACATATTAAACGACCTCGATGTTGCAAATTCGGACGGCATAGATCCCGACCACTGCAGCAACGTGCGTATTTGCGACTGCCACGTAGAGTGCGCCGACGACTGTATCTGCCTTAAAACTTCAAAAGGCAATTCAGAATACGGACCGTGCGAAAACATACTGATAACGGGCTGCACGCTGATTTCAACCTCGGCGGCGATAAAAATAGGCACGGAGGGCGTCGGCGATTTCAGAAACATAATAGTTTCAAACTGTGTCATTTCGCGCAGCAACCGCGGTCTTTCAATTCAGATACGCGACGGCGGCAATGTCGAAAATGTCAAATATTCCGACATTATAATAGGTACGCGCCGCTTTTGCCCCGATTGGTGGGGGACTGCCGAGCCGATAGTCATAACCGCGTTTGACCGCGACGAAAACACAAGGGCAGGCCATATCAAAAACATATCTTACCGCAACATAACCTGCGTCGGCGAAAACGGAGTTATGATATGCGGCACGGCGGAAAACAAAATTGAAAACGTAGTTTTCTCGGATGTTGACGTAACCCTCTCAAAAACGTCAAAGTGGGACTGCGGTCTTTACGATATGCGCCCGGGGCTTAATAAAGAGGTCGAAAAGCATAAAAATGCCGGTTTTTATCTTCGCTTTGCCGATAACGTTACGCTTCGCAACACAAGCGTGAAGTGGGGAAATGTCTGCCCCGAATATTCGGCTGCTCTCGAAGAGGAAAGCTGTGTCGGCACCGTACTTGAAAATTTCACGGGTGATAACGCCTGAAGGCTTTGAGAATGCGGCTGCTCGTTCGAGCGTGAAATTTCCTTTCATACGGCTTCTTGTATGTACGTTTATACGCATTTTGCTTAAAAATATTTGACATAGCGCGTATAAAATGGTATAATTCAACAATGGAGTTAAGCTATCGCCTGCTTCGGCAAGCGAGAATCGAAAGGGAGTATACTGTAATGAAAAAGGCGTTAAATAAAAAATTGCTTTCTGTACTGATTGCGGCTGTTATTTTACTTGTTGCCGCATTTCCCGTGCTTGCGGCGGATCCGTTTAAGCTCACTTCTTCGGCTGAAGCAAAGGATTCGGTCGTCACCGTAAAAATTTACCTTCCGCAAAATACGGAACTCGGGACGCTTTCGTTTACACTTAAATACGATGCAAAATTGCTCACGTATGTTTCCGCCGAGTATTCGAGCGGAGACGTCAGTGCCACAAATTCAAGCACGGCAGGCGAGGTTAAAATAAACGCCGTTTGGAAAAACACCGCACCGCTCGGCGGCGAGGTTGCCGCCATAACCTTTAAGGTGAACGACGGAGCGACCGGCAAAACCGACTTCCCGATAAATGTCGATTTCTCAACCGATGCCAATAATCAGCACATTGATTTGTCGGCCGTAAGCTCTTCGGTTGACTTATCCGAAGCAGCTCCGATGCCGGCGGCAACCGATGAAACCGTCTCATCGGAGGTCAAAACGGTAAAGGCCGGAAAAATTCCTAAGACCTCGGGTAAGTATGCTGCGATAGGTTCGGCGGCTGCTGTTTTGTGCGTTGCCGCGGCGGCTGTTGCGATTACGGTAAAACGCAAAAGAAAATAAAAAACAATGCTGAAAGCGGAGCTGTGGCAATGTGCTTACAGCTCCTTTTTGTGTGACTTGATATGTGCCCGAAAATACACTTAAAATTCCGCTTTTCGTTGACATAATGCACTGTGTAATATATAATATCTAATGTATGTTTAATAAGTTGCCCGTTTAGCGTTTTTTATATTCGGGTACGTAATTTTTAAGGAGGAAACTCTAATGGTAAAAGCAATTGTCGGCGCCAACTGGGGCGACGAGGGCAAAGGTAAAATTACGGATATGTTTGCGAGTGAAGCAGACATAGTTGTTCGTTTTCAGGGTGGTGCAAATGCAGGGCACACCATTATAAACGAACACGGCAGATTTGCATTGCATCTTATGCCCAGCGGTGTTTGCTACGACAATGTTACCTGTGTCATCGGAAACGGCGTCGCTCTTGATATAGACAAGTTCTGCTCGGAACTTGAGGATGTGAAAAAGGCGGGTGTAAATCCGAAGCTTCTCGTGTCAGACCGTGCTCAGATACTTATGCCGTATCATATTCTTCTCGATACCTATGAAGAGGAGAGACTCGGCAAAAACGCGTTCGGCTCCACAAAGAGCGGTATCGCTCCGTTCTTCAGCGACAAGTACGCCAAAATAGGCATCCAGTGCAACGAGCTGTTTGACGACGAAGTGTTAAAGGCAAAGCTTCACAACATAGTGACTCTCAAAAATCTCATTCTTGAGCACGTTTATCATAAACCGCTTCTCGATGAAGATGAGCTTTACAACACCTGTATGGAATACAAGAAAAAGATAGCTCCGTACATCTGCGATACGCACGCATTTATACGCGACGCCTTAAAGCAGGGCAAAAACATCCTCCTCGAGGGTCAGCTCGGCACGCTTAAGGATCCCGATTTCGGTATATATCCTATGGTTACGTCGTCCTCGACTTTGGCAGGCTACGGTTCTGTCGGCGCGGGAATTCCCCCGTATCTCATAAGTGAGGTTGTAGCCGTAACAAAGGCATATTCTTCAGCGGTAGGTGCAGGTGAATTTGTTTCGGAGATTCTTGATGAGGACGAGGCACAGGCTCTCAGAATTCACGGCGGCGATAAAGGCGAATTCGGTGCTACCACCGGTAGACCGAGAAGAGTCGGTTGGTTTGATTGCGTTGCGACACGTTACGGCGTTGAGTGCCAGGGCGCCACAAAGATTGCCATGACCGCTCTTGACTGTCTTTCGTATCTTGACGAAATCAAGGTTTGCACAGCTTATAAAATAGGTGATGACATCACAAAGGATTTCCCGAACACCTCGCTTCTTAAAAAGGCAAAGCCGGTATTTACCACATTAAAGGGTTGGCATTGCAATATAAAGGGCATTCGCAATTTCTCGGAGCTTCCGCGTGAGGCACAGGAATACGTTGAGTTTATCGAAAAGGAACTCGGCCACAAGATAAATATGGTATCTAACGGACCTGAGAGAGAAGCTATAATTTACAGATAATTAAGAGGATATTTATGGAGAAAATACTTGTACTCGATTTCGGCGGTCAGTATAATCAGCTGATTGCGCGGCGTGTACGTGACAACAATGTCTATGCGGAAATACTGCCGTATACCGTACCGCTCAGCGAAATCAAAGAGGGCAATTACAAAGGTATTATTTTTACCGGCGGACCTAACTCCGTGTTTGATATGAGTTCGCCGCACTACACAAAAGAGATTTTGGAGCTCGGAATACCCGTACTCGGCATATGCTACGGCTGCCAGCTTATTTCGTGGATGGTCGGCGGCAATGTTGAGACTGCGGAACAGTCCGAATACGGCAAAATCGACCTTACGGTTACAAAAAAACAGTCTGAAATTTTTGCCGACGTCGATGAAACGAGCGTAGTTTGGATGAGCCATACGGACAGAGTTAAAGTGATGCCGTCAGGTTTTGAAATAACCGCAAAAACGGAAGCCTGCCCGATAGCAGCTTATGAAAACGAAGAAAAGAAAATATACGGCGTGCAGTTCCACCCCGAGGTAACTCACACGCAGTTCGGATTTAAAATTCTTCACAATTTTCTGTATAATGTTTGCGGCTGTCACGGCGACTGGAAGATGGACAGCTTTATTGACGATACCGTAAAGAGCCTTCGCGAAAAAATCGGAGACAAAAAGGTTATTCTCGGCCTTTCGGGCGGTGTCGATTCCTCGGTCGCGGCGGGACTTCTCTCTCGCGCCGTCGGCAAACAGCTCACCTGCGTTTTTGTTGACCAGGGACTTATGCGTAAGAACGAGGGCGATTTCGTCGAAAAGACATTCACTTCGCTGTTCGATATGAATTTCGTGCGCGTAAACTGTCAGGATCATTTTATAAATGCTCTTAAAGGAGTATCCGACCCGGAGCAGAAGAGAAAAATCATAGGCACTGAATTTTATAAGGTGTTCTGGGATGAGATAAGAAAACAGGCCGAGAAGGGATTTTTTGCACAGGGCACCATATACCCCGACTGCATAGAGTCCGGCAAGGGCGATGCCGATAAAATCAAGACGCATCACAATAAGGTCAAAATGCCCGACGACGTTGAATTCATCGACGTTATTGAGCCTCTTTCAAGCCTGTTTAAGGATGAGGTCAGAGCGGTAGGTGAAAAGCTCGGAATTCCGCACGAGCTTGTCTGGCGTCAGCCGTTCCCGGGACCCGGTCTCGGTGTCAGAATTATCGGCGAGATAACAAAGGAAAAGATTGAAGTTCTCCAAAATGCCGATTGGGTGCTGCGCGATGAAATGGCGAAGAACGGTTATGAAAAGAACCTCGCACAGTTCTTCTGTGTGCTTCCGGGAGTCAATACGGTAGGAGTTATGGGCGATCACCGCACATACGATAACCTTGTGGCAATACGCGCTGTAACAACCGATGACTTTATGACAGCCGATTGGGCGAAGATACCGTATGATATTCTCGCCAAGGTTTCAAATCGTATCACAAACGAGGTAAAACACGTAAACCGCGTAGTTTACGATATAACCTCCAAACCCCCCGGCACCGTCGAGTGGGAGTAGTTCCCAGAGTTGCGTAAACCCGCATAAACACTGGGTTTTAGGCTCTCGAATTCCAAATTTGATAGCAAAATGATAGCAAACTGTAAAACGGCTTTATTCTAAATGTCCTATCGGTTTGCAGGTACAAATTGTCTTAATACTATAAAAGGCATTACTGACTTTTGCAGTCGGTAATGCCTTTTGTTTTTAATAACATTTAAATAAATCTAACAATGCTTGTTCTAATGATTTTGATAAAACATCAAGATTTACTGATTTATTTATTGATAGTCTTTTTTCTCTGTTTAAACATATTTTTTCACATAAATATTTTGTTTCAGGAAGAGAAACTAAACTATACCTATACTTTACTATAGCTTCATCATTATACATAAAGATCCTCTCTATAGGATTTACTGAAATCATATCGATCAATGCTTTATCACCCGATGCAATTGATTGTAATTGAATTATATCGTCATTGGAACATATTGCCATTTCAGTCGGAATATTCCAGATATGAAATAAATCCCACGACATTCCCTCGATTTTTTTTAATATGTCTTTTGCCGACGGAGTTACTTTTTGAAAAAAGTTTTTGACAGCGTTATTTTTCCCTTCAAAATAAAGAAATGCAATATACAAACCAGATTCCAAATATATTCCGAGTTCATTATTAGAAAAATCCAATAATTGTTCCACTTTATATGATGCTTTTTTCTTACTGTTGAATTTCAATATGTACATTTTCAATAAAAAGCAATACAGTGCCTTGGCTCTTTTTTCAAAATTAACATCGTTCCTTCTAGTTGATTTCATCAATCCAAATATTTCGTCAGCATCTACATAATCGTTGCTTATAGGACATCTATCAATCGTTGATATACCACTAGATAATCTGCGTAAAACGCAATAATATAAAGTGCTTTCGTAAACTCTTTCATCATTTTTCATTCCAGAAGAATTTAAACTGTCTTCTAAAAAATACGGAATGGATGAAATGCTGAGTTTTCCATTTATTATATGTTCGATCAAAGCAGCTAAATCTTGATTGCCTTTCTTTTCGAAATACTTAGGAAGTATTGAAACAATATTTGAATCTAAGTTAACAAAATTTGCGATTTTTAACTCCTGAAAAATAGATGTGGGTAAAAGCGAGAATATATGCTGATTTAAAACATTTAAATTTTTATAATTTGCAATTGGCTTAATTTGATATGTGTCATTTTTATATTCTTCAAAGAATGTATTATTCGTTTTTTCAATTTGCTTTCCATCGAATAATAACACTATTGGTTTGTATTTAATTACAATATCCCTGTTAGATAGAAAAGTATCGACTGGATTTATTGAGCTAATAACCGCTGCTGCAAAATTGTATATTTGTTTATCCCAGTTGTTCATATTTGTCACCTTTAATCTGAAAGAACATTACTTTTCCTTATGATAATTGAAAGCTACGCTTTCGGGGTAGTTATATCTCCAATTATCATATTCTTCTTTTGTGATTTTCCCGTTCTTAAGCTTTTCGGCTTGTTCCTGCCAAGCGGAAAACATATCAAACATTGTAAGATAGTTTGTGCCCATACCTTTATCAAGTCGTATGCAAAGCTCGTCATCAAGTTTATCAATACGAAAGCCATATAAATCTTCAAGTGTAAACAGCGTGTGCATTAAGCCGTTGTAACTGTCAATATCCGGCACAGTTAAAGCACTTGTTGATATGTCAAACACATTTGCAAGATTGTTTGTTAAATCAGCCTTAGGAGTTCTGCTGCCGGATTCATACTGTGCCATACGGATGTCAGCGGTTTTTTCCGGAAAGCCCACCTGCATACCAAGGTACTTCTGCGTCATACCTTTTAAATTTCTGAAAAATCTTATTCTTTCGCCGATAGCCATACTATAGCTCCTCTCACTTTACTGTTAAATATCATAGCATAACAAGTTAAGTAATGTCAAGTAACATAAAACAAAAAAAGTTTAATATTTTTGCGAAAACCACTTGACATAACGAAATATGTTTAGTATAATCATTAAGCAAATAGCGTTAAGTCTATTTGCAAACAACTGAATAGCCGTCATACATCACGGTAATGGTGTATCCGCTCGGGCAAATCGGAATGCGGTCAGAAAGGTTTCCGACACTAAATAAACAAACTAACAAGAATTGAAAGGAGGTTTCAGTATGAGTACAACATTTATGAAAGTACAAGATGTTGCCGACGAATTAGGTATTTCAAAATCTTATGCCTATAAAATCGTGCAGCAGCTTAACGAAGAGTTAAAAGCTCAAGGCTTTATAACAATTTCAGGACGAGTAAACAAACAGTATTTTTTAGAAAGAGTTTGTTATGGTACAGCCGAAAAAGAAAGGATGTGATATCAATGGCTGTTTATAAGGAAGAAAAAACAAATACTTGGCGTGTTATCTATCGCTATACCGATTGGAATGGCGAACGAAAGCAATCACAAAAACCAGGATTCAAAACAAAACGTGAGGCTCAGGCGTGGGAAAGAGAACAACTTAATAAGCTTGGCGGAGATTTGGATATGAATTTCAAGAGTTTTGTTGAACATTACTCCGAAGATATGCAGACTCGACTTAAAGAAAACACTTGGGAAACCAAGAAACATATTATTGATAAAAAGCTTATTCCATATTTCGGTAAGCTGAAAATGTGCAACATAACCGCACAACAAATAATTACTTGGCAAAATGAGCTTATCAATTATAAGGACGATAACGGCAAACCGTATTCTCCCGTATATTTGAAAACAATACACAATCAGCTGTCTGCGATATTCAACCATGCTGTCAGGTACTACAACCTGAAAGAAAACCCTTGTCAAAAGGCGGGCAGTATGGGTAAAAAGAAAAATCGTGAAATGCTTTTCTGGACTAAAGAGGAATATTTGAAGTTTGCTGATGCAATGATGGATAAGCCGATGTCATACTATGCGTTTGAAATGCTCTATACAGGCAGCTCAACTCCGTTGAAGTTGTCGGTGATTTTCCCAAGTTCATACAACTCAGGCTGCATATAATAAGGTTGAATAGCAAGCGAATCGACTTTTAGTTTTGTTCTTGACATTGAACGAGGCACAGCTATTGACCATTTTCGTGGTGCAAAGTCGCTGTAACCATAGTGAAACAA
>ENA-OQHI01001592-OQHI01001592.1-human-gut-metagenome-genome-assembly--contig:-NODE-1592-length-10358-cov-3.329929_pt1 | contig 10358 bp, 6 predicted proteins | sample MGYA00242561_ERZ504713 | MGnify/ENA primary metagenome ERZ504713 (study PRJEB26092, sample SAMD00036217) | human gut metagenome | host: Homo sapiens | study: EMG produced TPA metagenomics assembly of... | reverse complement strand
GTTCCTGACCACACCCTTTGAGGGTGGCCGCCACCAGACCCGTATTGACCAGATTATGGACATTGAGGCAGGGAAGAAGCTCTACTGAGTTTAAGACAGAAAAAAGCGCACAGGCAATCGCCTGTGCGCTTTCTTATTGGAATTTATTTTTGAATTTAGGACCACTTCAGTGCCTTAATAGAGAAGCCCAGTTCCGTATCCAGGCGATTCTTTTGCACCACGGCGACCACCTTTTTGCAGCTCTTTGCGCCGCTGACGGAGCCGGTGACCTTGTAGTAGTTGTTGTTGCCCAGGGACTCTACCCGGTTAATCTTTACGGACTGCTGCTTAGCCTCGCCCTTGGTGATGGTGAACACGCTGTCCTTATTGCTGTAACTGATAATGTCGTAGATGTTCTCTTTTTTTGCTGCTGCGTTGCAGTTGCTCTTAAAGTTGACCACCGTCTGGCCGTAGTATTTGAACAGATCCAGCACAACGGTGCCGGAGGGAAAGCTGGTGCCCTTAATATCCTCACGGGCAGCCATCCAAACGGCAACATGGGTAGCCATTTCGGCGCTGACGCCGTCCTTGTTCTCATAACTGAACTTGTACAGGCCGGGTACCTCCAGCATCGCTGCGATGCGCTCCAGATCCTGTTGGGAAAAAATCACCTTTTTGCCGCTGGCATTGGTGGAGGGCACCTTATCCTTGGACGCCTCAATGGTGGTCAGCTCTTTACCGGTGGTCTCGCCTTTATTGTCCGGCTCCTGCGGCGTTACGGGATTTGGCTTCAAATTTTCGTTGCCGTTGCCGCCGTTGTTATTGCCGCCGTTTCCGTTTTCCTTACCATTGTTGTTGTTACCGTTATTATTGTTATCGTCTTCAATCGGCACTTCTACATAGTCGCCGTTGCTATTGTTTACCTTTTCGCCGTTTTTGTTGATTTCGTAGGCGTGGTTTTTGCCCTTTTTGTCCTTTTCATAGACCACATCTACTTCTTTGCCGTCTTTATTGATCTCTGTGCCAAACTCGGTGTCTGCATTGGCCAAACCGGCTTGGGTGGTGTCGGCGGCAGAGTTCTGTCCGTCTGTCTTTTTGGAAGAGCAGGCAGCAAAGACGCCGCAGACCAGTACGCTCAGCGCCATGATCAATGCAATACTCTTTTTCAAAGGGAACACGCTCCTTTTGGTGCTCTGCACCGTAATATCTCCTACATTATAGTCTTTTTGTGCATAAAAGGCAAGGGTTACGGCTGTAAGTCGCCAAATGTTTACCACTTATTCATATTCTTTACAGAATTAGCCAAATGGATTATAATGAATACAAACGGAAAGGGAGGTGGGGCGTATGCGCCCTGCGGCTAAGGTCGCCATGAGCGGTATTTGTACGGCGCTGAGCGTGCTGCTGCTGTTCTTCGGCGGTGTGGTGCCGGTGCTGGCCTATGTGTGCCCCATGCTCACCGGGGTGCTGATGGTGGTGCTGGTGCGCACCTTCGGCTACGGCACAGCGTGGATCACCTATGTGTCTACGGGGCTGCTCAGCTTCTTTTTGGTGCCAGACAAGGAGTGTATGTTGATGTATGTGCTCTTTTTCGGCTATTATACCATCGTGCGGCAGTGGATCGGGCGGCTGCGGCCTCGGTCGGTGGCGCTGGCTGCCGAGTGCCTGCTGTTTAATGCGGCACTGGCAGCAGTGAATCTGCTGCTGGTGTATGTGTTTGCCATTCCTATGGACGCGGTGAGCAGTAACAAGTGGTTTTTGGTGGGCTTTTGGCTGGCGATGAATTTGCTGTTCTTCCTTTACGAGCGGCTGCTGGGTGTGGCGGAACTGTTGTATGCCCGTAAGATTGAGAAGCGCCTGCGCAGCGTGTTTAAGAAGTAAAAAGCGACTTGTATTTGTAAGATACAAGTCGCTTTTTGAATCATTCCGTATAAACGCGGGGGACTCGGGGATTCACCAGCAAGGGTGACAGGTCGCAGGTGGCAATATCGCCGGGCTGTACGCTGCTGCCGGTCACATCCACCGCCGTGTGGGACAGCCCTACCTCGCCGATCACCGGGTAGCCTTTGCCGTTAATGGTGACGGTCAAATGGGCTTTCTTGAGAAATTGCTTGAGAGCAGAGAGCACACTGTGGAAGTTGTGATCCTCTTTCTCCTTGGTCAGGCCGAAGCCATCATAATGCCCCATTGGCACAATGGCAATTGTGGTGGGGCGCTTGGTAACAAAGGTGCCGTTGTAGCCCACCGCATAACCGGCGGGCACTTCCTTCATGTCCACCACTTCCGCCTCCAGTCGGCCTAAGCGGTGCAGAGGCGTATCGCTATGGGTGATCACCCGTCCGGTAAAGGCGGAGCCGATGCGTACCGCGTCCAGCGCCACATGCTCCACATTCAACAATGCGGGGGAGTTGGCTGCATGGCGGGTACCTACGGTCTTGCCGGCCTTTTCAATCTGCGCCAGCGTGTCCTTGAACACTTCCAACTGGGCAATGGTTTTGGCCTTGTCGTGAAAGGCGCTGCTAAAATGGGTGTATGCGCCGGTGAATTCCAAATTAGGCAGGTCGTAGCAGGCAATGGCCTCCGCTACCTGTGCAGGCAAAAAGCCGTAGCGACCCATGCCGGTGTCGATCTTCAAATGGCACGGAACCTTGACACCCAAATCGGCAGCCGCCGCTTGCATCGCCTGTGCTGCCCGGGTGCTGCCGATGGTGGCAATACAGCCGGTGTCCGCAATATGGCGCGCCTCGCTGTCCACGCAGGTGGAGCGCATCACTAAAATATCCGTGTTCGGTTGCAGCACCGCCCGCAGGGGGGCAATGTCCGTCACTTCCGTTACTGCCAAAGTGGTGATGCCGCAGTGCTCCAGGATCAGCGCCAGTTCCGTTAGGCCAAAGCCGTAGCCGTTGCCCTTAACGACGCCGATAATAGGCACGCCCGCTTTCTTTTGCAGGTAATGCACATTCTCGATCAATGCGGTTTTATCAATTACATATCTGCTCATTTTCTTACTTTTTCCAATACCTTTGTTGCCAAGTTATACAGGTGGTACACTGGCTTGTTGATCACATAGTCAAATTCGCCGATAAATTCTTTCATATACCCGCCAAAGCCGTGCTTAAACCGCCACAGACCATAGTGGGGGTTGTCCGGGTTTTGGCAGTCGCCGCTGATGCCGCCAAAGTCATAGACCTTACAGCCGCACTCCATACCCCACTGCATCATGGCCCATTGCAGGGCATAGTTGGGGTACACATTGCGGTGGGCGTTGGAGGAGGCGCCGTACTGGTATTTCATCACATTCTGCCCCCACTTAATCGCCAAGGTGCCGGCAATGGCTTTGCCCTCATAGTAGGCCATATACAGGCGGCAGTCCTCGCCCATGCAGTTCATAATTTGCTCAAAATAGCTTTTCGGTCGGGTGGAGAAGTTGTCCCGCTCCCCGGTCTCCTGCATAATGCGTACAAAGTCGTCCAGCGCTTCGGTGCCCATCACTTTTACTTCCACGCCTTTCTTTGGCGCTTTGCGGATTCGGTTTCTGTAATCCGGCTTAAAGGTGAGCATCAGCTCCTGCTCGTTCAGGCCGTTGTAGTCAAAGCAGTAAACAAACCGGGGCTGCACATTCTCAAAATCCATACACCCCGGGTTCAGTTCTACAAAGCCCTTGTTCAGCAAATGCTGCTTGTAGGCCTTGTTCTCCACGGTGATCTCCGGGTCGATTTTAATACAGTAGCCGTGGTATTCCTTTGCAATATCCAAAAGTGCGGCAAAGAGCGCGTCAAAGGTGGCAAAATCATCTTCGTCCGCCACAAAGCCGCGGCAGCAGTAAAGCAGGGAGGCTTTGATCACCGGCACGGTACGAATCAGCACATCGGCGCTGCCCTTAATGTTGCCGTCCTCGTCCCTCAACATCACGGCTTCCCACTTCCAGGCAGACTTGACCTTAGCCCACTTGGAGGAGTGCTGGAACAGGCCCTTGGGGTGCTTTTTGATAAACGCTTCATATTGGTCTAAATTCTCTTTTGTTACACGCTCGATCATAACAGACTCCTTTATATTTCTGCTTTTTATTATACCAACATTCTGCCCGCTTGTCCACCCACTCCGGCGGTTTTCTGCATTTTGCCATGTTGACAAGCGGCGGGCGTTCCTTTATTATTATCTATATAGTATGAATCGGGGGCAGACCTATGCAAAAACCAAGATATGCCGATCCCAGTGTGATCGCAGTGAATAAAGAAGACGGCCACGCCATCGCCATGCCGTATGATACGGCGGCGCAGGCACTGGCCGGGGAGAACAGCCCATACAAACGGAGCCTGAACGGGCTTTGGAAGTTCAGCTGGTGCCGAGGCGTTAAAAACGAATTGGAGGGCTTTGAGGCACCGGATTATGATGACGGCACCTGGCGGGAAATTCCCGTGCCCTCCGTGTGGCAGACCCAGGGTTATTCCGTGCCTTACTATTATGCCAGCACATTTCCCAGAGCGCTCAGCCGCAGCAAGGGCAAGATTCCAAAAATTGACCCTGCTATGCAGGAGGTGGGCTACTATCGCCGCACCTTTACCATTGATCCGGAGTGGAAGGGGCGTCAGGTATTCTTGCACTTTGGTGCAGCCAAGGCGGCGCTGGAGGTGTATGTGAACGGCCAATTCGTAGGCTATTCTCAAGGCTCTATGACACCCCACGAATTCGATGTGACCCGGTATCTTTTGAATGGCGAAAATCTGGTGTGCGCCAAGGTGTACCGGTACAGTGACGGCAGCTATCTGGAAGATCAAGATATGTGGTGGCTGTGCGGCATTTACCGAGAGGTGTATTTGTTCGCTGAGCCAAAGGCTTGCCTGCGGGATTTTTATTTCCGTACGGAGCCGGACGCGGATTTTCGGGACTGGACGGTGCGCCTGGACGGTTATTTACACCTGTACGCCCCCACAAAAGAAGACTTGACCTTGCGTGCCGCTTTGTATCGGGACGGCCAAAAGGTCTATGACCTGGGCAGTGCTGCCTGCAAGGGGGACCGGCCCCGTCAGACCTTGCAGTTGGAAGCTGCGGCTAAGGCGCCGCTGTTGTGGTCCGCAGAGCAGCCAAATACCTATACGCTGGTGATGGAGTTGCTGTGCGGGACACAGGTGCTTTGCGCTAAGCGCTACACCGTGGGCTTTAAGAAAGTGGAAATTCGGGGCGAAAAAATCTATTTTAACGGTATGCCCCTATTTGTACGCGGGGTGAATCGCCACGATTTTGACCCGGACAATGGCTGGGCTGTGCCGGAGGAACGGTATCGGCAGGATATGGATCTGATGAAACAGGCCAACATTAACGCGGTGCGCACCTCCCATTACCCGGATGACCCCCGGTTTTATGACTACTGTAATCGCTACGGCTTTTATGTAATGGACGAGTGCGAGGTGGAGAGCCATGGCGTGCGCCGCAAAGGTGTGCCTGGGGACAGCCCGGTGTGGACGGCGGCCTGCGTGGATCGTATGGAGCGTATGGTACTGCGGGACCGGAATCATCCATGTGTGTTTATGTGGAGTCTGGGCAATGAGGCCGGGGACGGTACCGCCTTTACTGCAATGAAGCAGGCGGCACTGGCACTGGACGACACGCGCCAATTCCACTACGAGGGAGATTTTGACCTAACCAAAAGTGATGTGATCTCCCGTATGTATCCCACCGCCGATGTGATGGAAAAGTTGGGCAAGAAAGAGCCCATTACCATTTCACTCTACGACAATATCGCCAATCAGCTGGCAGCGGACAGCAAGCCTATTACTGCCGAGATGTATGAAGGCAAGCCGGTGCTGCTGTGCGAGTATGCCCATTCTATGGAGAATTCTCTGGGCAACTTTGCCGACTATATGGCGGATTTTGAAAAGTATGACAATATGTGCGGCGGCTTTATCTGGGACTTTGTGGACCAGGCGTTGCACCGCAAGGCCCAGGACGGCACGGACTTGTGGCTTTACGGCACGGATTTTGAAAAGGAAGAGCCGCGGCACTGGTATTCGCTGCCAAACACCACGGCCATTACCGGGTCCAATACCTATTTTTGCGCCAACGGGATGATCGGTGCGGACCGCACGGTGCATCCTCAGTATTACGAGGTGCAAAAGGTATATGCCCCGGTGCAGACCCTGGCTGTGAACCCGGACAGCGGCTCCTTTACCGTAAAGAACAAAATGCTCTTTACCAATATAAATGCGCTGGAGTGCCGCTGGCAGATCGAAGTGGGCGGCCGGCTGCTGATGCACGGCAAGCTGGAGCCGATCGATTGCCCGCCTTTGTCGGAAGTGACGGTGTCTTTGCCTTACACGATGGATCAGGTTACCGGGGACGGAATGGCGGTGCTGACGGTGTCCTTTGCCACCACCCGGGAATTGCCGGGACTGGCAGCGGGCTTTACCTTTGCTTGGGACCAATTTGTGCTGCGGCCTATGCCTCAGCCTGTGGCGGAGAAAGATGGCGGCGATTTGCACTACGACCACCGGGGTAACCGGGTAGAGGTGCAGGGCGCCGACTTTGACCTGACCATTCAAAACGGGCGAGTGGTCAGCTGGGTGATCGACGGCAGCCAGCGACTGGTAGCGCCCTTGGAGCCTGCTTATTTCCGGGCGCTGACAGATAATGATATTGATTTTCTCAACTTTGTGCCGCCGCTGATCAAGTTCCACCCTCTGTACGGCTGGCGCCGTGCCCAGCGTCGCACCCACGCGCTGCGTACCGTGGTGCAGGCCGGGGCAGACAATACGGTGGAGGTGCACATTGCCATGTCCACGCCACGCTTGCGAGAGGACTTGATCACATATAAAATATATCCCAATGGGCGGCTGTATGTGTACCACAGTGCCGTGCCCAAGCAGGATATGCTGCGCTTCGGCTTCCAGATGACCTTGCCGGGCAGCTACGAGTATGTAAACTGGTACGGCAGAGGGCCGCACCCCAGCTATCGGGATCGAAAGACCGGGGCTGCGCTGGGCCGTTATCAATCTACGGTGTCTGCGCTGGAGCACCGCTATATGCGTCCCCAGGAGAGCAGCAACCGCACGGATACTTACGACCTGTATTTGTGTGACAGTCACGGCGAGGGCTTCCGGGTGCAGGCGTACTATGAAACACCCTTTGCCTTTAGCGCTTATCACTACACCACTATGGGGCTGGATAAGGCTGCGCATATTCACGAAATTCCATACGATCCGTCCTTGACCACATTGAATATTGACGGCGTCCAGTGTGGCGTTGGCGGTGATCTGCCGGGCCAAGGCGCAGTGCGAGCCCCATACCGGGTAACGGCAGGGGAGAAGTGCAGCTATGCCTTTATCTTGGAGCCGATGCATAAAAAGAAATGAAACGCGTGTTTGCCCATTTGGGATTTTCGGCGGCGGTAATGCTGCTGATCTTAAACTTCTTTTCCGTCACCTTTGCGTACGTTGCGTTAGGCGTGGTGTTGGCAGCGCTCTGTTTGGTGCTTTCCGTACCGCGATTGCGCCAAGGGGTGAGCGTGTGGCTGTGCCTGGTTGGAGCGGTGGTGGCTTGTGTGACCTTTATTGTAGGTGTTCACGCTGCCTATCTGCCACAGCAAAAGTTAGTCGGCCAAACGGCGCAGGTCCAGTTCTATGTGACCGATGTGCGCCGGGGTGCGGAGAAAAACGATTATACGGTCAAGACCACGGCTATTGATTTGCCTGGTGTGCCCCAGAATATCCGCAGCACCTTTTCTGCCCATGCGGATCTTGGCGATGTGCCGGACGGTATCTATACCGGCAAGGTGACTTTTGCCTCTACCGGTGAGAACGGTTACGCCGCCTGGGGCAAGTTCAGCGACGGCGAATTCCTTAGCGGCAAGGCTGCCCGGGTGCGTAAGACCAACCAGTCTGCACCCGGCAGCGCAGTGGCGCTTATCCAAATGCGCCACGCCATCAGCAGCCGCTTTGCTGCCGTGTTGCCCGGGGATCGTGGTGCGTTGGCAACGGCGCTGATCACCGGTAGCAAGACAAATTTGTCCGTGGGTGCGGTCAGTCACTTTCGCACCTGCGGTGCTACCCATTTGATGGCGGTGTCCGGACTGCATTTATCTGTGATCGTGGGCTCTCTTTACTGGCTGCTCCGCAAGCTGCGGTTGCCTGCTTGGCTGACTACGGTTTTGACAGGTGCGGTGCTTTTGGTGTATGATGGCGTAGCCGGATTTTCCGCCTCCGTGGTGCGTGCTTCTTTGATGATGGCTGTTTTGCTGGCGGCACGGCTGTTTGGCCGCAAGGCGGACGGACTGAATTCACTTGGTCTGGCGGTATTCCTGCTGTGTACCGATCCCTTTGCGGTAACGGATGTGAGCTTGCAGCTGTCGGTGACTTCCGTTCTGTCGCTGCTGACTTTATCCCCGGTGCTGAACAAGAGCCTTGCCCGGCTGCATATTCCCAAATTTTTGCGCCAAAGCTTTAGTGCCACCGTGAGCGTGCTGCTTTATACGCTGCCGTTTATGTGGCTGTCCTTTGGGCAGACGGCGTTGTTATCTCTGCTTAGTAATTTGGTGCTGATTCCGCTGGCACAAGTGGCCATGATCGCTGCACTGCTCATGTTGCTCTTTACGCCGCTGCCGTATCTGGTGTATGCCTGTGCGGTGGTGGTGTCCGGCACCACCGGCGGTATGCTGTGGCTGGTGGAAAAGTTTAGCGCACTGGGCGCACCGATTATAGATTTGACCGGGCCGTTGACCTGTGTTGCCATTGCCGGTGTGCTGTTGCTTTTCGGCGTGCACTTTCTGTTGCAACGGCAGCGGTTGGGTGTTACGGCGGCAGTGGCCTGCGCTTTTTATTTGTTGACTTCCTTTGCCGGGTTGGCAGTGGAGCAGGGCAACGCTTATCTTTGTATCGGCAGCAGCTCGGCGCTGCTGTATGACACGCATTATGCTTTGCTGGTAGGCACGCCGGATCAAAGCGCCTACTACGCCTACACGCGCATTCTGCAAAATCGGCGGCTGCAACTGGTGGCCGTATACCTGCCCGACGATCGGGTGGGGTATTATACTCGGGCATTGACCACTGCGGTGCACCCGGTGAATGTACTGCTGCCCGGCGGTAATACCGCTTTGGCTGTGCAGCCGGAGTGTGACCATTTGCTCACCGCCACGGCAATGGATACCACGCCTTGGCAAGGGGTGCAGGTGCAATACAGATATAATAAAAAGCGCTACACCGTCTCCATTACCTGCAAGGGCAAGCGGCTCGTGCTGGGCAACGGTACCGATCTGAACGGCGGCGACTTAACGGTAGCGTTTGGTAAGCAAAGTACCGCTGTCGGTATGCTGGTACGCGCCGGAGTACTGGCGGAAGACGAACTGCTGACAGTTACGCTGCGGCAGGACAGAGCTTTGCGGATAAGGAGGAACGATCCATGGCTGTGATCGGCGAAAAGGAACTGCGCGCCCAGTTGAAAAGCGGCACGCTGTCCCACGCCTATTTTATCTATGGCGACGAGGGGTACTTAAAGGAACACTATATTGGCCAAATTAAGAAAAAGGCGGTGGACCCGGCCTTTGCGGATTTTAATATCCATATATATGAAAAGGACGGCACGCTGCTGTCCGATGTGCTCCACGACGCAGATACCTTCCCTATGATGGGCGGCAGTAATCTGGTGCTGGTCTATGACTTTCCCTTTGACAAAAAGGCGGACGTGGAGGATATTAAGGCATATCTCAAGGATGTGCCGGACACCACGGTTCTGGTATTTACCTACCAGTCTTTGCCGGTGGACACCAAAAAGGAAAAGCGCTGGAACAGCATTATTAAAGCTTTTGCTAAGGCCGGGGACGCGGTGGAGCTGAACACCCGCACCCAGAGCGACCTGATAAAAATGCTGGTCAGCGGCGCCAAAAAGCGGGGCGCTGCGCTGCAAACGGACCAGGCGCGATATTTGATCTCTGTGGTGGGTACGGATATGCAGACCCTGCTGCACGAACTGGACAAGCTGTCTGCCTTTTGCAAGGACGGCGAGATCACGGCGGCGGTTATTGACGATATGGCCACCAAGTGCCTGCAAGCGCGTGTATACGACCTGTCCAAATTCATTATGAAGGGCGACACCGGCGGCGCCTGTAAGGTGCTGCATACCCTGTTTGAACTGGGCGAGGAACCTATACCGATTGCGGCAGTGCTTATCAATCATTATGTGGATATGTACCGAGTGAAGTGCGCCAAGATCGACGGCCGCAGAGCGGACGATATAGCCCGGTATTATAACTACAAAGGGCGGGACTTTGTGCTGAACAACGCCATGCGGGACGCAGCCAAGCTGTCCGTAGGCGCGCTGCGCCGCTCTATGCAGGTGCTGGACGATCTGGACCGAGCGCTGAAGAGCACCGCGGTGGACGCAAAAATCTT
>ENA-OQHI01001591-OQHI01001591.1-human-gut-metagenome-genome-assembly--contig:-NODE-1591-length-10360-cov-2.580473_pt1 | contig 10360 bp, 7 predicted proteins | sample MGYA00242561_ERZ504713 | MGnify/ENA primary metagenome ERZ504713 (study PRJEB26092, sample SAMD00036217) | human gut metagenome | host: Homo sapiens | study: EMG produced TPA metagenomics assembly of... | reverse complement strand
CGTTCATAAGTGATAATAATTCTTTGTCCTTCCGGCAGCACGCTTTCATTTCCGCCTTTCACGCTGTAACTGATCTGTGTCCGGGCCGGGGCTATTTTTTCCGGCTGGTCCTGCTGTACATCAGATTTCCTGCCTGCCTTGCCTCGGTCCAGATAATAGCTGATATAATATCCGTCTGCTCTTTTTTCCAGTTTCATCTCTCCAACCAGACGATTCATCGCTTCTGTCCTTGTTTTGTCCAGTGCAGAGGCAATGGAATTGGCCGCCCGGTTTACCCGAAAGCCCAGGATCGAATTGAGAGAAGGGATTGCAATTCCCAGAAGGATCGTCATGATCGCGATCACTACGATCAGCTCAATCAGGGTAAATCCTCTGTTTTTGCTCTTCATGCTTCTTCCTCCTTTTTCCATCCTGTATTACTGTTTCTTCCAGTTCTGATAGCTTACACAATCTGCAATACTGTAGACACTGGATCCATTTACATTATTTTCATTATTTGAAGATGTAGAATTACCAAGTACATACTGATCGCCATCCCAGAAGAAATCCTGTGGCTTCACGCTGTCTTCTTCCTGTGAATCCATCTGTGCCTGGAATACTCTGGCTGCATCGATCGGAGAAGATTCCAGTTTTGCTCCGGCCTTCAGCGTGATCGTTCCTTTTGCCATAATGATTCCCTTGAATTCTACGCCTTCCTCTATCACGACATCACCGGTGCATACGACCAGACGCAGATTCTGTGCCATATCCTCACTGATCGTAAGTGGAGTATCCGTACCAGGTATGATCTCCGTTGTAGTTATTGCTCCATCTGCTGCTGTCTCTGTATATGTGCTGTCTTTACTTCCGTTGTGGTACATGATTGCCTGCAGACCACCATCTTCCTCAGATGCTGTAAATGTATATCTCCATTCACTGGTATTTTTATCTCCGGAATTCACTTTTCCTTTGATGAATTCCACCATTTTTTTCTCATTGACCAGGTTATCATAGACGCTTCTTGTGCTGTCTGTTTCATCATGTGTCGTACCATTGTCATCTTCTTTGACAGCTGTATTCAGAAGATCTACACTGGAGATCATCTTGCGGTTCAGCGCATACCAGCTGTTCTGATATCCGATCTGCTCATCAATAAGACCTTCTCCTGTTGCTGATTCTGTAGATTCCTGAAGATTTCCTTCTTTTTTATTTCCATCATAGGAAAGTGCATTTCCATTTGTAATATATCGAAGATACGCCTGTCCGTCCTTGATGTTGATACCGGAATTTTCTCCACCAAAGTAGAAGGACAGATATCGGTCCATATTTGTCTTGATATTCGGATTATTCTGATAATACATCTGCATAAAGTCTGCCGCTTTCTGGTCATCTGTAAAATTCAGGTAGAAATAAACATGTCCACACTCCCCAGTTGAGCTGTCATTATAGAATACGGTCTGTACCGGATTCTGTGCATCTACACCGATTTCACTTAAAGAGCGGCCACCCCAGGCATCTACCGGTTTACTGGTATTGATATTGATTGTTTCACTTCCATCAATAGAAAAGAGCTTTAAATAATCATTATAAGTCATTGGATTTCCTTTTGTTCCATCTCCAATAATCTCAGACGGAACCAGATATGCCAGCTGTGTTCCTTTTACGGTGATACTTTCACCGGTGATGATATCATTTTTATTTGATCTATTTCCGCTTACTTTGGAGCTTGCAATATAGTTTCTTCCTGCAAGCATCACTTTCTGCGCCTCGGAGAGATCCAGTGTTGTGTTCTTACCATTGATAACAATCGCACTGCTCAGATCTGCCCCGTTCATCTGCGCATTTTTATACTGTTCCTGCATTCTGCAGCTCTCATTCAGTGCTGAATCCACAGAACCATATCCATAGTACGTTCCGGCAATCTTGACATCGTTGTTTTTCCCGGAAATCGTAAGGTCATCTGCAAAATAAGTTGTGCCAAGGAGACTGACATTTTTTACTGAATCTGCATTCAGACCCTTCGCCCAGAGATTCACACCATTTCCACTGGAAAATGTGGGATTTGCATTTACATTGATCTCACCCTCGCAGACTATTTTATCTCCGGAATCAATGCTGAGACTTGCATTTGATCCCACCTGGATACTTGTATCTGACGCCGTGGTTCCATCACCCGGAAGAAGTCCGGCATAAATACTTCCCTGAATCGTGGAAGGTGTTGCATCTGTTCCTTCACAGATGATTCCTTTATCTGCCACAACGATCATATTCATAAGGTCCGGCAGTGTAGACGGTGTCGGGAACTGTACTTCCGGTACTTTCAGAAAAATATCCGTACAGATCACTGCAGCACGGCCATTGGGATCTACATAGATCACTTTCAGGTTTTTCAGCAGGACGCCACTGTCACCACTGTTTTTGCCTGTTGTCTGAATTGCTTTCAGTTCCGCTTTTTTTCCGCTCGGATTTGTGATGATCAGAGATTCCTCGTTATCATTGATCTCCTTGTACAGATCTACAAACCCTTTAAGATGCGCCAGATCGTAAATATCTTTATCGCCTGTTGAGCGAAGTTTACTGACCACCTCACTGATATAATTTTTTTCAAATTCCTTTTTTCTCAGCTGATCCATGGAGGCATCTTTTGAACTGCTATCTTTATTATAATTTTCCAGTACCTGCGTATAAGCTTTGGACATGGCATCTCCTACATCCTCCTGCAGACCGGTGCGGATCTCCTCCAGTGCACGCTCCGCTGTGTAAAAGCTGTCCTTTCCTTTCAGGTCCGTAATCTTCATCTGAAAATTCGACAATGCAATATATAAGATAAGCATTCCAAGGATTCCCACTAACGACACAGCAATGATCACTGTAAAAAGTGAAAATCCACGATTCTGCTGTTTTGCTCTTTTTCTGATGTTTCTCATTCTTTCCTCCCGGAAAATTAATCTTCTTTTGAACCATCCAGTGTCACTACAAGATCACTGTCCGGAAAATTCTTCTCAGCTGCACCGGCCTTGTATACACTGACTTTCGCCGTGTAGATACGGTCTTCTGCTTCCCGGTCATCCAGTCTGTTGCAGTCAAGGACTTTTTTTGCAGAGTTGTTTGTTACTTTTGCCCCTTTGCTGCCACTGTCATTGAACGCCTGATAGGTAAGCGACATCTGGCTGACCTTTGGGCGGTCCAATACGGAATTCATATCGCTGATATTGTAATCCAGATTGGTACGAAGCTTTGTCACTGCCTTGTACAGGCCCGGATTGGTGTTCCAGTTTGTCTTATTTCTTGCAGCCGGATTTTCATTGATCGTCAGAGACATCCTGTATTGCGCTTCCTGCGCAGAAGTCGGAACCTTCTTCTGTTCGTCCCGCTGTTTTGTCACATAAAAATTCACTTCATAATTCGTTGTATTATCCAGAACAATACGATCCAACGGATTGACAGAGCTTGTGGAATTGTAGTTCGGATAATAAAACAGGAAAATATTTTCCATCTTTTCGCCTGTCTCAGAACTGTAGACAATTCCGCTGGATTCGATTGTTTTTCCAAAATCTGTACTGTCCGTATCCATTCTGTCCGGATAATTTGCGTTTATCCAGTCCCATGGATCCAGTTCACGGTCTTCATAGATCTTGACGTTTCCGCCATTTTCTTCAATACGGAGTGTCAGCGTTTTAACTGAATGGTCATATATTTCATCAACGAGCGCAGCATCCTCTTCCGTATCCGGATCAAAAGACGACAGCAAATTTTTCAGTTTCTCTGTAAGATATTTTTTGTCTGGATATTTTGCTTCCGTCAAAAGTGCATTTGTCTTGCTGTTCATATCCGAAATATTCGGTGACAGGTAATCATTCTTTCCATTCCCCGTATCTGCAGTAGTTTTTTCTTTATAACCGGAATCTGTACTTCCGTCAAATTCCACCAGCGCATCAAAGCTCTCGTGATCTGCATTTACATCGGTCAGTTCAAAATAATATTTTGATGCATTTTTGCCTTTTTTACGTGGATTGAATTTATATGTTTTTCCACCATCTGTGGAGATCACGGATGCAGTAACTTTGGATTCATCCACGCCATCTTTGTACTGACTGACATCACTGTATGTCATGTCACCTTTGTCATTCGTATTCCGCGTCACTTCCCTGATTCCCAGCGTTCCATTTTCAATTCGGTTCTTCTGTGTGTTCAGGAAATTGATCCTTGTATCTCCGGTGGTACTGTCGATCGGATAATTAAACGCAAGCGAAACCTCTTCAAATTTTCTTGATTTGATTTCCTCCATCAGGTTCTGCGCCATTGTGGTCGCTTCCAGATACAGTCTCGATTTGCTGTTGATTCTCCCGGAAGTAACAAAGCTCTGTAAAAGTACGACCGCCGCTATGGAAAAAATACTGACTGCAACGATGAGTTCGATCAGCGTCATTCCGGCATTCGTATTCTTTCTTTTTCTGTCTTTCATTGGCTTCTCCTTTTCAGAATGAACTGTCGATATATAGACAGATAGAGGGGCCTGAAAAACATCCCCTCTAACATACGTATCTTCTTATGACTGGCCCTGATCGTCAGCAGGTGCTGATTCACCTTCCGTATTTTCACCTTCCTGACCGTTATCTGTCTGGCCGTCGCTGCCTTCTGCAGACTGATTCGCAGCCTGTCCGTCAGCAGTCTGGTTTCCATCTGTATCCGGTACTGCCTGTTCGATCGTTCCGAAAATATTATCTGTTCCGTATGCAACATCTCCTGCATCCGGCTCTGAATAACTGTTGTCCGTTCCCGTCATGGAGAACATATTTACAATAATCGTACCGGTCAAATTTCCAGTAGATGTATCATAAGACGCATTCACATTGTCCAGTGTCATTCTTCCATTCTGCTGTGCAAGATAAGTTACCGCTTCTTTCAGACCTGCATAAGTTCCATTAAACTGCAACGTTACCTGTGTACGGTACAGAACCGGTGTCTGCGATGTATAGCTCTGGTCTGCAGCTGCTGCATCTGAAGCATTCTGCAGATTTTCTTCCGCCTGGCTGTCGGTTCCCTCAATATTGTCAAGCTGTTCCTGTGTCTGCTCATTTGCCTGCTCAGACATTGTCTGATCTATTTCCTGTGCAAGATCCTCTTCGGAGCTTCCGTCTATAGATGCAATAAACTCTTTTTCGCCAAGTCCGACACTTGTAATCTGGAAGCCAAGATCATTTTCCATATTGCGGGCAAGTACGATTCCATCCTCCGGTTTCACATCAGCCGGAAACTTTGTTGTATATTCGTTGATTTTTTCCTGGATGGATGCTGTCTCACTTACATAAAAATCCTTGTTGGCTGCGAGATCAAGCAGCTCCTGCAAACGCTCTTCCAGTGGTCCATTTGATTTTTCTATCTGACTTGCAATCTCCATCTGTGGACGGTATCCGAAGAACCAACCAAGGAAAAATACAAGAATGCCGATAAACATCAGCAGTATTTTTTTGTCACGCATCGACAAATTCATGTCCTGTCTGCCTCCTATTTATTCTGCCGTTTCCTTATTCTGTAGTATCGTCATCCAGAGGTGCCGGATCTGCATATGTACAGATCACACTCATGGATACCGTATTGTCTTCTGCTTCTTCCAGCCCTGTCGTGGTAACTGTCGCAAGACTCTCAAACGTACGGAGCTGCATCAGTGTATTTGCTGCCGCCGACTTGCTGGAAACCCGCATGGAAAAACTTACCTGTGTTCCCGTGGAACTGAATGTCTCTACCGTGATATCTGACGGCATCTTCTGTTCCATCTCCTCCAGGAAAGTCTTCAGTCCTTCGTTTGGTGTATTGGTATACTGATACATTTGCTGATAATTTTCATAATTCGTCTTTGCACTGGTATACGTATTGTAAATATTTTCAATGGAACTTTCTTCACTGATTCTCTGATTCAGATGATCCTGCATGTGCTGCTGATAAAGATGGTTCGCCACACCGGCACCCGCAAGTGCCACACCTGCGATCACGCCAACTGCACAGACCAACACCGAACCACGTAAATTATCTTCTGCCTCTTTTTTCTTACGAGTGGTTTTTTCCATCAGGTTCACTCCGGAACGGGCCGGTGCGATGACTGCCGTATAGAGGTAAAGTCCCTCTGATTCCGGAAATTCCGGATACGTGCATTTATCAAGTGCATAGAGGACTTCTACTCTATGTCCCAGTTCATTGGCAAGAAGCCTGCGGATACCTTTGATTCCGGCACCCAGACCGCAAATCTGAATCGACGAAAAAGTGACATCTGTATTTCTGGAAAGATAGTAATCCATGATTCGGGAAATATTTCCAACCATGTAACGGAAGCTCTCGGTAACTTCCATCTTGGCATTTTCCAGTAATTCTTCCTGCTGATCCAGTTCCGCAGCAGCAATTCCATTCAACGTATCCTGTAGACATCTCCGGTCATGCAGAACTGTAAGTGCCTCTGTCTGAGTAAGGTCTTCTCCAAACTGCGGAAACGCACGCACTGTCTCTATCGCGCTGTCCACTCCATAGTTGACCGTTCTCTGCAGAGCCAGTTCTCCGTTATTAAGTACGCTGATACTTGTGGAATTATATTCAATCTTGACCAGCATATGTACTCCATCTGCAAATGTATCTTTCACAGCAGAATATACGCTGTCACCAGTATAACCGATTCCGGCCATGTTCAGTCCGGCATATCCGGCAAGTTCATGGAACGCCGCCGAAATAGATGTCGGTGCAGCGTACACCATCAGATGATACTGTTTCAGTTCTTCTCCCGGTTTCGGCTCTGTTGTTTCTATATCGATAATGCTGTAAGATAACACATAACCGGAAATATCTATCGGGAAATAATCCGTTGCATTTTCCTGAATGATACTCTGAATTCTGTCCTTTTTGACAAAAGGAATACGAACTTCCCTGCTGGCAATTCTTGAAGAACCTGCAACAAAAAATACTTTTTTATTATTTATGTTCCTGGCTTCCAGTTCTTTTTTCAACAGCGTACCCAGGGTCTTTGTGTCACGAATCTGCCCATCATCCACGGCACCCTGAGGAACCGGAAGTGTAAAACAGCGATAGATTCTCAGTCCACGGCTGTCCGTCTCTGCTACCCTCAACTGGGCTGTATCAATTTCTATGTTTAAAATTTTCGCCATTTCTCAGGTTTCCTCCATTTTATTGTTGTCCTGTCCGACAACTTATGTATCAGATTATCAGGATTTCTCCTCTTCCTGATATATCAGTTACAAAAATATGGATTCTGTCGTAAAAATATCTCAGACAAAATTCATATTTTTATAACTGAAAATCAACTGAATTATCCATTGTCTCTCACAAAGATAATCCATCTCAGTTATAAAGAAGCTGCTACAGTCAAAGAAGGCCTAGATACCAGCTGATCCATGTATTTCCCCATAATGCAGCCAGAAAAATACCTACTGACAGATACGGCCCCATAGCGAGTACTCGTCCGGCACCACTTATTTTGATGCGGATCACATGGACAACAGAACCGATAATACATCCCAGCAGAAACGCCAGAATAATCTGTTTCCATCCAAGGATCAGTCCGCAGGATGCCATCAGTTTCACATCCCCGCCGCCGATCGCACTGCCGCCGCTTACCAGAAACAGAATTTCCAGAAAAGCACTGACACAGATCAGACCAATCAGATGTGAAGTTATGTTTCCTCTGTCCAGCCATGTAGCTGCAATGCCAAGGATAAACAGAAATACATTGATTCCAAACGGAATCTCATATGTGCGCCAGTCAATAAGACTAAGGGTCAGCAAAGCCGACACCATTAAGCAATACAACAGGCTGACCCAGGTCAGTCCATTGACTACACATACCAGAACATAAAGAATACCATTGAGAGCCTCTATGATCGGATACTGCGCAGAAATTTTTGATTTACAATTACGACATTTTCCTCCCAGCACGATCCAACTGAATACCGGAACCATGTCATACCATTTCAACTTCCTCCCACAGGTCATACAGTGGGAGGGAGCCGTAATGATTGATTCATGCAGCGGAAGCCTGTAGATACAGACATTCAGAAAGCTGCCAATCACGATTCCGAATACGAAGATTATGATGTACGGGACGGAGTCTAAGAAAAGAAGCATAGGGAGTTCCTTTCGTGGGGGGTGGGGTTATTTTTTGTTTGATACATCTTTAATAGATGCAGGATTATATGTTACAGTAACTGCACCTGTTGTTGCGATTTCAACAGTCGCTTCAATACCTTTTGTTTTTGCTGCATCTGTCATCTCCCATTTAGAAGATTTCAGTGTTAATGCATCATTTGCTTTACCACTTTCAAAAGTATATCCTGTATACTCTTTCAAAGCATCTGCCCAAGTTTTATCTGTTGTAGTTGGTGCACCAGTAGCAGTGATTTTAGTTCCATCTGCAGTAATAACAACAGTAAATGTAGCTTTTCCAGTAGTTGGAATCATATCATAATCAACATCTGCTGCTGCAACTTTGAATCCTTCAACAATATTTTCCAGATTACTTGCATCTGCTGACTGTCTTGATTTCTCAACATACTTGGTATACTGAGGTGCAAGAATACCAACCAGAATAGCAAGGATTGCTACTACGATTACCAGTTCTACCAGCGTAAAACCTTTGTTATTTTTCTTTTTGTTTAAAAGTTTGAACATACTACTATCTCCTTACTTTTAGTACTTCATTCGACAGTAGTATTCGGTTTCAAACAAAAGAATTGTTATGCATTCATCAAAAAACTGAATTTCAACATTCGTTTTACTTTAGGCAATTATTAATTTTCTTCACCCTTTTGTGTATATGTTGCAAATGTATCTGGTGTATATTCAGTAACTTTAACTCCACCATCTGCTGAAATTTCAATTGTTGCTGTAGCAGTTCCATTTGTCCAACTGGATTTCAGACGAATATTTTCCCAATTTTTCACATACTCGTTAAATGCAGCAATAACATCTGTATCATCAGCAGTTGCATTAGCTGCTTTCGCAGTAATCTTGTCTTTCTTAGACATAGTTATTGTAATTGTTTTGGCAGTAATTGCATTTTTGCTTGCATGATCAATTTCATAAACTTCTACGGCTTTGATCAGCTCATCCATGTTGTTAACATCTGCGGATTTTCTTGATTTCTCAACATACTTTGTATACTGAGGTGCAAGGATGCCTACCAGAATTGCAAGGATAGCAATTACGATTACCAGTTCTACCAGTGTAAAACCTTTGTTGTCTTTTTTTCTCTCTCTAAGAAATTTAAACATAACTCAATCTCCTTCATTTCTTTGTTCTTCATCGGAATAGAGTCATGATCTACAACAGGCTTTACGCACATATTCAACTTTTTGATGAATACATAACTCTCCTGTTGTTTTGATCACGAATACTCTGTCCGATGATTGTTCAACGAGCGAGAACACCCGGAGGTGCTCTCCACCCCCCCCCCTGAAATTTTGGCTTTTTCAGAGGGGAGGGAGTTATGTTGTAAACTCGTTATTCAGTTTTCTTGTTACTTTTTGTTGCCTGATCTTATGGTTTTTGAAAAGCCCCCTTTTTCACACTCCATTTGATCTATCGTGAACACAGCACCTATGCCTGCCGCGTGACAACCGTGTCTTTGTGGAAACTTTTAATGCGGTTCCCAATCGCACAGTATATTTACATGCATAACAGTCAATCCTATGTAAATGCAGATCTGCATGTAAACACGCAATCTGCATTTCTGCAGTCTGGGACTGTTATTACAGGTTCTCCAATCCGTTGTACATTGTAGCGATTGGCATGATGACTGCGATTACAAGTGTACCAACGATCAGTGCCATAAATACGATGATCAGTGGTTCCATTGCTGCAAGGACGCTCTGTGTGGTGATTTCCACTTCTTCGTCATAATAGTCTGCCAGCTTGTTGAGCATTTCTTCCATATTACCGGTTTCTTCACCGATTCCGGTCATATGATAAACCATAGGTGGAAATACCTCACTGGCTGCAAGTGGCTCAGAAAGCGGAATACCTTTCATTACCTCTTCGCGTGCTTTCATCATAGCATTTTTGTAATGGATGTTGGTGACAATCTTTGATACCGTTTCCAGACACTCTGTCGTAGAAATACCAGCTGCCATCAGGGTACTCATAGTACGTGCGAACTGTGCACAGTTGGATTTGACTGTCAGCTTGCCAAAAAGCGGCATCTTCATCTTGATATAATCGATCTTCAACCGTCCCTGTTCGGTGTTGTAGATCACTCTGTATGCAACCGCAACAGCCACAACTACAGCCAGGATCAGATACCAGTGTGATGCCGTCCATTTACTCAGATTCATGACACCCATGGTCAGCGCCGGCATCTCAATATCCAGATCTGCAAACATAT
>ENA-OQHI01001590-OQHI01001590.1-human-gut-metagenome-genome-assembly--contig:-NODE-1590-length-10369-cov-3.939079_pt1 | contig 10369 bp, 7 predicted proteins | sample MGYA00242561_ERZ504713 | MGnify/ENA primary metagenome ERZ504713 (study PRJEB26092, sample SAMD00036217) | human gut metagenome | host: Homo sapiens | study: EMG produced TPA metagenomics assembly of... | reverse complement strand
CATGGGGTCGTCCGCCGAAGCCATCGTGGCGGACAACGCCGCCGCGGCCGCGGTCGCGCAGGAGGTCCGGCTCAACCGCGATTCCATCTTCGAGCTGGCGGCCGCCATCGAAGGCCATCCCGACAACGTGGCGCCGGCGGTGTACGGCGGCATGACCGTCTCATGGAACTTCGACACGGCCGAAGGGGTCGGCTCGGTGCCGATCCCCGGTGGAGACCCGCTGCACGGCGGTTTCCACACGGTCAAGTACGCGGTCGATCCGGGCGTCACGGCGGCCGTGTTCGTGCCCGACTACGAACTGTCCACCGAGAAGGCGCGCGAGGCGCTGCCCGGCGAGGTCGCCTATCGCGACGCGGTGTTTAACGTGTCGCGCGTGGCGCTGATGGCCGCGGCGATGAACCCGCGCGCGCTCGCGTCCGGCGAAGAGCCGAACGCGCTGCTGTACGCTGCCACGCAGGATCGCCTGCACCAGCCGTATCGCAAGGGGCTCATGCAGCCGTCATGGGACCTGATTCAGGCGTTCCGTTCCCGTGGTTTCGCCGCCATGGTGTCCGGCGCCGGCCCGTGCGTGCTGGTGCTGCATCACGGCGACGCCGTGGCGGACATCGATGAGGTCGCGGCGGAACAGCTGGCTTCCGGCCATTGGAAGGTGCTGCACCTGCCCATCGACACGGTCGGCGTGCAGGTCGAGCGTAAGTAGGAATACCGACGTGCCTCCTCGCCCGCTCTTCGGGCCGGAGATGAGGGGAGCGCGAAGTTGCCGGTTGGGTGATGCGGCAGCTGGTGCGGCGGCAAAAGAAAGGTGACGATCATGTCCATTCCGATGATTCTGGCGTCGAAGTCCCAGCCGCGCCGGGATGTGCTGTATGCGGCCGGCATCTGCCCGACCATCCGCGTGTCCCATGTCGATGAGCCGGCTGCGCTGGAAAAGGCCGCCGCCGAGCGCGGCGTCACCGTTGACCAGCTGAACGTCGAACAGCGCGTGATGATTTTGGCCGAGGCCAAAGCGCAGGCCGTGCATCAGGCGTACCGCGATGTCGCCGACGCGGCCGCGAGCGCGACGGGCGAGCGCGTGATCGCGTACCCGTTGCAGGCCGCGGAGCTTCGCGGCGAGATGAACGTCGCGGACATACCTCGCCAGAGTGGCGCTCCGCTTGACTATTCGAAGGCGCCGATCGCGATGACCCGTGACTTCTCCGGCGTGGACATGCCGACCGTCACCGAGCCGATATCCAATGTGATTGCCATGCAGCCGGGGCTCACTCGGGCGAGCAGCGGCCCGCTGATCGTCGGCTGTGATTCGATGTTCCTGCTTGACGGCGAATGCTACGGCAAACCGCACAGCGTCGAGGTGGCGCGTGAGCGACTGCACCGCATGAGCGGCGCCACCGGCGAGCTGTGGACCGGACACTGCGTGATCGACTTCGCGTCCGGGCGCGTCGAGCGCGGCGCGAGTCATGCCGTCGTGCGGTTCGGCGAGTTCAGCGACCGCGACATCGAACGATACATCGCCACCGGCGAGCCGCTGGAAGTCGCGGGATCGTTTACGCTGGAAGGTTTCGGCGGCGCGTTCATCGACGGCATCGACGGCGACCCGCACGGCATCATCGGCATCAGTCTGCCGCTGCTTCGCCGACTCGTCGGCAAGCTCGGCGTGGACTGGACCGACCTGTGGAACGTGGCCCGCGGGGAATCGGCGCCCGAAGACAAGACCGGAGGCAGCGGAGTCGTGCCGCCCAAGGAGAACGTGCATCAGCCCGGCGACGGCTGGATCGACTGCGCATGCGGGCGCAAGCACTGGGGATTGAACGGTGCCTCCGGCGTGCTGCTCGCGCGGCGTGACCCCAAGAGCGGCGAAGTGACCAGCGTGGTGATGCAGCATCGCGCCGCGTGGAGCGCGGAAGGCGGCACATGGGGCATTCCCGGCGGCGCGACGGCCGACGGCGAAAGCCCGATCGAGGGTGCGCTGCGCGAGAGCTACGAGGAGGCGAACATCACGCCCGAAGACATCGAGGTGGTCGGGTCCTACCGTGAGGATCACGGGCCATGGGCGTACACCACGGTCTTCGCGTTCGAGAAGCCCGGTCACCGGGTCGTGCCGCGGGCGAACGATGACGAGAGCATGGAAATCGAATGGGTGCCGATCGACGAAGTGCCCGACCGCAAGCTCTTGACCGCGATGCGCACAGACTGGCCGCGCTTCGCCGAGCGCCTGCACGCGCTGGCCGCTGCCGCACGGTGTTCGTGACGGTTACTGCAGTTGCGCCAAACGCTGGTAGATGTCGGATGGAAGGTGGCGGTTTCCGAATCCTTTGACGCGAATTCCCGTGTCGAGGGGCATATACACGATGCGCGTGTCGGCGCGCGACTGTTGGCCTCGTCGATGTTGGAAGTGGAAGGAACGCCACCCGCTGAAACCGTACTTGAGAGGGCTTCCTTCCACGTTGCCCTCCACGAGCTGTGTCAGGGCTCGGTGAACGCTGGCCACCGCCATCTTGAATTCGCCTTCGTCGGGCCAGATATATGCCAGAAGAATCACATCATCCGCAAGTGCATCCGGATCCATATACAGACCGCGGACGGACGAGATGATGGCAATGGTTTGCTCCAATAATGCGTAGTCGGCGGCCATCAGCGACCGCCATCAAGGAACGCGTGAATCTTATCCTTGCGCCGCTTCAGACTTTCCTGCGCCGACTGTGACAGCTCGGAGCCGGTCTCCCATTGTTCCTTATCGCCTCGGGCGGTGAACATCTGCTGTATGGTGAGGCGTTCGACCTCGGATTCCAGCGCATTGATGACATCCAGCATCTCGTTGAGAGAGTCCACGGACACCAGATAGCCGGCTGTGTCGGCGCGGTCGACGATTTCCAGCAATCCCCGCTGCTCCAGCGCCTTTCGCCATGCGTTCGAACGGGACAACTCGGTCAACCCGATGCGAGAGCCCGGCGTGGAGATCTCTCGTAACGCCTCCGCACGTTCCTTGATGTCCATGTAAGTCACCACCTTAATCACAACAAAATATGCATTATATTACGCATAGTACTACATGATATAATGCAATATATATTCACGACTGCCGAGCCGTACCGCAGACGAGCGACTGGGGGCCTTAGTCTCGCTTCGCGACAGACCTTCGGGCCCTGCAATCACGGACGCCCTGTGGGCGCTCAGGGTAGTGCCACCACTCTCTTCCCCTAATCCTTCCGGATGAGGGGAGAACCGGTTCGCCGCAAGGCTCATACCGCCGCCCGATGGCCGGTCGCGTGCCGCCTGCGTAATCTCGGAGGCATGAACACAGCAACATCGCAATCTCAGTTCCGCGCCCGGTCTCAGTCGTGGACGCCGGTGATCGAGGCCCGTGACCTGGTCATGGACTACACCGCAGGCATGGCCCGTGTGCAGGCGGACCACAGTGTCACCGGCGTGATGCCGCGAGGCGCCGGAACCGGCGGCCCCCATCCGTAGGCGGCCGGCGGACCCGGCCACGCCATGCCCGCCGTGCATACGCTAGCGCTCAATCACGTGAACTTCGACTTGGCCCCCGGCGAGACGGTCGCCGTGATGGGACCGTCCGGTTCCGGCAAGTCGACGCTGCTGCACGCGCTCGCCGGCATCATCCGCCCGACGTCGGGCACGGTGACCTTCCAAGGCGCGAATCTGACCGCGATGAGCGACGCGGACCGGACCAAACTGCGCCGCGGTGCGTTCGGCTTCGTGTTCCAATCCGGACAGCTGTTGCCCGAGTTGCCGGCGGTGGAGAACATCGCGTTGCCGATGATGCTGGACGGCGCCGACTACCGTTCCGCCACCGATGCGGCGATGCTGTGGCTGGAACGGCTGGGTTTGCGGCAGCTGGCCTCGCAGCGGCCCGGCGAGATGAGTGGCGGGCAGATGCAGCGCATCGCCATCGCCCGCGCGCTTGCCGTACAGCCGGCGGTCGTCTTCGCCGACGAGCCGACCGGCGCGCTCGACCAGGCCACCGGCCGCGAGGTCATGAGCATTCTCATGGAAGCCGCGCGTGATAATGGCGCTGCCGTGGTGATCGTCACTCATGATCCCAACGTCGCCGGCTTCTGCGGCCGCACGATGACGATGCAGGACGGCCGCCTCAGCCAGACGGCCGAAGCCGGCCTTGCCCCCGCTGGCGGGGTTCGGCATCCGCAGGCTGACTGGGGGCGGCCCGAGAGCGCTGAACCACCCTCAGTCTCGCTGCACCCGGCAGTTCCCGCAGGAGGCGCCCAATGAGCACGTTCGCACTATGGCGGCTGTTCCACCGCCCAGGCCGGCGCGGCGGCTCCGGCCACACATCGGCGTTGGCCATCGTCGCGTTCGCGGCGGCGACGGCCATCTTCCTGACCGTGCTGGGCGGCGTGCACGGGTTCATCTGGCGCGCGTCCGCCGACCATACGCTGAAATGCCTGATTGACAGGTCGACCTGCGCGCCGGGCACATGGGCGGTGTGGGCCGGACGGCTCAAGGACCAGCACGACTGGGCGCAATACGCCAGCACGTACGTGATGCTGGCGGCCTTCGCCTGCATACTGCTGATCGTGCCGTTCGTGGCGCTCGCCGGCTCGGCGGCGCGATTGGCGGCATCGCGGCGGGACGCGCGATTGGCGGCACTGCGCCTCGCGGGCGCCACCACCAGTCAGGTGACCAGACTGACCGCGTTGGATGCCGCCGGACAGGCGCTCATCGGCGCGTTGATCGGCATCGTCGGCTATTTCGCGATCATACCGCTGATCATGCTGCTGAATTTCCAGGATCAGAGGTTCACGTTCGAGCAGTTGTGGGTAGGATCCCTGTCGCTGATCGTCGTGCTGGTGGTGGTCACGGTCCTGGCGCTGATCTCCGCATTGCTGACGCTGCGTCGGGTCGCCATCACCCCGCTGGGCGTTACCGCTCGGACCGCCCAGCCGCTGCCCACGAAGTGGCGCGTAATCGTGTTCCTGGTCGTGCTGGTGGCCGCGATCGTGCTGTTCAAGAACCCACAGGTCCTGCTGCATTACGATGAGGTGACGATGTATGCGGTGATCATCGGGTTCATCGCGCTGTGCTTCGCTCTAGTGAACCTGATCGGCTCATGGGTGGTGACCGCACGGGCGAGGTCGCGGTCCCGCCGCCCTAAGGACGCCGCCACGATGATCGCGATGCGGCGCATCCTCGACAATCCCAAGCGGGCATGGCGCAATGTGTCGGGCATCGCGCTGGCGGTGTTCATCGCTGGCATCACCTCGATCTGCGGGTTCATCGGCGCATCGTCGACCGCGCCTGTCGAAGGCGTACCCGAACCGGGACTGGCCTTCATCCGCGACATCGGCACCGGAGGGTTGCTGACGCTCGGATTCGCGGCCGTGCTGGCGGCCGTCAGCTCCGGAGTGATGCAGGCGGGCAGCGTCTACGACCAGGTTTCCGAATACCGCATGCTGGTGTTGGAGGGGACGGACGTGAAAACGTTGAACCGTGCGCGTTTCATCGAGGTGCTGACCCCGCTCAACACGGTGGTGGCCGTTGCCGGCGGCTGCTCGATGCTGCTGATGTTCCCGCTGTTCGCCGCATCCATGACCAAGCCCGCCACGCTGCTCAGCTTCTTCGGCGGCATAGCGTTGTGTTACGCGCTGGTCTCCGTCGGCGCATTCGCCTCGAACCGTGTCGCCGCCAGCCTGAATCTCACCGACTGGCGTGCCGACGACTGATCGCACGCTCTCAAAACTCGCAGATAGGGGGCCTTTTCGTTAAAAGGCCCCCTATCTGCGAGTTCTGAGAGCGTCAACTCAGCAGAGCGGCGATAACCGCGATGAATATGGGGCTCGTCATCGTGCTCATCAGGATGCCGTCGCGTGCGAACGTAAGTCCAACGTTGTACCGGGCGGCGTAATTGTAGACGTTCTGGCCGGTCGGCAGCGCCGCCAGCACCACGCAGGCGTACAGCGTCGCGCCGCGGAATCCCATGACGAAATAGGAGAGCAGGAAGGCGATGATCGGCATCACGATGTTCTTCAGTACGGCTACGGTGAAGATCGCCGGGCGGTCGCCCTTCTGCTGCAGCGGCTTGGTGCCGTGTAGCGACATGCCGAACGCCATCAGGATCATCGGAACCGCGGAGTCCCCGATCATGTCAATCGGGTCGAAGATGAAGTTCGGCACGGGGAACCAGCCGATCTTCGCGCCGATTGCCGAAACCAGGATGCCGCCCAGGGAGCCGATCAGCAGCGGCTGATGCAGCGGCTGCTTCAGGATTTCCTTGACCGATACCTTGCCCTTGGTGGTCACGTCGAGCACCGTCAGGCCGACCGGCGTGAAGATCGCCTGCTGCATGACCAGGATCGGTGCCACCAGGGCTCCGTTGCCGAGGATGTACGTGGCTATGGGCAGGCCGATGTTGTTCGAGTTCAGATACAGTGAGTTCAGCGCGCCGACGGTCGCGTCTGCCGGCCCCAAGTGGAAGAACAGCTTGTTCAGCACCAGGAACAGCGCGCCGACGAGTACAGCGGAGAAGAACGCCACGATGATCGACGAATGGAAGATCTCGAAGATCGGCTCTTTCGACAGAATCGCGAACATCAGACACGGGCTGGACACGAAGAAGCTGAAACGGTTGAGCACCATCTGGGCGCTCGGCCCGCCTATGCGCATTCGAGCGGCCACATATCCGACTCCGATTACGATGCCGATGACGCAGAAGCCTTCCATCGCGTTTAATAGACCCGGCATATTCCCATCTCTTTTCCGTTTGCTGGCATACCCCATACTGCCATACGCATGTGTTTCGCGAGGTTCTGTCTCATAACGTAGGCGAAACCCGTCTCGCGAGCCACGGTAGCACGGCATGCTGCGCGTCGCGCGCTTGTTCTCGCCGCCGACGGGGAGTTCGACCGTCTCATTCCGGCCCGGCAACGGGCTCCGACGGGACGTGCTGCCGTTAGGATGGTCAGCATGACTACGACAACGACGATGGCAGCGGCCGGCGCTGACCCGCGCTCGGCGATCGCGCCGATCACCTGCGACACGACCGGCACGCGCGAGAAGGCGCTCGCCTCACTGCTCGAACAGATCATGGACTCGTATTCCGCCAGCGATGACGAGAAGCCGCTGGCCGACGCCGTAGAGGCGTTCCTGCGGTCGAAGCCGCACCTGACGGTGCACAGGCACGGCGACACGGTGGTCGCGTCCACGTCGCTCAGCAGGCCTCGGCGCGTGGTGCTCGCCGGGCACCTTGACACAGTTCCGGTGATCGACAACTTCCCGCCGCACTGGCTGGCGCCCGGCGACCCGCTGATCCGGGAGGACGTCGCCGCGGCGCACCCCGGCGAGCGGGTGATGTGGGGCCGCGGCGCGACTGACATGAAGGCATCCGACGCGGTGTTCCTGTACCTCGCCGCCACGCTGGTCGACCCGCAATATGACCTGACGTACGTGTTCTACGACCATGAGGAGGTTGCGGCCGAGAAGAACGGTCTGCGGAAGGTGGCCGAGGCGCATCCCGATTGGATCGCCGGCGATCTCGCGATCATCGGCGAGCCGACCGACTGCGGCATCGAGGGCGGCTGCAACGGCACCATGCGGTTCGACGTGGTCACGCACGGGGTCGCGGCGCATTCGGCCAGGGCATGGATGGGGGAGAACGCCATTCACAAGGCCGCCGATGTCCTGAACCGCCTGAACTCCTACGAGCCGCGCACCATCACGGTGGATGGGCTGGATTATCGCGAGGGGCTGAACGCGACGCTGATTTCCGGCGGCAAGGGGACGAATGTCATCCCCGACGAATGCCGTGTCCATGTGAACTACCGGTTCGCGCCCGACAAGACGCTGCCGCAGGCGAAGGCACTGATGATGGGCGCGGATGCCGGCGCGGAGCTCGGCAATGGAGAGCATGTCGCCACCGGTGGCGTGTTCGAGGGCTTCGGCATCGAGATGAAGGACGAGTCGCCGTCCGCCCGGCCGGGCATGGACGCGCCGATGGCGGTGTCGTTGGCGAAGCTGGTGCGTGAGCGTACGGGACGGGAACCGCTGGCGAAGCTCGGGTGGACCGATGTCGCGCGGTTCTCGCTGCTGGGTGTGCCCGCGGTGAACCTGGGCGCGGGGAGCCCGCTGCTTGCGCACAAGCATGACGAGCAGATCGCCGAAAGCGAGTTGGCGACCATGGCCGGCATCCTGGAGGACTGGCTCACCGGCCGCGCGTGAGCGGGGTTCGGGCGCGCGTGTCGGCATCTGTGCCATCGAATAGTGTGCGGACAGCTGCCCGCACAACGCTGTCAGTTGGCGCTGTAGGTTTTGTCGACGATGTCGTCGCCGTCCGCATCGGTGACGATGATACGGATCCTGACACCGTTCGCGGAGCGAAAGTGTCTGCGTACAAGCATGGGCTGGGCGTTGTCGCCACGCCAAAAGAACGTTGAATATGGTGAGATGGTCATGGCCGGTCAAATTGTGTGCCATACTTAAGGATGGTGGTTCTGCAAACCACCTGAGCGTGAAAGGCGTCGATCCCCTCGCATGCATGAAGATGCGCGAGCGCTGGTGTCCGCCGAGGCGCGCACACGGACTTTTGACGGATTTGCTTCCTGCGAGCGCAAGCGTAGCGCGGCCACGGTGAGAGCGTGGTGTGAGACCGCATGAGGCCATGAGTGTGCGACGTGGTGCAGCACGTCGTGAGGAGTATCGTGCCTAGTGTGAACGATAACGGTTTCAGTCGTGACGAAACCGAAGAACAGCAGCCTACCCACGCCGATGCGGCCCAGTCGCCTGATTCGGCCGATAAAACGCCTGCGGCGCTGCGTCGTCGTCGCGGTGGCCGCCGCGTGGTTCGTGGCGCCGGTGCCGCCGGTGCCGCGGTCGCGCTGAAGGTCGAGGACCATTCCGCTCCGCTGTTCGCGGAACCCGTGGTGGAGCAGCCCCTTACCCGTCGTCGCCGCTCGAAGGCGGCCGACGAATCGCCGGAGACCAACGAGCCGGAGACCGCCGCATCGGCCGATTCCGAAAAGAAGGATGATGCGCGGCACGCCAAGGCCGACGGCAAGTCTCGGTCCGCGTCGCGCTCCTCGAAAGCGACGAAGCGCCATGATGATGACGCCGATCAGGCCGAACCCCGGCGCACCCGCGTGCGTCGTCGCACCGCCATGTTCTCCTCGCGCGAGGACGCTTCGCCGGCCGTTCCGGGCGAGACGTCGGATGACGACCTCGGCGTCGATACCGGCACCGATATCATCGTCCGCGATGATTCCGCCGATCTGTCCCGCGCCCTGGATGTCGTTAGCACGCTGCCGCAACCTGCGCCGCGCGCTCACGCGATGACGTCCGTGCTGTTCCAGGAGCCGGTGCTGCCCGTGCCGGAAATCGTGCGCGACGCGCGCGATGACGACCGCGAGGATGACGACCGCGACAGCCGCGGCGGCGGCAAGTCCCGTCGCTCGCGCAATGGTCATGTGTCACGTGACGGCGCGCAGGGGGACAAGGACAAGAGCGCTTCCTCCCGTCGCGATATCGACGGTCTGAGCCACATCGAGCGCGTCGACAGCTTCGATACCGACGACAGCCGCAGCCGTGACGAATCCGGCGAGGCCGACGAGCCGGTGCGTTCGTCGCGCCGCAACCGTCGCCTGAACGCGCAGGAGCGCCGTGCGGCCGCCGAAGTGGAGCAGATCGAGGAGGACCTGGAGCTCGACGGTATCTCCTATACGCCGGTCGATGACGAGGAGCCCTCCGAGGATTCGGGCACGAGATCCCGTCGCCGTCGCCGCTCCCGTCAGAACCGTGCCGACGACAGCCGCGGCAATGGCGAGTCGGACAGCAGCCAGTCCGCGGCGCAGCAGGACGAGCCGGCCAAGCCGTCGTCCCGCCGCACACGCGACGAGGAAGAAGACGATGACTCCAACGTCACCCGTCGCCGTCGCCGTCGCCGCTCCCGCGCGTCCGACGAGCAGGGTGACGATGAGATGACCGTGCGCCGCTCGCGCAAGCAGCAGTACATCGACGAGATCACCGACGTCGAGGGCTCCACCCGACTGGAGGCGAAGAAGCAGCGCCGCCGCGACAACCGCCGCGAGCGCAGCCGCCAGAGCCAGCTGGTCGAGCAGGACTTCCTCGCGCGCCGCGAGCACGTGAACCGTCTCATGGTGGTGCGCGAACGCGGCCATCACACGCAGATCTCCGTCATCGAGGACAACGTGCTCGTCGAGCATTACGTCTCCGACATCCAGGAGGTCGCCACGGTCGGCAACATCTACCTCGGCCGCGTGCAGAACGTGCTGCCGAGCATGGAGGCGGCGTTCGTCGACATCGGCCAGTCCCGCAACGGCGTGCTGTATGCCGGTGAGGTGAACTGGGACGCGACCCGCCTCGAAGGGCAGCCGCGCCGCATCGA
>ENA-OQHI01001574-OQHI01001574.1-human-gut-metagenome-genome-assembly--contig:-NODE-1574-length-10460-cov-16.329096_pt1 | contig 10460 bp, 2 predicted proteins | sample MGYA00242561_ERZ504713 | MGnify/ENA primary metagenome ERZ504713 (study PRJEB26092, sample SAMD00036217) | human gut metagenome | host: Homo sapiens | study: EMG produced TPA metagenomics assembly of... | reverse complement strand
TGTAATGGAAGGACAAGTCAGAATACAATGCAGAAATATTTTCCGAATATTGAAACGGTATATTGTCCTTCGACTTCCAGTGCCAATGCACAGTTTTCGTTAGAACAATTGATTGAAATATATAAGAAGGAGATTTATGAATAAATTATATTGGGCAAAGGTTAAGCCGGATGCGAAGGTTCCGCAAAAACGTTATGAAGATGCAGGGTATGATTTATACCCATGTTTTGAAGAAGATTATATGGTAATTGAGCCTCATGAAACAAAGTTAGTTCCATTGGGTGTGGCGAGTGCATTTGATCCAGAGTTTGTGATGATTTTAAAAGAGCGTGGTTCAACAGGAACAAAGGGAATTGCACAAAGAAGTGGCGTGATTGATTCGGGTTATCGTGGAGAATATATGGCTCCGGTCACAAATTTGAATACAAAGCGTGTGGTGATTAAAAAACAAGATGTAGAATATAAGGAAGATGCGATTATTTATCCTTATGAAAAAGCAATTTGTCAGGGTGTATTATTGCGTATGCCTCAATTAGAAAGTGAAGAAATTTCTTTTGAAGAACTTCAGTCTATGGAGTCTGAAAGAATGGCCGGAAAGTTAGGTAGTTCAGGAAAATAAGTGGGTTTATTGTCATAATGGCAATAAACCTTTTTTTATGCAAAATTCGATTAAAAAAGGATGATTTTTCGATATTATAACCAATCTATAACCTAGTGAGTCCTATACTATAATCAGGATGATGAAAGGGTTATCAACTTTAACAAGAACAAAAGGAGGAATTTGTATGCTGAAAAACTTAAAAAAGGTGGCGGCAATTGTATTATCATTTGCGATGGCCGTTCAGTTTGGCTTAGCAGACTCTTACTATGTAAATGCGGTGGAAGAACCGGTTGAACCTCAACAAGAGGAAACAACAACGACTACACCACAAGAGCAAGAGGAAGTGCCAACAACTGAAGAAGAAACCCCTCAACAACAAGAAGAGGATGCTCCAGCGGCTGAAGAAACAAATGAGCAGTCGGCACCAGAAACAAAATCTGTTGAATTAAGTTATGTAGCAGAAGATGGAACAGTTCTTCATGAAACTGCTTCTCGTGATTTTAATTTAGACTACAGCTTAAAGACAGATAGTAGTGTTATGTTGAATTTTGATGGTTATACATTAAAGGATGTAATCATTAATAATTCTCAGACAGTTCCTGCTGATCAGGCTAATCTAAGTGTTACTTCAGATTTAGTTAGTGTTAAATTTGTCTATGTAAGTGTAAATACTAAAGAAGACAAACAAACAAGTGAAAATAATGAACAAACTAAAACTGAAGAAGCAAGTGAAGATGATGCTGAGGCAGACCCGGAAACCAAGGAGGAATTACCTGAGTATCCGGCATTTGATCAAAGTGAAACAGCTGGTAATGTAGTCGTTCATGCGACAGCAGCTGAGGGTGTTTTACCAAGAGATTCTAGGCTTGTTGTAAAACGTATCACAAGAAAGGCTATCTTAAATGCGGTTGAAGATACAGTTTCTGAAAAGAACAAAGAAATGGATTCAGCAGTAGCTTTGGATATTACAATCCAAAATAAAGATGGTGTTGAAATTCAACCAAATGGTTCAGTAAATATTAGTTTTGAAAATGCAGCAGTAAGTGGTGATGAAATTAATATTTACCACGTATCAGATGATGCGAGTGCAGTAACTGAGGTAGCTACAAATACTCAAAGTTTTGATACAAATCACTTCTCTATTTATGTTATTACAGGTGAAAATGAAGTTCCATTAACAACATTCAATTTTGTTGATGCGGATGGAAAATCCGTAAGTACACAGATTGTTAAAACAGGTGATACATTGATTACTCCAACAGCTCCAGACGTTGCTGGAAAAGCATTTGTTGGTTGGTATGATGGCGAAACAAAATTTGAAGATTTCAATAAAGCATTGACAATCACTGAAACAATAACTCGTGAAATTACAGCAAAATATGAAGATGCATTATATGTTTACTTCTATAATCCAGATGGTACACAAATTATGCGTACTGAAAAAGTTGGAAATCATGATGCACAGAATTACTCACGCGTATCTTATGATGTTGACTCAACTCATAAATTAGTTGGTTGGGCAGAAAAAGCAAATGGTAAAGAAAATATCGCAGATAAGATTTCAGTTCCAGCAGACCAAACTTCTGTAAATGTATACGCAATCATTAAAGAAGGTTATTGGATTTCATTTAATTCAGATGGTGGATCTATCATTGATTCTCAATTCGTATTAAATGGTGACAAACTAGTTCTAGATAAATCTACAACTCCAACAAAACCTGGTTACGAATTCAATGGTTGGTATGATGGTTCAAAACCAGTTGTCGATGGTGCAATAGTTACGAATCCAATGACATTAAAGGCTCATTGGACAGCAGCAGAAGTTAACTATACAATTAACTACTGGCAACAAAAAGTAACAGATGACAAGAATGCAACAGATGCACAGAAAACTTATGAATATGTATCTGCTGAAACTAAGAAGGCAACTACAGGTACAAAGATTTCTGCCACAAATTCAAAAACATATAAAGGATTTAAATATAACGCAAACAACTCTAGTAAAGATGTAGAAATCTCTGGTGATGGTACTACAATCATTAATGTTTACTATGATCGTGTATTGTGTACAGTTAATTTTAAGACAAGAAAAAATAATTATAGTCAGTGGCAAACGACAAAAATCGAAACTGGTTTATATGGTGCTAACCTTCCTGAAGGGGCATGGGACACATCAACTTATGCTTGGTATCAATACAAGGATGATCGGAATGGTGTAAGTGGACTTTGTGTTATTTTAACATCATTTGATTTCGAAACAGCTGGATATGCAAATAATACGGGCAATAAATCATCAGATGGAATTGTGACAACTTGTAATTTTTATGGAAAAGAAGAAAAAGGAAGATACAAGATTAATTACTATAACGAGCAAATTGATGGTTCATTTAAACTAGTTCAAACAGTTAGTTTATCTCAATCAGGATTAGTAATTCATGAAAAATATGCTGGTTATGAGTTATATAAATATAGTACAGATGAAAACGCAGGTACAGATGCTTCATATTGGACTAGACAAAATGATGCTCGTGAAGGAAAGGAAGTTTACGGTACTCCGGTAAACGTAGCTTCTAAATTAAAGACTTATAGCTTATCTTACTATAACTATAACAAGGTTACTAAGACAGAAAAGAATATTAAGTATACGGCTTCATTGAAGTCTTATGCAAACTATACTCCTGCAAAACCTAGTGAATTGCCAAGTTATTATGTATTTGGTGGTTGGTATAAGGATAAAGCTTGTACAACTAAGTTTGATTTTAATACTGAAAAAATGCCAAATGCGAATGTTCAGATTTACGCAAAATGGACGGCTCAGAAGATCAAATTAACTTATAACTTGAATACTCCAGATGGTGCTTCAAAGGTAGTTAATAATTATGTTGATGCTGGTACAATTGCAAGTACAGTATTACCAAGTGCTTCTGAAATAGAAGGTTATTCATTTGCCGGATGGTACTATGCGGATGGTAATGGAAATATTACTAAGGATGTATTCAATGCGAATGATGCAATTTTAAAAGATACTAATGTTATTGGTAAGTGGTTATACAATGGTAAGCTTACAGTTAAGTATGTAGCAGATGGTGTAGAAGCTCCAAAAGATAACAATGTTTATGCGGGCGGTGCTAAAGCTACAGTTGCTAATGGTGTATCAAAAGATGGTAAGAAATTCTTAGGTTGGCAATTAGATGATAATGTATATCAGCCTGGTCAAAACTTTGAAGTAAATAAAGATTTGGCAGATGACAAGAATGTGATCACTTTAACAGCTGTATTTGGTGATTCAGAAACTTCAGCAATCTTAAATTATCATCCTGGTAATGGTAATGGTGTAGATCAGAGCGTTGCGATTTTGAATAACGTTGAAGTTGCTTTAGAAAGTACATCTAATTTACAATATTCAGCTCCAGGTGAAGATTACTACTTTGCTGGTTGGGCAACATCAATGGAAGATGCTCAAAAAGGTAATGCTAAATATGCAGTTGGTGAAAAAGTCAGAGTGAATGCAGATTCAAGTAATGATTTATATGCAACTTGGGTTAAGAAAACTGTGATTGAAGTTACCGCAAATAGCGATACACTTCCATATAATGGTGAAGTACAAAAGGTTGAAGGATTTAAAGAAGTTACTGGTGGATATGTAGTAACTGGTTTAACTGCAGTAGCTGAAGGTAAAGATTTTGGTAATTATGATACTGAAATTACCGGTACAGCAAGAGTTACTAAAGATGGTGTTGATGTAACGGATAAAGTAATCGTAAATAAGATTAATGGAACATTAACAATTTCTAAGCGTGAAGTAACATTAACGAGTCAAACAGATTCTAAGGATTATGATGGAACTCCATTAACTAGACCAGAAGTAACTATTACTGGTGGATTTGTCAAAGATGAAGTAAAAGAAGTTAAGGCAACTGGATCTGTCACAAATGTTAGTGAAGGTGAAGTAACAAATACAATTACTTATAAAACATCAGATAACTTCAATTCTGAAAACTATTCAATTACTAAGAATGAAGGTAAATTGAGTATTACTCCAGTTACGGATGAAGTAACAGTAACAATTAAGGGTAATAGTAAAGCAACTCCTTATAATGGAACAGTACAAAGTGTAGGTGGATATACAGTAGAATCTATTAGTAATACACTTTATACATCAACAGACTTTACATTAAATGGTCAAGCAATGGCTACTGGTAAAGATGCTGCAACATATCCAATGAATTTGGATGCAACTCAGTTTGTTAACAACAATACAAACTTCGCAAATGTTAAATTTGAAATTGTAGAAGATGGACAACTTGTTATTAATCCACGTGCAGTCACATTAACGAGTGAAACAGATTCTAAGCCTTATGATGGAACTCCACTAACTAGACCAAATGTTAAAGTTGAAGGAAACTTCGTTGATGGTGAAGTAACAAAAGTTGAGGCAACTGGATCCGTTACATATGTAAGTGAAGGTGATGTCACAAATACAATCGTTATTACTAAAGGTGAAAACTTTAAAGAAAGTAACTATTCAATTACTAAGCATGAAGGTACATTGAGTATTACTGAAGTTGATGCTGAAGTAACAGTAACAATCAAAGGTCATGAAGAGACTGCAACTTATGATGGAAACCCACATTCAGTAGAAGGTTATGAAATCACTGATATTTCTAACGAATTGTATAAAAAAGACTATGTTGGATTTACAGGTAAAGCTAAGGCTGAAGGAACTGCAGCTGGTACATATCAGATGAACCTTACTGAAGCTCAATTTAGTAACACAAATAGTAACTTTAAGCAGGTAACATTTGTAGTCGAAGATGGATCATTGACAATCAATCGTAAGTCTATTGATGATCAAAATCGTATTACAGTAACAAAGCCAGAAGATTCTAAGTATAATGGTGAAGAACACAAGAATAAACCAACAGTTACAGATAATAAGACTGGTAAAACATTAGTAGAAGGTACAGATTACACATTAGCTTATAGTGATGATGTAACAAATGCTGGAACAGTAACAGTAACTATTAAAGGTATTGGAAACTATAGTGGTAAAACAACTACAAATTATCAAATCACTAAACGAGATGTAACATTGACAAGTGGATCTGCTTCTAAGGTTTATGACAAGACTGCATTGACAAAAGATGAAGTAACAGTAAGTGGTGATGGATTCGCTAAGGATGAAGGTGCAACTTATAAAGTAACTGGCTCTAGAACAAAAGTTGGTACAAGCAAGAACACATTCACATATGAATTGAAGTCAAATACAACAGCTTCTAACTACAACATCGAAGTTAAGTTTGGTGAATTAAAAGTCACAGCTCAAGATGGTGAAGTAGTCGTAACAATTACTGGACGTTCAGATACTGTTGAATATGATGGAAATGAAAAGTCAGTAAGTGGATATGATGTATCAATCACTGAAGGAAGTAAGTATACAACTGATGATTTCACATTCAATGGAACTGCAGAAGCTAAAGGTACTGAAGCTGGTACATATTCAATGGGATTAAATGCAGATCAATTTACGAACACAAATGATAACTATACTCAAGTAACATTTATCGTAAATGATGGAACATTAACAATCAATCCTAAGTCAATTAATCCAGATGATGAAAAGAATGGTATTACAGTAACAAATCCAATTAATTCAACTTATGATGGAAATGAACACATCAATGGATTAACAGTAACGGATTCTAAGTTAAATACAACATTAGTTGAAAATACAGATTACTCATTAACTTACAGTGGAGATCTAATCAATGTTGGAACAGTAACAATCACTATTAAAGGTATTGGAAACTATACTGGTGAATTTACTAAGACATATCAGATTCTACCAAGAGAATATACAGTAACAACAAATACGGATTCTAAAGTTTATGATGGAACTGCATTAACAGCTGGTGGAACGGTTAATAACTTGGTAGATGGTGAAACAGTCAACTTAACAATGACTGGTAGCCAAACAGATGTTGGTACTTCAGATAACACTTATGAATTGAATTGGACAGGAAGTGCAAAAGAATCGAACTATACTCATGGTAAGGATTCAATTGGAACATTAACAGTAAAAGCTAAGTCAATCGTTCCGGATGGACCAAATACTCCAGATGAAAAGAAGACTGGTATTACAGTAACAGATCCAGAAGGTTCTAAGTATGATGGTGAAGAACATAGAAACAAACCAACTGTAGAAGATACTAAGACAAAAGCTACATTAAAAGAAGGTAAAGATTACGAATTATCTTATAGTGAAGATGTAACAAATGCTGGAACAGTAACAGTAACAGTAACTGGTATTGGAAACTATGAAGGAAGCTTTGAAGTAACTTACGAAATCACAAAACGTCATGTAACATTGACAAGTGCGGATGATGAAAAGGCTTATGATGGAAGTGCTTTAACAAATGATACAGTAACAGTTGGAGGCGACAAATTCGCTAAGAAGGAAGGCGCAACATACAACGTAACTGGTATGCAGATTGAAAAGGGTTCTAGCAAGAATACATTCACTTATACATTGAATGAAGGAACATTAGCTGAAAACTATGATATCGAAACATTTGAAGGAACATTAAAAGTAACAGCATTTGAAAATGAAGTCGTTGTAACAATCAAAGGTAATAAAGGTACTGTAACTTATGATGGCAATCCACATTCAGTAGAAGGCTATGTGATTACTGATATTTCTAACAAATTGTATAAAGCTGACTACATTGGAGTTAAAGGTTATGCTAGAGCTGAAGGAACTGCAGCTGGTACATATAAGATGAACCTTACGGCACAACAGTTCAGTAATACAAGTGCAAGCTTTGATAAAGTAACATTCAAGGTTGAAGATGGCGCATTAACAATCAGTCCTAAGTCAATTACTCCAGATGGACCAGATACTCCAGATGAAAAGAAGACTGGTATTACAGTAACAGCTCCAGAAGATTCTAAGTATGATGGTGGAGAACACAAGAATAAACCGACAGTTACAGATACTAAGACTGATAAAGTATTGGTAGAAGGTACAGATTACGAATTATCTTATAGTAAAGATGTAATCAATGCTGGAACAGTAACAGTAACAGTAAAAGGTATTGGAAACTACAAAGGAAACTTTGAAGTAACTTATGAAATCACTAAGCGTAATGTAACATTGACAAGTGGATCTGCTTCTAAGGTTTATGACAAGACTGCATTGACAAAAGATGAAGTAACAGTAAGTGGTGATGGATTCGCTAAGGATGAAGGTGCAACTTATAAAGTAACTGGCTCTAGAACAAAAGTTGGTACAAGCAAGAACACATTCACATATGAATTGAAGTCAAATACAACAGCTTCTAACTACAACATCGAAGTTAAGTTTGGTGAATTAAAAGTCACAGCTCAAGATGGTGAAGTAGTCGTAACAATTACTGGACGTTCAGATACTGTTGAATATGATGGAAATGAAAAGTCAGTAAGTGGATATGATGTATCAATCACTGAAGGAAGTAAGTATACAACTGATGATTTCACATTCAATGGAACTGCAGAAGCTAAAGGTACTGAAGCTGGTACATATTCAATGGGATTAAATGCAGATCAATTTACGAACACAAATGATAACTATACTCAAGTAACATTTATCGTAAATGATGGAACATTAACAATCAATCCTAAGTCAATTAATCCAGATGATGAAAAGAATGGTATTACAGTAACAAATCCAATTAATTCAACTTATGATGGAAATGAACACATCAATGGATTAACAGTAACGGATTCTAAGTTAAATACAACATTAGTTGAAAATACAGATTACTCATTAACTTACAGTGGAGATCTAATCAATGTTGGAACAGTAACAATCACTATTAAAGGTATTGGAAACTATACTGGTGAATTTACTAAGACATATCAGATTCTACCAAGAGAATATACAGTAACAACAAATACGGATTCTAAAGTTTATGATGGAACTGCATTAACAGCTGGTGGAACGGTTAATAACTTGGTAGATGGTGAAACAGTCAACTTAACAATGACTGGTAGCCAAACAGATGTTGGTACTTCAGATAACACTTATGAATTGAATTGGACAGGAAGTGCAAAAGAATCGAACTATACTCATGGTAAAGATTCAATTGGAACATTGACAGTAACTAAACAGTCAATCGCACCAGATCCTGAACATCCAGAAACTTATAAAGAAGTTACAATTACGAGTCCAAGTGATGAAGTATATGATGGTAAGGAACACAAGTGGATTCCTACAGTTACAGATAAAGAAGAAAATGAATTAGTTGCCAAGACAGATTACGAAGTGACTTATTCAACTACAGATTTCACAAATGTAACTGGAACAATTACAGTGACAATTACAGGTATTGGAAACTACACTGGAAAAGCAACTCGAACTTATTCAATTACACCAAAGACTTATACAGTAACAACTGAATCTGATTCTAAGGTTTATGATGGAACTGCATTAACAGCTGGTGGTAAAGTAAGTGGAATCGTTAAGGGTGAAACAGTAGACTTTACAATTACTGGTAGTCAAACTAGCGTTGGTACTTCAGACAACACTTATGAATTGAATTGGACAGGAAGTGCAAAAGAATCGAACTACAAACATGGTAAAGATTCAATTGGAACATTAACAGTAAAGGCTAAGTCAATCGTTCCAGATGGACCAGATACTTCAGATGAAAAGAAGACGGGTATTACAGTAAGTGATCCTAGTGATTCTAAGTATGATGGTAAAGAGCATAGAGAAGTATTAACAGTTCAGGATACTAAGACAAATGATGAATTAGTAGCTGAAAAAGATTACTCTGTAACTTATAGTGATGATTTAGTAAATGCTGGTACAGTAACAATTACTATTGAAGGTATTGGAAATTATACTGGATCATTCACAAAGACTTATGAAATCACAAAACGTTCAGTAACATTAACAAGTGCTACTGCAAGCAAGACTTATGATGGTCAAGCATTAACAAGCACATCAATCACAGTAAGTGGTGATGGATTTGTCAAGGGTGAAGGTGCTACATATAATGTAACTGGAACTCAAACAGAGGTTGGAAATAGTGCAAACTCATTTGAATACAAATTAAATGAAAATACATTAGCTTCTAACTACGACATTACAAAGGTTGTTGGAACATTAACAGTTACACGAGATACAACTCCAGTAACTCCAGCTCCTACACCTACAACTCCAAGCGTACCGCCAGTTGTTCAAAGAGTAGTTCCTACTCCTACTCCTGTTCCTGAAGAAAAGGTCGAAGAAGAACAAACGCCTAAGGCTGAACCTAAAGAGGAAGAAAAAGTTGAAGAGGATTACACTCCAAAGGCAACACAAGAGTACTATTGGGCATTAATCAACTTGATTTGTGCAATCGTAACAGTATTATTCGGATTATTATTGTTGATTTCTAAACGTCATAAAGATGAAGATGACGAAGAAGAGGATGAAGAAACAAAACAACAAGCAACTACAAATGAAGACGAAGAACAAGAACAAGAAAAGAAACGTGGATTATTCACTCGCGTACTTGCTGTTCTAATCGCAATCGCATCTGTTGTATTCTTCCTAGTAACTGAAGACATGAGTCTAGCATGGACTTGGACAGATCAATGGACAATTTGGATGGTTGTTATTGGATTGGTACAAATCGTAGTATTCTTCGTAGGACGTAAATGGAAAAACGTTGATGACGATGATGATGACGAAGAAGCACAACAAGCTTAATAAAAGTTAATAACACAAAAGGAGTAGCCTCGTGCTACTCCTTTACTGGCGCAATAAATTTGGATGGGGTTAGGTGAATTTGCTCTCCAAGAATTTAAGGGGCGGCATATACCCCAAAACGGT
>ENA-OQHI01001568-OQHI01001568.1-human-gut-metagenome-genome-assembly--contig:-NODE-1568-length-10498-cov-3.505614_pt1 | contig 10498 bp, 9 predicted proteins | sample MGYA00242561_ERZ504713 | MGnify/ENA primary metagenome ERZ504713 (study PRJEB26092, sample SAMD00036217) | human gut metagenome | host: Homo sapiens | study: EMG produced TPA metagenomics assembly of... | reverse complement strand
GATGTCATTTTTGATTTCGTCCAGCGTGTAACCCAGCGCGATCTTGGTGGTGATCTTGGCAATGGGATAGCCGGTGGCCTTGGAGGCCAGCGCGGAGGAACGGCTGACGCGGGGATTGACCTCAATCACGCTGTACTCCATGCTCTCCGGATTCAGGGCAAACTGACAGTTGCAGCCGCCCTCAATGCCCAGCTCGGTGATAATATCCAGAGATGCGGAACGGAGCATTTGGTACTCCTTGTCCGCCAGGGTCACAGCCGGGGCAATGACGATGGAGTCACCGGTGTGCACGCCCACCGGGTCAAAGTTTTCCATAGAGCACACGGCAATCACATTGCCGGCGCTGTCCCGCATCACTTCAAATTCAATTTCTTTCCAACCGGCAATGTACCGCTCCACCAGCACCTGGGTAATGGGGGAGAGCATCAGGCCGTTTTTGGCAATTACATCCAGCTGCTGCTGGTTATAAGCCACGCCACCGCCGGCACCGCCAAGGGTAAAGGCCGGACGAATAATCACCGGGTAGCCAATCTCTGCGGCAATCTGCCGTGCGTGCTCCGGGGTGGTGGCAATGTCGCTGGGAACCACAGGCTGGCCCAGCTTCATCATGGTGTCGCGGAACAGCTGCCGGTCCTCGGCTTTGTCAATGGCCTCGGCAGTTGTGCCCAGCAGGGTCACGCCCATTTTGTCCAAATAGCCGTCCTTTGCCAGCTGCATACTGATGGTCAGGCCGGTTTGGCCGCCCAGGCCGCCTAAGATGGAGTCCGGGTGCTCTTTTTCAATAATGCGCTTCACGGTCTCTTCCGTCAGAGGCTCTAAATAAATATGGTCCGCCAGCGCCTTGTCCGTCATAATGGTGGCCGGGTTGGAATTGACGAGCACCACTTCCAGTCCGGCGTCTTTCAGCACCCGGCAGGCCTGGGCGCCGGCATAGTCGAACTCTGCCGCCTGGCCGATAACGATGGGGCCGGAGCCGATCACCAGTACCTTTTTGATATTCTTATTCAGCGGCATGGCTCTCGCCTCCCATCATCTGTAAAAATCGGTCGAACAAAAAGCGGGTGTCGTGGGGTCCGCTGCACGCCTCCGGATGGAACTGTACCGTAAAGGCGTTCTGGGCAGGGTAGTCGATCCCTTCGCAGGTGCCGTCGTTGGCGTTCACCCAGCGTAGGGTGCCGCCGCTGGCCTCAATGGTATCGTTCACCACCGCGTAGCCGTGGTTTTGACTGGAGATATAGGTGCGCCCGGTTTGCAGGTCTTTTACCGGCTGGTTCGCGCCACGGTGACCGTATTTCAGCTTTTCCGTCTTGCAGCCCATAGCCAGTGCCAGCAGTTGGTGCCCCAGGCAAATGCCAAAAATAGGCGCCTTGCCGATGAGCTTTTTCAGCTGTGCAATGGCAGCGGTGTTCTCTGCCGGATCTCCGGGACCGTTGGACAGCATAATGCCGTCCGGGTGCAGTGCTAAGATGTCCTCTGCCTTGGTGTCGTAGGGCATGACCGCCACATTGCAGCCACGCTTGTTCAGCTCTCTTGCAATGTTGGCCTTGGCGCCATAGTCCAGCAGCACCACATTGTGCTTGTGCTCGTCGGCAGACAGCAGTTGAGGCTTGGTAGCAGACACGCTTTTTACTGCGTCTGCCACCGCATAGTCCCGCACTTTGTTATAGTCCACCACACGGGGATCGTCACAGATCACGGCGTTCATTACACCGCTTTCCCGAATGGTCTTTGTGATCTCTCTGGTATCTACGCCGTAGACGCCGATAATGCCTTGGGATTTTAAGAAATCGTCCAGTGTCTCCCGGCAGCGGAAGTTGGAGGGTGCCTGGCAATACTCACGCACGATATAGGCGCTTACATAGCTTTTAGGGCTCTCCATATCTTCCGGGATAAAGCCGTAGTTACCGATGAGAGGAAAGGTTTGCAGCACGATCTGGCCGTAATAGCTGGGGTCCGTCAGGGTCTCGATATAACCGCCCATACCGGTGGTAAATACCAGTTCGCCCTGAATTTCGCCGCCGGCACCGAAACGATAGCCCTCAAAGGTTTGTCCGTTTTCCAGACAGAGATATACTTTCTGTTTCTTCATAGTTTAACCTAACAGCTTCACAAGCACGGCCTTTTGGGCGTGCAGGCGGTTTTCTGCTTCGTCAAAGATCTCGTTGGCGTGGGCATCAAACACTTTGGCAGTAATTTCTTCCTCCCGGTGCGCGGGCAGGCAGTGGAGCACCATAGCGTCCGGCTTGGCGGCGGCCATTACTTCATCGTTGATCTGGTAGTTCTTAAAGATCTTTTCCCGCTCTGCTTTTTCTTCTTCCTGACCCATAGAGGCCCACACATCCGTGTAGACCACATCTGCGTCTTTGGCGCAGGCCAAAATATCCTCGCTGCAAGTGAAGGTGCCGTTCTCCTTGGCCCAGGCCATGATCTGGGCGTCCGGCTGGTAGTCCTTGGGGCAGGCGATGGCGCACTCCATACCCATGGAGATGGCGCCTACGATCAGGGAGTTTGCCATATTGTTGCCGTCGCCGATAAAGCAGAATTTCAGCCCGTCAAAACTCTTCTTATACTCGCGAATGGTCATCAGATCCGCCAGCACCTGGCAGGGGTGGCAGTAATCGGTCAGGCCGTTGATGATGGGAATGGAGCCGTACTCTGCCAGGTCCTCCACCTCTTTTTGTGCAAAGGTGCGGATCATAATGCCGTCCAGATAGCGAGAGAGTACCCGAGCCGTGTCCTGTACCGGCTCGCCGCGGCCGATCTGCAAATCTCGGTTGGAAAGGAACAGTGCCTGGCCGCCCAACTGGTACATACCGGTCTCAAAGCTGACCCGGGTGCGGGTAGAGCTTTTTTGAAAGATCATACCCAGCGTCTTTCCCTTTAAGTGGTGGTGTTCAATGCCATGCTGGTTCTCATATTTCAACTGGTCTGCCAAGTTGAGAATGTCCAGAATATCGCCCTTGTCCAGGTCCGCCAGTTTCAGTAAATGTTTCATGCTTCAAGCACTCCTTTCAGTATCTCCAGTCCTTCATTCAGCTCCGCATCGCTGATGTTCAGCGCCGGCAGCAGACGAAGCTTTGTTTTTGCCGTTAAGATCAGCAGGCCGTTTGCCAGGCAAGCCTTGGCCACTTCCCCTGCGGGTTTGTCCGTTTCAATCCCCAGCATCAGCCCCATACCGCTGATGCTTTTGATGCCTTTCACTTTTGCCAGCGCCGTGCGGATCTTCTCGCTCTTGCTCTGTACTTCGCTTAGAAAGTCGTCGTCGATCCGCTCCACAATGGAGCAGGCACCGGCAGCCACCACCGGGTTGCCGCCAAAGGTAGAGCCGTGGGAGCCGGGGGTCATGGTGTTTTGCAGCTTTTCCCCAAACAGCACGGCGCCGATGGGAAGTCCGCCGCCAAGGCCCTTGGCCGTGGTTACAATGTCCGGAGTAATGCCGTATTGCTGGTAGGCAAAGTAGGTGCCGGTGCGGCCGTTGCCGGTCTGCACTTCATCTACCGCGATCAGAATGTCTTTTTCCTTTGCCAGCTTGGCAATGGCACTTACGAATGTTGGACTTAGGTTGTTCACGCCGCCTTCGCCCTGTACGCACTCAAACAGCACAGCGCACACATCGTCCGTGGCTGCCGCTTGCAGTGCCTCTATATCATTGGCCGGGCAGTATTTGAACCCGGGTGTAAAGGGGTCAAACACCGCGTGAAAGCTGTCTTGCCCTGTGGCTGCCAGGGTGGTAATGGTGCGGCCGTGGAATGAGTTTACAAGGGTAATGATGGTGCTGCGCCCGGCGCCGTATTTGTCAAAGCTATACTTGCGGGCAAATTTGATGGCACCCTCGTTGGCCTCTGCCCCGGAGTTGCCGAAGAACACCTTTTTCATCCCGCTCTTTTCACACAGCAGCTGCGCCAGCTTGGCGCAGGGGGCGGTGTAGTAGAGATTGGAGGTGTGCTGCACCCGGTGCAGCTGTTCTTCCACAGCTTTGGTCCAAACCGGATCGTTGATGCCAAAGGCAGTTACCCCGATGCCGGATCCGAAGTCGATGTATTTTTTGCCATTCTCGTCGTAGAGGGTAGAGCCTTGACCTTTCGTCAGCGCCACATCAAAGCGCCCGTAGGCGTGGGCTACATATTGATTATCCAGTTCTTTTGTGTTCATGGGTCTTCCTCTTTATCTGCTGCGGAACATGGTGCCCATACCTTCATCGGTAAGCAACTCCATCAAGATGGAGTGGGGCACACGGCCGTCGATTATAAATGCTTTTTTGACCCCGCGGCGCAGGGCCTCGGTCATGGAGTCGATCTTGGGGATCATGCCGCCGCCGATAATGCCGTCGGCAATCAGCGCCGGGGTGTCGCTGATATAGACTCTGTGTATCAGCGAGCTTTCGTCGTTCTTATCTCGCAACAGACCCACCACATCGGTCATGGAGATCAGTGCCTCTGCCTGTAAAGCCCCGGCCACTGCGGCAGCCACCGTGTCTGCATTGATGTTGTAGCAGTTGCCCTCTTCATCGTAGCCGATGGTGGAGATCACCGGGATGAAGTTTTTGGAAATGGCTTCTTCCACTACTTCCATATTGATGTCTGTGATCTCACCCACATAGCCATGGACGTCGTCTACCGGTCTGCACTTTAGCATATTGCCGTCCAGCCCGCACAGACCGATGGCGTGGCCGCCCAGGTTGCCGATCTGGCACACCAGGCTTTTATTCACCTTACCGGCCAGTACCATTTGCACCACTTCTGCGGTCTCTTTATCGGTAACCCGCAGACCGTCCACAAACTTGGAGTCCAATTGCATACGCTCCAGGGTCTTGTTGATCTCCGGACCGCCGCCGTGCACCAGCACCACATGGATACCGATGGTGGACAGGAGTACCAGATCGTTCATGACGGTTTCTTTCAGTTCTTCATTGATCATGGCGTTGCCGCCGTATTTGACAACGATGACTTTCTTGCGATACATCTGAATGTACGGCAAGGCTCTTGCCAGGATCTCCGCCTTTTGGTGATTTGCAATTTCCATTCTATCACTCCGTTCGCTTATATTTCTTAGTAAAATCAGGTGCGGTAGTCGCCGTTGATTTTTACATAGTCATAGGTCAGGTCGCAGCCCCAGGCGGTGGCTTTCTCGTCACCCTGGTTCAGATCCACTAAAATATAAATCTCGTCCTCTGCCAGCACCTTGGCGGCCTCTTCCTCAGAGAAGTCCACACCGGCGCCGTTGCGGCACACGGTGACCGTACCGGCTGTGGATTTTAAGGCCACATCAACCTTGTCAATATCAAATTCCGCCGGGGCGTAACCGATGGCGCACAGCACCCGACCCCAGTTGGCATCCTCGCCGAACATGGCGCATTTGAACAGGGTAGAGCCGATCACTTCCTTGGCAACGATAATGGCGGTGTCCTTGGTGGGCGCGCCGGAGCACACGCATTCCAGCAGCTTGCTGGCGCCCTCGCCGTCCTTGGCCAGCATACGGGTCAGGTTGGCCATCACATCATAAAGGGCAGCCTTAAAGGTGTCCAGCGCCGGGCCGGGGGCGGTGATTTCCGCATTGCCCGCCAGACCGGAGGCCATGATTTCTACCATATCGTTGGTGGAGGTATCGCCGTCAATGGACAGGCAATTGTAGGTGACTTTTACGATCTCGCTCAGCGCCTGTTGCAGCATTTTTGCGCTGATGGCGCAGTCGGTGCTGATAAAGTTCAGGGTAGTGGCCATATTGGGGTGGATCATACCGGAGCCTTTGGCCATACCGCCCAGGCGGCAGGTTTTGCCGTCCAACTGAAACTCTACTGCATACTCTTTCTTCACTGTATCGGTGGTCATAATAGCGGTAGCCGCTTCTTCGTTTTTACCATAATCCAGTTCTTTCACCAGCGTAGGCACGGCAGTAATAATCGGCTCAATGGGCAGCACCTGGCCGATGACACCGGTGGAAGCCACCAACACCTGTTCAGCAGGCAGACCCATTTCGTCTGCCACCAGCTGGCACATTTTAGCTGCTTTTTCTACGCCGTCTGCGTTGCAGGTGTTGGCGTTTTTTGAGTTGGCAATGATGGCTTTGGCCTTGTTACCGCTTTTTGCCAAGTGGTCTTTGGTTACAAGTATAGGTGCACCCTTCACTTTGTTTTGGGTATATACCGCTGCGGTGTTGCACAGCACATCACAGGCCACCAGGCAAATGTCGTTCTTATGTACATAGTCCGGGCTTGGGTTTTCTACTGCCGGTTTTTTTATGCCACAGTAGGTGCCGCTGGCTTTGAACCCTTTTGCGGCACAAATGCCGCCGTCAATCTTGGTCATACTTTATTCTCCTATCGTCAGCCCGGTGACTTCATCCAGCCCCAGGGCAATGTTCATACACTGAATGGCAGCGCCGGACGCGCCCTTGCCCAGGTTATCAAACCGAGCAGTGAGTAGCAGCCTTTCATCGTTGCCGTTGATCTCAATTTCCATGTCATCCCGACCGGCCATATTGTTGGCGCCGATCATACTTTCGCTGTAACCCAGGGGGCGTACCTTGACCACTCGGCTGTCGCCGTAGTGCTCTGCGTAGAACGCCTGCATATCTGCCGGGGTCATTCGCTTTTTCAGTAGGTTGGCAAACAGCGGCACGGATACGGTCATCCCGCAGGGATAGTCACAAATATGGGGAGCGAAAATGGGCGTGCGCGCCAAGTGGCTGATGGCGCCCATTTCTTTTAAGTGCTTGTGCTGCTGGGTCAGTGCGTACTGCCGGGGACTGTCCAGTTCAGGATCCCGATCTGCCGCTTCATATTGGGCAATGCCTTTGTTTCCTGCGCCGCTGTAACCGCTCATGGCGTAGCACACAATGGGATAGTCGGCGGGCAAAATGCCGCCGGACACCAGGGGATAGACCAAAGCGTTAAACCCGCTGGCGTAGCAGCCAGGCACCGCAATACGGTTGGAGTTTACGATCTTCTCTCGAAAGGCAGGTGCCAGCTCCGGAAAGCCGTAGGCCCAGTCCGGCAGGGTGCGGTGGGCAGTGGAGGTGTCAATCAACTTCACCTTAGGGTTGGTAACCAGTGCCACTGCTTCAATGGCTGCCGGGTCCGGGAGACAGAGAAAGGTAATGTCCGAATCGTTTATGCACTTGGCTCGCTCTGCCGGGTCCTTCCGCTTGTCCTCGTCAATTTGAATCAGCTCCAACTCCGGTCGGTTTTGGAACCGGGAAAAAATCTTCAGTCCGGTGGTGCCGGCTTTGCCGTCAATGAATATTCTTGTCATTTTTATACAGTCCGTCCTTTTTTTACTTTTATTAATTATACACGCATAGAGAGCAATGTCAATAGAATCACCGGAAAAACATCATAAATATTCATAAAAAAGAATAAATATACATTATTATATTCAATTTCATAGACAAGGTGCTCTATAATCAAAAAAATATGGCCCTTTTTGGGGCCAATGGCTTGACAAATTACAGATTTTCTCTATTCTGTTAAACTGTCTTAGAGTATGTAATTTTAGGCAAAGGAGGGTGAATATGCAAAAGGAAGTGATGGTGGCGCTGATCTCCTTGGCAGGTACCATTGCCGGCTCTTTTGGAGGCGTGCTCGCGTCGTCCAAACTGACGGCCTATCGGTTGCGCCTACTGGAAAATAAGGTAGACAAGCACAACCGATTTGCGGAGCGGCTGCCGGTGGTGGAGGAAAAAATAAAGGTCCTCAACCATCGGGTGGAGGACCTGGAGCACGCCGAGGCGGCTCAATCTATGCGTTCAAAGTAAAGCAGGGTGTCTACCGGGCAGGGGAGGATGACCGTTTCGTTTGAATAGATCTTGTCGCCCAGTCGCCATTTGCCGGTGGGTATGCACACCTTGCGCCTGCGTTGCCCCTTTTTCAGTACCGGCGCCACTAAGATCCGGTTGCCCAGAAGGAATTGGTCGGTAATGCCGCCGTAGCCGCAGTGGGGATAGGCGTATTCCATGGCCCGCACCATGGGCGCACCGGTTTGGCTGGCCTCTTTAGCACAGGCGATGATATAGTCGCCGTATTTGGCATGCAGGGCGCTCATTTCTCGGCAAATGCGACGGGTCTCTTGATTGCCCAGATCCCAAATGTTCAGACTGTACTGCATCATGGGCATCAGCGCAGAGGCCTCGCAATAGCGGGCAAACAACTCGTGATCCAACTTTTCTACCGGACCGCGAAAGTCATTGATCTGCCCGCCGCCGATCATATCCGGGCAGCTGTAAGGATAGCCGGACAGCCCTTGAATGAGCACATTTGGCAGCAATGCGCCCAGTCCCAGGAAGTTCCAGCGGTGGCTTTTATCCGCCAGTCGCTGGGCAACGCCCATGCCGCCGCATTGGAAGCAGGCGCGGAGTTCATTAAAACGATAGTGCCGGGCGGACAACGCCCATAGTTTACTTTGGCTGTTGGCGTCTACGCCCCCGTAGGTACGGTCGTCGTCCCGGTAATACATGGCGTCACCGGCGTCCTGCTTAAATCCGTCAATGCCCAGTTTATCGGTCAAATACCGGGTGCAGGCAAAGAACCAGTCCTGCGCCGCCGGGTTGGAGAAATCCAGCAGATAGTCGGCGCCGTTCCACCATTTCCGCTTGGCCGGTTGTCCATTCTTGTCCAGCACCAGCAGGTTTTCGTCCTTCAGCTTTTGAAAGTCCGCTGCCTGATCGCTGACAAAAGGCGCGATCCACAAAATAACCTTAAAGCCTAAGGTGTGCAGTTCGTCTGTCATCTTTTTGGCGTCTGCGAATTTTGCCGGGTCAAAGCGCCAGTCCCCAAAGGCACGCTGCCAGCCGTCGTCAATGATCAGCTCACCGGCAGGCATACCGCAGTCCAGAATAGACTTGGCATAGTCCACAATGCCCTGTTGGGTCTGGTTGTGCTCAAACTGGATCCAGGTACAATACTGGGGAATGCGGAACATTAACTCGTCCGGGTAGGTGCCATCCGGCGGCATAAAGTGATCCACCGCATGGTGATAAGCACCCCGGAGAGTGTGGTCGTCTGCCTGGTACAGGCCGATCTTGGCTTTGCTGCCGGCGCAGGTGATGCGGCCGAAAACGAAGCGGGTCTTAAACCCGGTCTCCGACCAAATGACCCGCCCCTTGTTGCTGACAAAGAGCGTGTTTGCCTGGCCGTAGGAGCGAATCACCGTAGTGTCTACCAGCATCACTTTCTTGGCGTTGACCGGCATTAGGTAGCCGTAGTTGGTGTGGCCGCCGTACCAATATTCACCGGGCAGCATGGTCAGTTGCAGCTTGTGCATAAAATAAAATCCCCCAAAATATCGATTTTTCATAGCATACCATTCCGGCAGGGTCCTGTCAAATTCTGCTGGTGTGCATAGGATAAAATAAGAACTTGATCGGAGTGATAAAAATGAAAGTGAAGAATATGACTGCCGGTACGCTTGTGCGTACCGTAACGCTGGTGGTGGCTCTGCTAAATTTGGTACTGACCAGCTTTGGTAAAAACCCGCTGCCGTTCTCAGATGAACAGATCTATACCGGTCTGTCCGCTTTAATAACGGTGGCAGCCGCCTTGGCTGCCTGGTGGAAGAATAACAGCTTTACCTGCTGCGCTCGCCAGGCAGATGAGGTGCTGCGGGTGTTGCAACAAGAGGGCGCCACAGAGGATGAGAGCGTGGCGGAGACCCTGGAACAGGAGGGTGACTGATGTCTGCACTTTATTATTGCCGGCAGACAACCACTGCCTGCAAGGGCATACCGTACCCCAGTAAGACCCATCCTTATCGGTACGGCACTTCCGGCTGCGTTTATACCAGCGGTTGTGGGGTGTGTGCTTCCTTAATGGCGCTGCGCAATTCCACCACTCGAGTGTTTAATACCCGCCAGTGGACCCATCGCTGCCTGGGTATGGGTGCCCGGGCGGCGGAAGGCACGGATATGGCCGTGGTGGCCCGGTATATGAAAGAAAAATACGGTCTGGACTACGCAGTTACCACAGATATGGACCGGCTGGTGGCACATCTGAAACAGGGCTATAAGGCGATTATCAATGTAAGCGGCGGAGGCAAAATGCTCTTTTCCGACAGCGGGCACTATGTGCTGGCCGCAGGCATCGACAAAAACGGCAATTTAATTATTTTGGACCCGTATTGGTATGACGGCAAGTTCACTTTGACTGCCGCACGCCGCAAATACACGCGGGTGAAAAACGGCAGAGAAGTGTATGTTCGCCCGGCTGACTTGAAAGGCGATGTGCTGTCCCTGTGGCTGTTTACCCCAAAGCGGGATGTGCGCCTGGCGTATTCCACACATGATATACATTACCGCAAGTCTGCGCCCACGGCTCATGCCGTGACACCCGGCACATATCATTTGACAGCCGTGCGGGGGATCTACAAGGGCGCAGGCGCTGCCAGCGGGCGAAAAATCGTGGGGGAATTGACGGAGAACGGCAAGGCCCACGCTACTGCGTCTAATTCTAAAGCAGACGCATATCTGAAGAAAGGCACCGCCGTTACCCTGACGGATATTCGTTTGC
>ENA-OQHI01001565-OQHI01001565.1-human-gut-metagenome-genome-assembly--contig:-NODE-1565-length-10515-cov-9.303698_pt1 | contig 10515 bp, 7 predicted proteins | sample MGYA00242561_ERZ504713 | MGnify/ENA primary metagenome ERZ504713 (study PRJEB26092, sample SAMD00036217) | human gut metagenome | host: Homo sapiens | study: EMG produced TPA metagenomics assembly of... | reverse complement strand
GAGAATATCGTCAACTGTTTACTAAAAATCAGTTTCATCAAGCAATGAAACACGCCAAAGTAAACAATTTAAGTACCATTACTTATGAGCAAGTATTGTCTATTTTTAATAGTTATCTATTATTTAACGGGAGGAAATAATTCTATGAGTCGCTTTTTTAAATTTGGAAAGTTACACTTTTTAATAACGGAGGGAATGGAATGAAAAAACTTGTAACCTTGCTTCTTTCGCTTGCTTTAGTGCTATCTCTTGCAGCTTGTGGCGGAGAAGCGACACCTGACGCATCTGACGATGCCCCCGCTTCTTCTCAAAATGAAGAAAGCAGATAAAAGTAACACAGACGCGGCAGAATAATATTATTCAAATAACAATAACATAATTCCCCAACAGGGCGACTATTTCCAAACCGAAGTAGCCGCCCTTTTCTTTTACTAAAAATCAAAAAGGAGGGCTACCATGTCGAAGAAAAAACCACCGACCACCATCGAGGAATGTAACGCCGAAATGGAACTGACACAGAAGAAAATCCGGCAGTATGAGAACAGGAACAAAATGCTTGACCGCAAACTTGCCATTGAGAAGCGCAAGGAGCGCAACCACCGTCTTTGTTCGCGGGGCGGCTACCTTGAAAGCCTTGTCCCGGCACTCATTGATATGTCAGAACAGGAAGCCCGCGACTTCCTCTACACCGCGGTTTTCAGCGACAAAGCGCAGGAGTTTTTGAGAAAACGAGCCGGAGAAGCGACACCGAAGAATTACCCTTGCACACAAGGGCGCACTTATACACCCTAACGGGCGTGTGCGCTCTGCCGAGGGCTTTATCTCCGCACCGGGCATTATTGCCTTGTGCAGAGATTGGCGGCTTGCGGAGGTTTTCGCCGCTAAGAAGCAACTGCAAGCTGCCCCGCACTCTCCCGATATTGCCACGCTGCTTACAAGGTATTTGAGCATTGAACGAGAGAAAAGCCGGAAGTATTCACAGGGCTGGCAGCAACAGCATACTGCCGGGGAATTGCAAAAAATCAGCAAGGCGATTGTCTATCTGCAAAGCAAGGGCATTGCTACCCTTGAAGATTTGGACGCTGCCCTTTCCTCTGTTGATGAAGAAGCAAAGCGGCTGAATACAAGCGTTGTTGCCAAGCAGAAGCGCATGAGGACATTGGAAAAGTTTATCGAGCATGGCAGCAACTACAACCGCTTGAAGCCCATTCACGATGAACTGAAAACGCTGAAAAACGGATGGGGCAAAAAGAGAGAAAAATTTGAGCAAGCCCACGAAAGCGACCTCATTATCTGGAACGCCGCCAACCGTTTCCTGCACGCAAATCTGCCGGAGGGTACAAAGTCTTTCAAGGTGTCCGAGTGGCAGAAAGAATTTGACGAACTGAAAGCCCAATCCACAGGCGAATATGAAGAACTGAAAACAAAGCGCAGCGAGGTTAAGGAGTTACAGCAAATCCGAAAGTGCATTGATATTGTAGAGCAAGCCGAGCAGCGCACACAGGAACAGACACACCAAACACCAAGACGCAAAAAGGAGGATATTTCCCTATGACCTACACCAAAGAACAGATTGACCGGGCAAATCAGACCGACCTTGTATCATTCCTGCAAGCCCAGGGCGAACAGCTTGAACGCGCCGGACAGGAGTACCGTTGGAAACGGCACGACAGCTTGACGGTCAGAGAAAACAGATGGTATCGGCACAGCCAGAGCAAAGGCGGCGGTCCGATTGATTTTGTCATGGAGTTTTACGGCAAAAGTTTTCTTGAAGCCGTTGAAATGCTGATAGGCGAACGGGGCGAAGCACCCCCACCCGTCTATCTGCAATTCAGACTACCACCCAAAAGCCCCGACAACCAAACAGCGAGGAACTACCTTACAGCCGCCCGGCGCATTGATGAAGATGTGTCGGGCTTTTTCTTTTCCTGCGGCGATCTCTACGAGGAAGCCGCCCACCATAACGCCGTATTTGTCGGCAGAGATGAAAGCGGCATACCGAGATATGCCCACCAACGGGGAACGGTGGGCAGCTTCCGGCTTGATGTGAAAGGCAGCGACAAGACTTTTAACTTCTGCTACCGGGGCGAGGGCGAAAGGCTTTTTGTCTTTGAAGCCCCCATTGACCTGTTATCTTTCCTCTGCCTGTTCAAAAAGGAATGGCAGAAACAAAGCTATCTGTCATTGGGCGGCGTGAGTGAAAAAGCCCTGCTGCGTTTTCTCTCTGACCGTCCGAATATCAAGACCGTCTATCTCTGCCTTGACAGCGACAAAGCCGGGACAGACGCTTGCAGCCGCCTTAACAGCATTATCCCCCAAGGCTACACCGTCAATCGCCTTGTACCGTTGTTCAAAGACTGGAACGAGGTTTTACAGCGTAAAGAGGAAATTACAGACGGAAAATATCTGCGCGAAGCTGTCTATGGCTTGCGTGAGCCGCAACAGGAAGAAACCGTTGAAATTATCCGCATGAGCGAGGTTGACACACAGACCGTTGAATGGCTATGGGAGCCGTATATCCCTTTTGGAAAGGTAACAATCGTACAGGGCAACCCCGGCGAGGGAAAAACCACCCTTGCCCTGCGCCTTTGCGCCGCCTGTACCAACCGCAAGCCCTTTCCGGCTATGGCAGAGCATGAGCCTTTTAATGTTATCTATCAGACCGCAGAGGACGGTTTGGGCGATACCGTCAAGCCGCGCCTTATGGAAGCGGACGCAGACCTTGACCGGGTACTTGTCATTGACGAGGGCAAACAGGAATTGTCCTTATCCGATGAACGCATAGAAAGGGCAATCCGGCAGACCGGGGCGCGTCTTATAATCCTTGACCCCATACAGGCGTATGTAGGCGAAAAAACGGATATGAACAAGGCAAACGAAATACGCCCTATCTTTCGCCGCCTTGCCGAAGTTGCAGAGCGTACCGGGTGTGCCGTTGTGCTTATCGGGCACTTGAACAAAGCTGCCGGAGGTCAGAGCGCATACCGGGGATTAGGCTCTATCGACTTCCGAGCCGCCGCTCGTAGTGTGCTGCTCATAGGGCGCGTGAAACGAGAGCCGAATGTGCGCGTTATCATTCACGACAAATCTTCCCTTGCACCGGAGGGTAAGCCTATGGCGTTTTCGTTGGGCGCGGAAAGCGGCTTTTCATGGATAGGCGAATATGACATTACCGCTGATGAACTGCTGTCCGGCACAGGCGGCAACACCGAAACCAAGACCGAGCAAGCGGAAAGGTTGATACTCGATTTACTTGCAGACGGTAAGGAAATGGCAAGCGAGGATATTGTCAAGGCGGCAGCCGAAGCCGGAATATCCGAAAGAACGGTACAAAATGCCAAGCGCAGCATGGGCGGCATATTGGGCGCAAGGCGCGTTGGAAGTCAATGGTACAACTTCATCAAGAAGAAGCAGCCGCCCGAAACTGCAAAATGAAAGTGCAAAACGCAGAGCCTTTGCACCTTGCACTTTCGCACTTTCACTTTATCAACTCGCCCCATGTTGACCGCATGGGGCTTTTCTCTTGAAAAAATCCTGTTTTGCGTCAATAAATTGCGAAAAGCACTTGACAAAACGCTTCATGGGGAACGGAAAAAGACATCAAACCATTTGTTGATCCAAGGTTTGAAAACAACGTGATTTTGACCGGGACGGAGTTTCTCACGATGAACACCCGCCCTAAAATTCCCGCAAATGCCAGAAACCTGAATTGCTGTATTATCGGCTCATCCGGCTCCGGCAAAACCCGCTTTTGGCTCACGCCCCAGCTTTTACAGGCTCATTCCTCTTATGTGGTGGTCGATCCCAAAGGCGGTGTGCTGGGACAGGTCGGAGCTTTCCTGCAAAAACGCGGGTACAAAATCAAGGTATTCAACAGCATAGATTTTTCAAAATCCATGCACTATAACCGTGCGACTTGTTCGCCGCTGAAAAGGTGGCGCACAGCGCTGTTTCAATCAGTTCTGTGAACTGATAATTCGAGAGGTGGAATGAAGGAGTAACGCCCTGAAACGCCTCCCCTGATACTCCGGCATGCAGAGGCCAAACTCTGTGTGAAGCCCGGTAAAGCCGGCAGAGAGATGCCGTAACAGGTTAAGCTGACGAAAGCTGTCCAGAGGTGGACGGTGCATCCTATATGCCGGGGGTCTATAAGATACCCATGGTGAGAATGACAGAGATGTCTGACGAAACTCCCGAATGTAAAGGTCTAAAAGTGCCACGCTCAGAAATGGGCGTGTGGGTTAAAGCCCAGGCAGTACGGTTTAGTAGAAATGGTTGTTACGAAACACCGTGGCACGTTACAGGCGTGTCCAAGCTGTCAGGCCCAGAGGGAACACCTAAAGGTATGTATGTACAGATAGGATTATCGGAACAAGGAAAGGCAGGAAGTCTACTGGATAATCCGGCGAAGAATAATAAGCGGATGAATTCCTGCTGAAAAGCAGTGGTCGAACCGATGATATCGTCTGCGAAAAAGAGGACGGTTAGGAATGGCCACAAGTCAGGCAAAACGTCAGCAGTACACAACCACTATTCATGCAGTCGAGTAAGAAAAAAGAAATTGTCGCTCGGTTTCATAGAAATGGGGTGATGTACATGGCACAAAAAGCTAAGAAGAAAAGCAAGCTACGCCATGCGGAATACTATGACATGCAGAAAACCTTTGACAGTCTGTATGCAGACAGCAAAAGCGGTGAAGTCTTTGGGCATCTGATGGATATCATCAGCGCCCCCAACAACATCAAGCTGGCATTTAGAAATATCAAAGGCAATGATGGCAGTCATACCGCAGGCACGGATGGGCGGACAATAGAATCATTGGCAGTCATGTCAGAGGATAAGTTTGTAAAGCTCATCCAGAAACAGTTCAGGAGGTATGAACCAAAAGCAGTAAAAAGAGTAGAAATACCAAAGCCAAACGGAAAGATGAGGCCTCTGGGAATACCGTGTATTATTGACCGAATAGTACAGCAATGTATTTTGCAGGTCATGGAGCCAATCTGTGAAGCAAAGTTCTATGAGCACTCTTATGGGTTCAGACCGTGTCGGAGCGCAGAAAATGCGATTTCCTATGCGTATGGACTCGCCCAAAGGAACAAGCTTCACTATGTAGTCGATGTGGACGTTAAAGGATTCTTCGATAACGTCGACCACAGAAAGCTGCTGAAACAGATCTGGACTTTAGGTATACGGGACACCAAGTTGATTCAGATCATCAAGGCCATGCTGAAAGCGCCAATCGAAATGCCTGATGGGGAAACCGTCCTCCCATCCAAGGGAACGCCGCAAGGTGGTATCCTTTCACCATTGCTGGCAAACATTGTCCTCAATGAACTGGACTGGTGGATTGCCTCTCAGTGGGATGAAATGGTGAGGCACATGAAACATCCGTGTAAAGTGACCTACTATCCCAACGGCGCAGAGAAAAAGTGCAACAGCTATACAGCCTTGAAGAAAAGCAACCTCAAGGAGATGCGGATTGTCCGTTATGCGGATGATTTCAAGATATTTTGCAGAACCAAAGAGGATGCAGAGAAAACCTATTATGCAGTCAAAGACTGGCTATGGAAACGGCTAAAACTGGAAGTGTCTGATGAAAAGTCAAAAGTGACTAATCTCAGAAAGCGTGATAGTGAGTTTCTGGGTTTTCGCATAAAACTGCGGCGCAAAAGTAACTCATGGGTGATAACTTCAAATGTCTGCGATAAAGCCATACACAGAATCGGCAAGGAAATGGCTGACAGTGTCAAGGCAATACAAAGCAGTAAGACGGCTGAAGAAATAAGCCTGAATGTGGGGAACTATAATGCCAAGGTTATCGGAGTGCAGGACTATTACTGCATTGCGACAAGGGTCAACTTGAATTTCAGCGATATCGCTCGTCCAATCAATGGACAGCTTCTCCATCGTATTGACGGAATCAAGAAGCAGGGCGAGATCAAAAACAGATATCTGAGGAAACGATACGGAAAATCGAAGCAAATGCGATGGATTGGAGAAACGCCACTGTTTCCATTAGCTTACGTGCAATTCAAGATTCCAATGAGGAAAAGCCGAAAAATCAATCCGTATACGCCCGAAGGTAGAGCAGAGATACACGATAATCTCAGGATTGACGTAAATTCAATGCTCTGGCTGATGAGGCATCCGATACCGACCGAATCAGTGAGATACAACGACAACCGGGTCTCCCTCTATGCAGGGCAAGACGGTAAATGTGCAATCACCGGGAAGAAACTGGATGTTCAAACCTGTATCTGTTACAGGAAAACAAACAATTGTAAGAAGGGCAATGACAGCTACCAGAACCTGTTGCTTCTTTCTTTGCAGGGATTGGCAATAGTCAGCTCGGAAGACATGATGTCTGTAGTGGCGTTGGTGAAGGAATACTCTCTGAATGCCAAGGTTATTACCAAAGTGAACAAACTGCGTGCTACCGCAGGACTGCCGCTACTGGCGGCAAAGTAGCAAACTTAGCCAATGTGAAAGAGTGATTGTGTATCACTGCTGAAACTATGCTTGATGGAACGCCGGATGCGGTGAAAGTCGCATGTCCGGTGTGAAGTGGGGGAAAACCCGGAGATAATTTCAAAGGGTTACCTATCACTATCGCTGGCGTATGCGCGACACGAGGTCGCGTAATTAAACTGTTCGGCGCTGACCGAACCTGTTATTCCATTAGCAGTAGCCTATCGTCACCGAAGCGGCTGGCAACGGCCGTGAGGCAGCATGACGAGAAAAGGTAGCCCTCCCGAAAGGGTTAAGCCGAAACCTCGAGGCAGAGGCGAAAAGCTGGAAGCAACGTCCGGCTGGGGAGCTTGGCTTGTGTAGTATGGTGAATGTAAGTAAATCGCTGTTAAACGTCGTTAGCGGGAACCAGGCTAAAGTTGCTGATAGGCCTGAACCAAAAGGTGTGCAGTCGGATGTTCTCCTGTAAGCTGGGAACACATGGACAAACATGACTGCCGGCGGATAGGCGGCACCTAACCTACACGGTTGATTACGTGAAACGTGTTAAGCCCGCGCTCTCTCCGTATATTCGGAAAGCTGACCGCAAGGAAAGCCGATAGAAACGCGGGTAAGGAACGCTGGAAAAAGCGAACGCCGACCTTGTAATGAGGACGGATAGGGATTGAAACAGCATCCCACGCGAAAGCGGGCTGACTTCCAGCAGGTCTATCTTTACGAGAGAATTTACAGAACTTTTGAGAGGAGGAATTGCAAATGAACAGGAAACTGTGTGCGCCTGCTGACAGGGCACGAAGCTGGGAATCCATTGATTGGAAGAAAGCGGAGGCCTATGTTAAAAAGCTGCAAATGCGTATCGTAAAGGCTCAAAAAGACGGTCATTACAGCAAAGTGAAAACTCTGCAATGGCTGTTGACGCACTCTTTCTATGCCAAGGCATTGGCAGTGAAACGTGTGACAAGTAATAAAGGCAAAAATACCGCTGGTGTAGACCATGAATTATGGAAAACGCCAAAAGGCAAATTCGAGGCGATTGACAAACTCAAACGCCGGGGCTATAAGCCCCAACCTCTCAGACGGGTGTATATCCCGAAGAAAAACGGAAAATTACGCCCGCTGAGTATTCCAACGATGACAGACCGCGCCATGCAGACATTATATAAGTTTGCACTGGAACCATTGGCAGAAACTCTGGCAGACCCGAACTCCTACGGCTTTAGAATTGGAAGAAGCACACACGATGCCATCGGGCAATGCTTTAACGATTTGTGCAGAGCCGGTTCGCCTCAATGGATTTTGGAGGGAGATATTAAAGGGTGCTTTGACCATATCAGTCATAGCTGGTTAATGAAAAATATCCCAATGGACAAGGAAATGCTCGAAAAATGGCTGAAATGTGGCTTTGTGGAAACCAGAAAAATCTTTCCGACAGAGGAAGGGACCCCACAGGGCGGCACAATATCGCCAGTTTTGATGAACATGACCTTGGACGGTCTGGAGCGGATTCTAAAAGAAAGATTCCCGATGAGACGGACGGTGGCAGGTAAAACCATCTACGACCAGATTAATTTCGTGCGATATGCCGACGACTTTATCGTCACCGGGAAAAGCCCGGAAACTTTGCGTAACGAGGTTATGCCGCTTATCAAGGACTTTCTGGCGGAACGCGGCCTGCAACTTTCAGAGGAAAAAACGGTGATTACACATATCAGCGACGGCTTTGATTTTCTTGGGCAGAACATTCGGAAATACAACGGAAAATTGCTTATAAAGCCGTCAAAGAATGCAGTAAAAGCTTTCCTCAAAAAAGTGCGGACTATTGTTAAGGAGAACAAAACCGCCACGCAGGACTTACTCATTCGCAAACTAAATCCTGTGATTCGCGGTTGGGTCAACTACCACCGCTATGTAGTTTCTGCGGATATTTTTGGATTAGTTGACCACAGGATTTTCGAGTGCCTATGGAAGTGGGCTTGCCGCAGACACAAACGAAAAGGTAGGAAATGGATTGCCAACAAATATTGGCACCATATTGATAACCGGACGTGGACGTTTGCAGCAGAGCCTGCTTTCCGCGGTAAAGATTTCGATGAAAAATACCTCAAGCTGGAATACGCGGCAAATACTAAAATCATCCGATTCAAGAAAATCACCGCCGAAGCCAACCCATTCGATAAAAAATGGACGGGATATTATGAGGAACGTGACGGGGAAAGAATGCTGAACAGCACCAAAGGACGAGAAAAACTCGTTAAAATTTGGAACAACCAAAAACGGTGCTGCCCTGTATGCGGAGAAAGAATTACATCTGAAACAGGATTTAAGACGCATTTTATCACCGAAAACAACAGGAAGTGGCCTGCTATTATGGTACATCCCTGGTGTCATCGAAATCTGCATGAGCCGGACTACTTGATTTGAGCCGGGTTTCGTTTTACACGAGGCCTTACGATAGGCTTGAGCCGTATGACGGGAAACTGTCACGTACGGTTCTTAGGGGAGGGGCTGGCAGCAATGCCAGTCTCTTACCCGACATCCGCAACGAGGCTGATATTCTGAAATTCGTGGATGCCCTGATTTCCAACACAAAGGGCGAAGGCAAGGAAGGCGATCCATTCTGGACGAAATCGGAAACGCTTTTATACTGCGCCCTGATTGCCTACATCATTTTCGAGGGGCCTGCCGAGGATCGGAACATGAATACCCTTGTGGATATGATTTCCGGCATGGAGGTCAAGGAGGATGACGAGGACTTTATGAACGCGGTGGACTATATGTTTGCCGGGCTTGAAAAGCGCAAGCCGGATTGCTTCGCGGTCAAACAGTATAAAAAGTACAAATTGGCCAGCGGCAAGACGGCAAAAAGCATTTTAATTTCCTGCGGTGCGCGGCTGGCTCCCTTTGACATCCCGCAGCTTCGTGAAGTCATGGCCTATGACGAATTGGAGCTTGACCGCATCGGAGATCGGAAAACGGCGGTATTCTTCATTATTTCCGATACCACGCAGACCTACAACTTTTTAGTGGCGCTTGCTTTTTCGCAGATGTTCAACCTCCTGTGTGAACGGGCGGACAATGTTCACGGTGGCCGCCTGCCGCACCATGTACGAGTGCTGTGGGACGAGGCAGCCAACACGGGACAGGTGCCCCAGCTCGAAAAGCTGGTCGCGGTTATCCGCTCCCGTGAGGTGAGTCTGTGCCTGCTGTATCAGCAGTTAGCACAGTGCAAGGCCATTTACGATAAACACGCCGAGACAATCCTCGGCAACATGGACAGCGTGGTGTTCCTCGGTGGCCGCGAAGCCAGCACCATCAAGGAAATATCCGAGAACTGGCTGGGAAAAGCCACAATCAGTATGCAGACTGACAGCCGCTCCCGTGGTCAGTCGGAAAGCTACAGTCAAAATACCCAGCGGCTGGGCCGGGAACTGATGACCCCAGCCGAACTTGCAACCATGCCGGGAGATAAATGTATTTTGCAGCTTCGGGGCCTGCCCCCGTTCTTCTCTCCCAAGTATGATCTGAAACGGCATCCGAACTACCGTTATACGGCGGAGGCCGATAAACAGAAAAACGCTTTTGACCTCGACAGGCTCATTAACCGCCGCAGGCGGCCCGGGCTGAACGAGGCGTGTACGATGTATGAGGTGGCTGTGCCGGACGATGCACTCACGGAAGAGGACGAGGACATCCTCAACTATGATGACATCGACGATCCAGACGCCTTTGCATAAACGCTTCGAGACAAAGTGTCCCGAAGTTTGTAACCTGCCGCCTGCAAGGGCGGCTTTTTTGTTACCGGGAAAATCCCGGAGAAATGGAGGCTTATATGGCATTTTTCTCATCTGCAATCGACACTTTACAGACCCTCGTTATTGCTCTCGGTGCTGGCCTTGGCGTGTGGGGCGTGGTTAATCTGCTGGAGGGCTACGGCTCGGATAACCCGGGCTCCAAGTCCCAGGGCATGAAGCAGCTCATGGCTAATTAGATGTAATAAAAGCGGAGAAAGGAAAAGCACAATCCAGACGGAACCGGCGGTGTAGTCAA
>ENA-OQHI01001540-OQHI01001540.1-human-gut-metagenome-genome-assembly--contig:-NODE-1540-length-10672-cov-9.220859_pt1 | contig 10672 bp, 9 predicted proteins | sample MGYA00242561_ERZ504713 | MGnify/ENA primary metagenome ERZ504713 (study PRJEB26092, sample SAMD00036217) | human gut metagenome | host: Homo sapiens | study: EMG produced TPA metagenomics assembly of... | reverse complement strand
TACACTATTAAAGTGCATAAAAAAATAAATAATCTTAAATCGCGAAATTTTGAAGATCATTTCATGCGTAATCACTAAAGCCTTTGGGCTCTTTTTTACATTTTGTGTAAAATCAGTTATAATTAAGAACTGTAAAAGAGGTTTTATTTATGAATAGTTTGTATAAATCAAATATATACCAAAAATACAGAGGACTATTAATATCATTGATTGATGTGTGTATTGTCTTTTTCGCATATATCGTTGCCTTTTTAATTCAGAATAATTTTCTTATTTCAGGACGAGTTATTACTCTGACAAAAATCTTGGGATTAGGTTTATTCTTCTTATTGGCACTTCACTTTGTGGTTTTGCGATTGTTTAAGACACAAATGTCACTATGGACATATACAGGTCCGAATGAAATTATTCGAACATTCTTTAGCTGTTTAGTTTGCTTCTTGATAATGTCTTACTTTGTATTAAAGGTAGGCTTATTCAATATCGAGCTGATCGCATTAGCCGAATTATTGTGTTTTGTGTTCTTGTTAGGTGCTAGAATGCTCTATCGTTTGGCTAGACGCTACATCATGGATCTTGAAAGAGTTGAGAACTGTTTGATTATAGGAGCTGGAAATGGTGGATATTTATTGATGAATGAAATCTATCATAATATGGCCTATCCTTATAACGTAATTGGTTTCTTGGATGATTTTAAAAAGAAAGGGACAATGCTAAGTGGTAAACCCGTTCTTGGAACGATTTCTGAAGTAGAAAAAGTCTGTGAAGAATATAATATTCGATGTATCTTTATTACTATTTCTTCTGTTAGTAGCGAAAGAAAACAAAAAATATTAGATTTGTGTACATCCACTTCTGTACCAACAAAAATCATGCGCATATTAGTGGGCAATGATGCAAGTAATCATATCTCATTTGAGGATATCGACATCAAAGACTTATTAAACCGTCCTAGTATTGATTTAAAAATAGATGAGATTGGTTCGTATTTAACTAATAAAGTTGTTTGTGTTACAGGTGCAGGTGGATCGATTGGCTCTGAATTGTGTCGTCAAATTGTGCATTTCAATCCATCTAAATTGATTATGGTGGATATCAATGAAAATGCGCTTTATATGTTAAAACAAGAATTCTTAGTGATGAAAAGAAAACATCAAATGAATGATTCAATTCAATTGGAATCTTTGATTATTTCCATTCGTGAAAGAGAAGAAATCTATAAATTGATGAAAAGCTATAAGCCAAATGTAGTTTACCATGCTGCGGCACATAAACATGTACCACTTATGGAAGACCGTCCTACTGAGGCTATTCGCAATAACATTTTTGGAACAAAGAATGTGATTGATGCTTGCTGCGATTGTGGTATATCTCGTTTTATTATGATATCTACAGATAAAGCAGTGAATCCAACCAATGTCATGGGGGCTACGAAGCGTATGACAGAAATGTATATGCAATCAAGAAATACCAATGGTAAGATTCACATGGCTGCCGTACGCTTTGGGAATGTTTTAGGATCCAATGGATCTGTTATTCCTATCTTCAAAGAACAAATTAAAAATGGTGGTCCTGTTACAGTAACACATAGAGATATTAAGCGTTACTTTATGACAATTCCAGAAGCGGCTCAATTAGTCCTTCAAGCTGGATTCTATGCGAATGAAAGAGAAATTTTCGTATTGGATATGGGTAAACCTGTAAAAATCTGGAATTTGGCAGATAAAATGATTCGTTTAGCTGGACTTGTTCCGGGGCGAGATATTGAAATTCAAGAAATTGGTTTACGACCAGGCGAAAAGATGTTTGAAGAATTGACGTTGGAAATGGAAAAATGTCATAAGACGGACAATAACTTGATTTTTGTCCATGAAAAGATGAATATTGATTCAAATGAAGTGGACGCTAAATTAGATGAATTAAAGAGATTAATGGCTCAAACAGATGATAAGACTTATATTAAAGAAGTCTTAATGAGTCTGATCCAAGAATAGAGAATCGGTGGATTCTCTTTTTTAGTGTTATAATTAAAGAAAAGTCGAGGTATCATCATGAAAAAAACGGTATGTCCACGCTGTGGAAATGAAATTCAAAAAGGAGAAAGCTTTTGTAGGAATTGCGGTAATGTTATGCCAAAAGAAAAAGATCATATGTACATCTATGTGGGTGTAGCCATGTTCGTTGTGGTATTTATTGTGATTATAGGACTAGGAATACTAGGAAGTGAATCGAATGAAACAAAGAATATCATAGTAGATGATTTATCTGAAATCGTACAGGATGAAGATCGAGCAGAAGATTATTTGGATACAACCATTCATACAAGTGGTTATTTATTCCGTAAAGAAGATGAGTTAGATATAGATATGGATTATGCGATTAGTTCAAGTGCTAAAAGCTTTAAAAAGAAAAACTATGTATTGATTGATTCGGATGAATTAAAGAATGTGGGTAGTTTAAGTAAGATATCTATGGATGGAAGTCTAGAAAAGAAATCTGGAAACATTGTATTTAATGTAGATCGTGTTACTGTGGATAAAAAGCTATCAAAAGAAGAGGGTAAGAAGGAATTAGATAAGAAGCTAGGACTTAATGAAGAAAAGAAGGTCGTAGTTAAAGAAGAGCCAAGTGATACAGTGAAGGAAGGTTCTACTGTAAGTGTAGATGATATATTAAGTGATCCAGAGAAATATGCTGGAAAGCGTTTAAAGATACATGGCATGCTTCCTCAGTCTGTATTAGAAACATCGGATGGTAGATTGATTGCTACAGTTGATAATATGACTTTAGATAAACATATTGAAATACGTGGGGCTAGCCCTGACTTTGGTGGTTGTGAAGCTATGGTTATTGGAACTGTATTTTTAGAAAATGGTACACCAGTTATTAATGCCTATTCATTTGAAGCACTTGGAAACACATTGAGTGCAGATACAAGTGATGCTTATTACCCAATCACAGATGGATATACAGGATATACAGATACATATGAAGCCAATTATGATATGGTGATTCGAAATGATTATTCTACGAGTGCTGCAAAGGTAGATATATTAAAAAAGGGGCAACTTGTTAAGATTCGAGATATAAAGAGTACGGGTCAAGATATTTGGGGTTTGATTGAACATGGTAAATGGGTTTGTATTGAGGATTGGAGTAAAGGAATGACCTATTTAACGAAAGTAAACTAGAGTTTTTGATTGGAATCAAAGACTCTTTTTTTTGTAAAAATTTACTAATTGTTAACACTTTCTAATTGCATTGGGAGTATTATACAAAATATAAAGAGGGGTAAGTTAAATGAAGAATGTAAAAGACAAAATCATTATTACTGCAGCTGTAGGTTTTACAGCCGCTTCTACAGTTACATCTATGAATTTAACACCCGTATTTGCAAAGAATTCTACAAATACTAGTGTTGTTAAAGAGGATGTAGATGCTAAGAAAACAAAGAAAGAGAAATTAGAAGATTCGGTTAAGACGGCTAAAAGTAACTTGGACGATGTAAAGAAAGTTACGGAAGAGAAGAAGGCTGATTCGGATGCGGCTAAGAAAGAATTGGATGCAGCCACTGCAGCACAGGATAAACAGAGTGGTGTTGTACAAGAACAATATGAGAGTGTTTATGGTGCAAAGGATCAGGATTATCAAAACTTATTGAAGTTAATGGGTGATCTAGAAAAGTCGATTTCAAATAAACAAGCTGAATTGGATACTTATACAAAGAATGAGCAGGATGCTGCTAAGAATTTAGAACAGGCTAAAAAAGACTTGGCGGATAAACAGGCTAAGCTTGATGAAGTAAATGATAAGCTTTCTAAGTTGGATAAGAATGCGATGGATACGGATTTAGAAACGGCTAAAAAAGAACAAGAAAGTGCTAAGAGTGCTTATGATTTGGCTAAAGCAGCTAGTGATGCAGCAACTTCAAAACAACAAGAATTGGATTCGAAAGTGAAATCGACTAAGGATGCTCTTGACTTGGCAAATACAGAACTTGCATCTACACAAACAGCTATGGGTAGTGCTGAGGCTTTGAAAAATAAAAATTTAGCTGATTTAAATATAGCTAAATCAAATGTTGAAACAAAAGAAAAAGGTTTAAAAACAGCTACATCAAATAAAAATACAGCGGATCAGTCTGTTGAATCTAAAAAAGCTAAAGTTAAGGAATTAACGAAGAAGATTAATAATTGGAATTCGAACAAGGAAGATGCTGAAAAACAATTAAAAGATGCCAATGATGCACTCACTTTATCTCAAAAGAAATTAGAGGATGCTTCAAATGCATTAAAACCTGCTCGTGATGCATATGATGCTTCTGTTGTGGCAAAGGATAATGCCAAGGCTGCTTCTGATTCTGCAAATACTGCATTGGAATCTGCAGCTTCATTACTTGCACAACAGGATTTGGCTTTAAAGAATGCGAATGATGCATTAACTGCTTATAACGAAGCCTTAAAAGCTGTTGAAGATGCGAATGCTGATGTAAAAGCCCAAGCTAAATTGGTTGAAAGATATACTTTGGATCAAGAAAAGGCGAAGGCTAATATGCAAAAGACTTCGGATGAAATTACAGAATTATTAGAAAACAAGAAGACATTGAATGCGAATATAGATTATCAAAAGAAAGTCTTAGCGGTTATCAATGAAGTAAAGGAAAAGGGTACTAAGGCAGATGTATCATCTATTACAGATGAAGAATTGTTGACATACCTTAATGCATTAGCTCAATCTGTTGATTCATTCGACAAGCTTCATGCACAATATGCCAACGCAAACATCAAGTATGTAAGATTACTTGCGGTATATGAAGAGGCTAAAAAGGATGAGGCACAGGCACAAAAGGTTTATGATGATACAATGAAGGCTTTGGATGCGTATATCCAAGAAACTTCTAAGCATGCTGCAAAAACAGAAAATGCTTCATCACCCACAAAGAATAATGCGACGACTTCATCTTCAACGAATACAGGAGTCAAAACACAAGCTGGCTTAAATATGGCTATGATGGGTGTTGCAGCTCTAGGCATAGTGGAAGCTAAGCGTAGAAGTAAAAAACAGTAGTTTATACTAGCTCGGGAATCTCTCGAGCTTTATTTTGTTGTTGAGTTATATTTCCATTCATTTTATAATAAGTATATTACTACGGAGAGGAAGTATTATTTATGTTTTGTAAAAATTGTGGGCACAAATTAAGCGATGATGCAAAGTTTTGTTCGAATTGTGGAACAAAGGTTGAAGTTGAAACGGATGAGGAGACAGAAGAAATTGTTGAACCATTAGAAATTGTGGATGAGACACAGACTGAAGAGGTATCGAAAGCTACAGAGACATCTAAGGATGAAGAAAAATCTGAATCATCCCAACCACCTGTATCCGAATGGTATTATGTAGAAAATAATGATTCTAAGGGATCTTTTACTTTAGATGAAATGAAGGCGAAGCTTGAATCGAATGAAATTAAAGCGAGTACTTTAGTTTGGAAAGCAAGTATGACAGACTGGAAAAAGCTTGAGGATACAGAATTAGCTGAATTCTTACATGTAGATACAGAAAAAGACTGGTACTATGTAGAAAATAATGATTCAAAGGGACCATTCTCATTAGAAGAAATGAAGAGCATGATTTCACGTGGTGTATTAAATAACGATAGCTTTGTATGGAAAACAGGTATGCAAGACTGGGTTCGCCTAAAGAATACGGAGCTTGCTACTAAGAGTCCTGTAGCACCTGTATTTACAAATACAAATACGAATACAGCTACATCAACATATGCATATACAAGTGTTAAAGAAAAGAATATTGGCCTATGCATCTTATTATCTTTTGTGACATGCGGATTCTATTGTCTATACTGGTTATATTGCTTGGCAAAAGATTTAAATGAACTATGTGAAAGCCAGGGACAGGAAAAAGGATCGGATGGTGGTCTTGTTCTTATTTTAAGTATTGTGACATGTGGCATTTACCAACTTTACTACATGTATAAAGCGGGTAAATTAATTTCAAGCCTAACACGCAGCAATGGAACACATCCAAGTGATGATAGTGTCATCTTATTGATTCTATCTATCTTTGGACTTCCATTGATCTCTTATTGCATCATTCAAAGTAATATCAATGACTTCGCAAAAAATTAAGAAATTAGGAATAGTGGTACTACTATTCCTTCTTTTATTCTTCTATAAATGTCCTTTTCAAACCATAACGGGCATACCATGCCCAGGATGCAATATGACAACAAGCCTCTACTATCTTCTTCATACGAATATTGAACGATCTTTGTACTACCATGCACTTTTAATACCTACCATGCTTATTTTTGTGGTTTGTGTTTATTTTCGAAAGAATGAGAAGATTATTAAAATCCTATTGATAATATGGTGCATTCTTATGATTACGTATTATATTTATCGAATGATTATGTATTTTCCAAATAGTCCCATGGTATATGATCGAAATAGTTTGATTTATTTTATATTTAGACATGTATAATGTCAATTAAAGGTATATGGTGGAATCAAAAGGAGGACAAGAATATGTCAAACATGTATTTCACAATTACCGGATTCAATCATTATTATGGTGATTCATTTTTAGAAAGAGAAATGGTCGTATATTTAAAGAAAGAAAAGAATAATGAATATGATAAAGAAGCAATCAGTGTAAATTATCCTGGTTTAGGAAAGATAGGTTATGTAGCCAATAGTCCATATACTGTCATTGGAGAAAGCTATAGTGCAGGTAGATTATATGACAAGATTGAGGATGAGGCACAGGGAAAGGTATGGCTAAAGTTAGATAAGGGAATTGTTTGTGAACTCATAGAATAGGAATAAAGGAAACATGAAAAAAGGGTTAATCTTATTATTATGCTTATCACTATTTGGTTGTTGTAAATCAATAGTTTCTACAGAGGAATCTGTAGATAAAACGCTTTGCGAAAAAGTGAATGAACAATACAATTCATTGCCAGATCCACTAAAGAAGGAATGTAAATCCATTGTTTTATGTGATTTAGATTCATTTGAAATCAATGATGAAGAGATTGTGGATGGCAATTATAAAGACAATACGGTGATGTTGTTAGTGGATGAGCGAACGAAGTCCATCAAGGATTATAAGGCTGTATTAGTGCATGAAATTGGGCATATCTTAGATGATACATATCATTATTCTTCATCTAAGAAATTTAAAAAGCTCTATGAAGATAATGGTGTTGAATATTATGATTTGGGCATTCATAATGCGAAGGAATTCTTTTGTGAGGCATTAAGCTTATATATCACAAGTCCTAAGGAGTTAAAGGACTGGAATGTGGATGTGTATAAATATCTGAAAACTGATATTTGTTTTTGATCTCATCCTTGTAGATGGGGTTTAAAGAAAAAAGATTGTAGATTATTGTTCCACAATCTTATCTAAGCTATGAATAAATTCTACAACCATCTTACGCTTGATATCATCGATTTTTACAAGCTTGTTTAAGGCTTCGATTTCGTCTTCATTTTCTAGACAAACAATTTCTCGTCTTAATCGATCGATTTCATCTTCTAAACGATTTTGTTCTTTAATATACTGTTCATGAACTTGCTTGATTTGATTGTATAATTGATTCTCCATGTTTACACCGCTTTCTTTAATCATCATATAGTAAACGGGAGTAGAAAACAACTTATTTTTCAAAATGATTTGAGTTTTCACTATTTCTTTGATAAACTAAACTCAAAGCGATGACAAGAAGGAGTAATTTATACTGATTCTTTAGAGAGCAGGCGTTTGGTGAAAGCTTGTGTGTTGGGTAAATGAAGGTAGTCTTTGAGTTGAATTTATGAACTGAAGTAGTAAATTTCGTGACACAGCGTTAATGTGAATGAGAATAAAATTAGGTGGTACCACGTCAAGCACGTCCTATGGGGATGTGCTTTTTTATATTTACGGAAAGGATGATTGTGGATGACGTTGGAAGCAAAATATAATCATTTAGCAGTAGAAAATGATAAATACCAAAATTGGATTGAAAAAGGGTATTTCACAGCGGGCGATATGACAAAACGCCCATATTGTATTGTGATCCCTCCACCAAACGTAACTGGAAAGCTACACTTGGGACATGCATGGGATACAACTTTACAAGATATTTTATGTCGTTATAAAAGATTAAAAGGATATGATGTATGCTGGGTTGCAGGTATGGACCATGCGGGTATCGCAACACAGGCAAAAGTGGATGCTCGTTTAAAATCAGAAGGCATTTCACGCTATGACATTGGTCGTGAAAAATTCTTAGAAAGAGCATGGGAGTGGAAAGAAGAATATGCTTCTACCATTCGTAGCCAATGGGCTAAATTAGGATTATCTTTAGATTATAGTCGTGAACGCTTTACATTAGATGAAGGATTAAGCCATGCGGTTCGTAAAGTCTTTGTTGACCTATATAATGATGGATTGATCTATCAAGGCGAAAGAATCATTAACTGGGATCCAGAAGCTAAAACTGCATTGTCTAACATTGAAGTAGAACACAAAGAAATCATGGGTCACATGTACTACTTTAAATATAAAGTCGTAGAAACAGGACAAGAATTAGTCATTGCGACAACACGTCCAGAAACAATGTTTGCCGATCAAGCAATCTTTGTTCACCCAGACGATGAAAGATATAAAGATATCGTTGGAATGCATGCGATTAACCCTGCAAATGGAGACAAGCTTCCAATTATGGCCGATGACTATATTGACATGAGTTTTGGTACAGCCGTTATGAAATGTACACCAGCACATGACCCTAACGACTTCGCATTAGCTAAAAAATACAACTTGCCAATGCCAATCTGTATGAATCCAGATGGAACTATGAATGACATGTGCGGTAAATACGCAGGTATGGATCGTTTTGAATGTCGTGAAGCATTAGTAAATGACTTTAAAGAAGCAGGTGTAGTCGATCACATTGAAGAACACTTACACCAAGTAGGACACTCAGAAAGAACAGGTGTTATTGTAGAACCTTACTTAAGCAAGCAATGGTTTGTTAAGATGAAACCATTGGCTGAAGAAGTATTAAGAAATCAAGAAATTGAAGACCAAAGAATCAACTTCGTACCACCACGTTTCAATAAAACATTTGAACAATGGCTAGAAAACATTGAAGACTGGTGTATTTCACGTCAGTTATGGTGGGGACACCGAATTCCAGCATGGACAAACAAAGAAACAGGTGAAATCTATGTTGGAATGGAGGATCCAAAAGACATTGAAAACTGGACACAAGACGAAGACGTATTGGATACATGGTTCTCAAGTGCATTATGGCCATTCTCAACACTTGGCTGGCCAGAAACTACAGCCGATTTAGAACGTTATTTCCCTAATGATGTATTAGTAACAGGATACGACATTATCTTCTTCTGGGTAGCACGTATGGCATTCCAAACACGCTACTGCATGAAGAACCGTCCATTCAAAGATGTATTGATCCATGGACTTGTTCGTGATACACAAGGACGTAAAATGTCTAAATCATTAGGAAACGGAATTGACCCAATGGATGTCATTCAAGAAAAAGGTGCTGACGCATTACGTTTCTTCTTAACTACAAACTCAACTCCAGGACAAGACTTACGTTTTGACGAAACAAAGATGGATGCAAGCTGGAACTTCATCAACAAGATTTGGAATGCAGCTCGTTATGTTCAAATGCAAATTGGGGATACAAAACCAGAACTAGACATGACAAAAGCCAATAGCGTAGACAAATGGATCTTAGCACGCTTTAACGAAGTCTTAGACCACGTTTCAACAAATATGGACAAATACGAATTGGCAATTGTAGGAAACGAACTATATAGCTTTGTATGGGACGATTTCTGCAGCTGGTACATTGAACTATCAAAAGCCACACTATACTCAGATGACGAAAGTCTAGTAGCCAATACAAAAGCCGTACTATACACAGTCATGATGGGAATTCTAAAAGTATTATCACCATTCATGCCATTTGTGACAGAAGAAATCTATTTGAACTTGCCACACGATAAAGAAAGCTTAAACGTAGAAACATGGCCAGAAAAAGTTGAGTTTGAATATACAGACGCTGAAAAAGACGAAATGGCATTAGTCATCAGTGCGATTCAAACCGTTCGTGAAATCAAGGTTGAATATTCAATGAAACCAAGCGAAGATTTAACAATCTCACTACACAACGACAATGGCTATGTAGCACTAAATTCAGAATCAACAGCCATCCTTGCACGTATGGCACACGCTACAGTAAAAGAAGACTTAAATACAGAAGATGTATTATCACGTACAATTGAAAAAGCTGTATTAACAGTTGCGATGGACGCATTAATTGACTTAGAAGAAGAAAAGGGAAAACTAGAAAAAGAAATTGCACGCCTAGAAAGCGAAATCAAACGTTGTTCAGGCATGTTGAAAAATCCTGGATTCGTCAATAAAGCTCCAGAAGAAAAAGTCAATGCAGAAAAAGAAAAACTAGCATCTTACACAGAAAAGCTAGAAATGACTAAAACACAATTAGATAACATCCTTAAGAAATTAGGATAATACAAATTACGCTCAGATTTTCCGGCGCAATAAATTTGGATGGGGTTAGGTGAATTTGCTCTCCAAGAATTTAAGGGGCGGCATATACCCCAAAACGGTT
>ENA-OQHI01001539-OQHI01001539.1-human-gut-metagenome-genome-assembly--contig:-NODE-1539-length-10674-cov-3.879589_pt1 | contig 10674 bp, 10 predicted proteins | sample MGYA00242561_ERZ504713 | MGnify/ENA primary metagenome ERZ504713 (study PRJEB26092, sample SAMD00036217) | human gut metagenome | host: Homo sapiens | study: EMG produced TPA metagenomics assembly of... | reverse complement strand
GCTTGTATGTCTCGGGATTTTGACATATTCATGTCAAAACACCTCGCGGGACAGTGGCTACTGAATAGTTACCTTTTTTCTTTATTTATCTGACAAAGAGAGTATAGAAAATCTATGTTAAAACCGAAAGCTGTCTTCCGTAAAATAAGCGTTAAATAAACCGGGACTTTGTAAAGTGATTTTACATACGCTTCCCCTTTCGGATCCGGTACACACAAAAAAAAGACAAGGATGTGTAAAAGAATTACACATCCTTGTCTTTATCATCACCGATATCCTCGTATTTCAGATCTTCCGCATATTCCAGTCTTCCGATATAGGTAGTATGGATAAACATTGCCGGTAACAGGACACTCGTGATCACACTGGACACAGCATCTCTGATGCTGTGTCCATCCCATAAAAGCACCAGATAATTTACCATGCCGTTAAAAAAGCCCAAACCGAACAATATGAGCCCCGTAGTCATCAGGAATCGTAGTCTTCGTGGATTCTCCCGGAAGATCACTCCCAGAATACCTACTATCAACAGACATACTCCATAGCTTCCGTAGATAATACACAGTACATTGGCCCTGTGCATCTGCGCCGGTGCAGTCGGTATATATCTGAGACCAAGACTCAGATACTGCACAAAATAAATACTGATATCCATAGCTCCTTTTAACATAAGAAGAAAAGAAGCTAAAAAAAGCCAGTTTCTCGCTTTCATCTTTCCTATCCCTTATTTTCCGGTGGTACTTCCGAAACCACCATTTCTCACTCCATCTGCATCGTCGTCTTCCGTGATTCCGTACTGCATGAAGATTCCCTGTACCATTCCTTCACTCTGTCCAACTTCCAGCGTTTTTCCTTCTTTGCTGTCATTGGTCAGCTTCATGAACATATGCCCTTCATTATCCGAATAAAAATAATCACTGTCAATGATTCCCACGGTGTTATTCAACTGCAGGCGATACTTGAAGCCAAGACCGCTTCGCGGATACAGGCACAGCACCCAGTCTTCTGCCATCTCCACCCGGACACCGGTAGGAATCTTTACCATCTCTCCCGGCGCCAGTGTAAAGCTGACCGGTGCAAAAAAATCATATCCGGCACTTCCCCTGGTGGCACGTTTTGGCAGTTTAATACCTTCATATATTTCCCGGATCTTTTCTTCCGGCTGTTCCCCGAAGGTATCTACCCAGTCCTTCCGGAACTGTTCCCAGCTTACTTTGTGAAATTTTGCGATTCTTTTCATTCTTTTCTCCTTATGCGTGTAATACTACCAGACCTACTTCTCTGGATTTTGGTACATCGATCACCCGCTGATTCGGGCTTCCCTTCCATGGAAGACTCACATCTCTGCGTTCCAGATCGAATTTGCCGTCTACTATCACATCCAGATAAGAAACAATCGGCAGATCCTGAATATCTTCCCACAGATATCCTGTATACAGCCAGATGTTCTTCTTTGGATATTTTTCCTTAATCTCTCTTGCAAAAGCCGTAACTTCATCCACATTCTTCTCAGGAAGCGGATCACCGCCGCTGAAAGTGATTCCCTCTATATACGGTTTGTCCAACTGCTCAAAAATCTCCTGTTTTGCAGATTCGTCAAACAGCACTCCGCCTTCCGGATCCCAGGTAATCGGATTCTGACAGCCTTTGCAGTGATGGCTGCATCCGGCAACCCACAGAACCACCCTCAGTCCGTCACCGTTTAACATATCATCTTTCGTTATATCATGGTATCTCATAAATCCATTATATCCTTTCTCCAAATTTACTTTCATTCTGACAGCAGATCCCGGATTTTAGATCTTACCACATCGAAAGCCACATCGTTCATTCCACTGTTGACAACAATATCTGCCCGATTTCTCATCGGTTCCACATAAAGATAATGCATCGGCTTTACTGTGGTCAGATACTGCTCTACAATATTATCCAGATCTCTTCCCCGTTCCTTTACATCTCTGATGATGCGCCGGAGGATCCGCTCATCCGCATCTGCATCCACATAAATTTTGATGTCCAGCAGTTCCCGTACCCGTGGATCCGTCAGAAGAAGGATACCTTCCACGAGAATAATTTTCTTTGGTTCTATATGAAGCGTTTCTTTTGAGCGATTATGCTGACTATAGTCATACACAGGACATTCGATGCTTTCTCCTGCTTTTAGCTTTTTGAGGTGTTCTGTCAGAAGATCCGTCTCCAGTGAATCCGGATGATCATAATTCACTTTTTTTCTCGCTTCAAAGGGAATAGCATCCTGACACCGGTAATAATTGTCATGATAAATAACTGCCACATCATCCGGAAATTCATTTTTCAAACGATTAGTAAACGTTGATTTTCCCGAACCGGTTCCTCCGGTTATTCCTATGATCGTACATTTCATTACGTATCGTTCCACCTTTGTGTTTATTTCCCTGAACAGTTTAGCACACCATGGCTTCCCACGCAAGGAAAAGAACGGGTACACTCGCACCGAAACCGAAAGGATACAGATGACAAACCCGATGATACAGCAGGTGTAACAGGTGCATCAGGATCTTAGGCAGGTTCCTCTACTGCCTGTAGGGTTACAATATTTAACTGATTCAAATGTTTCATCTTTCTTTTATCTTATCAAATCGAACATAATTTCACAACAGAAATCTCTTAAATTTAACCACTCTTTCATATGTATTCAGATTACTAAAAATGTGTATCGGAAAGATACTAATCCGTTTTGCATATAAAAACAGACCTGCTTACTTATATCTCTACAAGTATACAGGTCTGTTATTTTGTCATTCTGACATATTGCGGAATACTACATCCCTTAGACTTATTAAAAACTTCGCAAACTTTTCGTTTCAAATTTTGGTAAAGTTCATTACCAAAATCCCTACCAATTCTGTACCAAAAAACCGTTGATAAATTGCGATATTTTACGAAATTTTACGATATCTGGATTTTTACTCTTGAAAGAGCATAAACCCTTGATTTTCCTATAGTTTCAGGGATTTTAAGAAGCAAGTTCGCAGTGGAAATTACATTCCCATCTGTTTTGCAACTTCTGCTGCAAAATCTTCTTCTTTCTTTTCGATACCTTCACCGGTCTCGTAACGAACGAAGCCTTTGATGGTAACGTTTGCACCATTTGCTTTTGCAACTTCTGCAACATATTTTTCTACTGACTGTTTTCCGTCTTCTGCTTTAACATAAACCTGATCCAGCAGACAGATTTCTTTCAGTTCTTTATTGATACGTCCGCTGATCATACCCTGAATAACTTTCTCCGGTTTCTGGGACTCTTTCGGGTCGTTCTGGATCTGAGCCATCAGGATTTCTTTTTCGTGAGCGATGTACTCTTCGCTTACTTCGGATCTATTTGTATATTTCGGGTTCAGAGCTGCTATCTGCATAGCTACGTTCTTAGCCATCTCTTTGATTTCATCGTTTACAACGTCTGTTACAACGTCAACCAGAACACCGATTTTTCCACCCATATGAGTATAGGAAGCTACGAAACCTTCTGTTTCTTCTACTTTCTGGAAACGACGAATCTTCATGTTCTCGCCGATTACTGCAACCTGTCCAGCCAGAGCTTCGTTTACAGTTTTGGTTGTATCGAATTTCCATGTCTCAGCCAGGAATGCATCGATATCTGCTGCTTCTGTTTCCAGAGCCTGCTCAGCAACCTGTGCAACGTATGCCTGGAATTTTTCGTTTTTAGCAACGAAGTCAGTTTCAGCATTTACTTCTACAGCGACAGCTTTTTTGGAATCTTCTGCAACTTTCAGCATTACGATACCTTCTGCTGCGATTCTGCTTGCTTTTTTCTGTGCAGTTGCAAGACCTTTTTCTCTCAGGAATTCCATAGCCTTGTCCATATCACCTTCAGTAGCTGTAAGAGCTTTCTTACAGTCCATCATACCAGCGCCGCTGATTTCTCTTAATTCTTTTACCATTGCTGCTGTAATAGCCATTATGATTTCCTCCTAAAATTGAGTTTTTACAGTTACTCAGCTGCCGGAGAATACCTCTCCGACAGCTGAATGGATACAAAATCTTACTCTTCTACTGCCTCTTCAACAGCCTCTTCAACGAATTCTTCCTCGCCTGTTGCACCCTGATTTGCTTCGATAACAGCATCTGCCATTTTGGAAACAATCAGTTTTACGGCACGGATAGCATCATCGTTACCCGGGATAACATAATCCAGTTCTTCCGGATCACAGTTGGTATCACAGATACCGATCAGCGGGATTCCAAGAGTATGAGCTTCCTGAACACAGATTCTCTCTTTTTTCGGATCTACGATAAAGATTGCATCCGGGATTCTCTTCATGTCTTTGATTCCGCCCAGGTTTTTCTGCAGTTTATCCAGCTCTTTTTTCAGTGCGATAACTTCTTTCTTCGGCAGAACATCAAATGTTCCGTCTTCCTGCATAGCTTCAATCTCTTTCAGTCTAGCGATTCTGCTCTGAATAGTTTTGAAGTTAGTCAGCATACCACCTAACCATCTTTCGTTTACATAGTACATTCCACAACGCTCTGCTTCAACTTTGATAGCATCCTGAGCCTGTTTCTTTGTACCAACGAACAGGATTGTGCCGCCTTCTGCAGCGATGTCAGATACAGCTTTATAAGCATCATCTACCATTCCAACGGATTTCTGCAGGTCGATAATGTAGATTCCGTTTCTTTCTGTGTAGATGTACTCTGCCATTTTAGGGTTCCATCTTCTTGTCTGGTGTCCAAAATGTACACCGGCTTCCAGTAACTGTTTCATTGAAATAACGCTCATGATTTCAATCTCCTTTTTTGGTTTTAATCTTCCCCGTACTTCTCATTCTTTTCGAGACCTGTTTGCAGGCACCTTCTCGGAATCGGCACGGGTGTTTTATGCATCGTTGTGATTATAGCATAAGCTTTTTTCGGTTACAAGTCTTTTTTTTATTTTCTTTTATATCCAAATAACCAGTATGTCGGAATCACACATAACAAAATTTCTATCATAACACTGCAAAGCATTCCTGCCGGAATCTGCTGCCACAGACTGCTCCAGAAACTGCTTCCGAAAAGGCTCCACAGATTTGCTGCTATATGTGCAACGATGCTGATCCACAAAGTTCCGGTTTTATCATAGATGATCGCAAGCATCACACCCATACATGTTGCATAGAAAAACTGTACAACATTGCCATGATAGATACCGAATAATAACGCAGATATTGCAATTGCTGCCTGTGGTTTGACCCAATCTTTCAGTCTGTGGAATACGATTCCACGAAACATCAGTTCTTCACAGATGGGTCCGATAATTCCCACTACCAAAATCATAAGGCCTACCGGCTGTCCGGAAAATGCCTGTTCTGACACCTCACTGTAGCCGGTAAACAGATCGTTCAGATGCAATCCATTGATCAGATCATTTAAAAACTGTCCTGTGGCAATTGCCAGGATGATCACACTGAACCAGATCACCGGAGGTGCCCACACAAAAGCTTTTCCTGTTCCACTGAATCCTTCTTTCCGATGCATCTGATCTTTCCGGTAAAACAGATACAGGATTATCGCTGCTGTAAGATCACCGATCAGAGTAACATATAACGTACTGTTGATCAGACGCTGTCCGGCACTGGCAGTCTCCTGCAGTCCGCCCGCCTGTATCAGATATACCAGATACAAAGCGATCGTCGCAAGCAGTGTGGCTCCATAATGAATCAAAAACGGATAAATCAGACGCCAGATCTGTCCGGCTGTGGAATACCGGAATTTTTCCTTTTTTTTCGCAGGTTCCGGCATTTCTTTTTCTTCTTTTTCCAGTTTCCGTGTTTCCGGTATTTCATATTTCTTCACTTTTTCTCTGTCCGGAATAATATTCCGCACAGATTCAACATTTTCTGTGGTTTCTTCATCGTTCGGACTGGCAAGGATTCCCAGGTCTTCCACACTGTCTGCGATATAGACAGCACCTGCTTTTTCCAGTTCTTCCCGGCTTCCGTATCCGTAGGCAACCCCGATACATTGCAGACCACAGCTGATGGCACCCTGTACATCGTGACTCCGATCGCCTACCATAAGAACCTTGTCCCGTTCTTCTTCCAGATGCATCCGCCGTAAAGCCTCTTCAATAACCTCCGTCTTCTCCGTTCTTCTTCCGTCAAGTTCACTTCCCACAATCGCAGTAAAATAATCTGCAATCTGAAAATGCTCCAGAATCTGTTTTACGTAGACCTCCGGTTTAGACGATGCCACAGCAAGGATCTTATTATTGATTTTCAGAAGTTCCAGTAATTCCGGAATCTTCGGATACAGACGGTTTTCAAATATTCCCGTTGTAGTATACCGTTCCCGGTAATATACAACTGCCTTTTCTCCCTCTTCCTCGCTGAGACCTGCATATTTCATAAACTGTTCTTTTAAAGGAGGACCGATAAAACACTGCAGATTTTCCGGATGTTCTTCTTTTTTTCCCAGTTTTTCCAGTGCATACTGCACACAGTTAATAATGCCCTCTCCGGACTCTGTCAATGTTCCATCCAGGTCAAATAATATTACTTGTGACATAGTTACGTCCTGCTCTCTTTTCTTTTATGCTCGGAACTGCTCATTACCTTCGCAGTTCCGAGTCAAAACACCCCGCAGAATAATACCTGCCGGATAGTTACTTATGCTCCATAATAAGCATCGATACCGTTGGCGATACCCTGTACCATTTTTGTCTGATAAGAAGTGCTTGCCATATTCAGATCTTCTGTACGATTGGTCATGTATCCCATTTCAACGATACTCACCGGAATGGAGCTCCAGTTGATGCCACTCATGGTATCCGTCTGCATTACACCCTGGTTTTTAGCTCCTGTAGCTGCACAGAAACAGTCTACTATTTTTCTTGACAGTGTCTGGCTGGCACTGATCACACTTTTTCCCAGATACGGATTGCTGTTGGACGGTGCCATCGTCAGCGCTCCTGCAACGGATGTATTATCAGATCCATTGGCATGGATGCGAACCAGAATATCTGCTCCCTGATTGGCTGCCATCTGTGCGCGTTCTGCATTGCTGATATTGACATCATGTGTCTCACGGATCATATAAACCTGATATCCACGTGCCTGAAGCTCATCTCTCAGTTTCAAAGAAACCTGAAGTGTCAACTCATACTCGTTTAGTCCGGATGCATTTCCATGAGTTCCGGATGCAACTTTAGGCTTTTTCTGAGATGCTCCGGGACCGATCGGCTCTTTTGCACTGTTTCCTTTTCTCTGGTGACCTGCATCAATGGCAATAATTTTGTTTTTGGAACCTCCACCTGTTGTCGTGCCGGTTGTCTGACCAGGTACCCAGGCTCCGCTTCCATTAACGTAATAACTTCCGATCCAGGTGTTTGCCGCCATGGCTCCACTTCCTGTCAGATAATACCAGGTTCCTCCCAGATTCAGCCAGCCCGTTGCCATCGCTCCGCTTCCGTTCAGATAATACCAGGTTCCTCCCAGATTCAGCCAACCGGTTGCCATCGCTCCGCTTCCGTTCAGATAATACCAGGTTCCTCCCACGTTCACCCAGCCGGTCTCCATCCATCCTGCACCGTCAAAATAATACCAGGTTCCGTTGATCTGTTCCCAGCCTGATCTGGTATATCCTCCGTCACTGTGACGATACCACCAACGACCACCGCTGCTGATCCACTCATTTTTTGCCTGTGTTTTTCCTTCGATCCAGACACCATTTTCATCCACATAATAATTGCCGATCCAGGTTTCCTTCGCCTTTTCTCCTGCCTGGTTCAGATAATACCAGCTTCCGTTTTCTTCCTGTACCCAGCCTTCTGCATGAGCTTTTGTCGGAAGAATTCCTACCAGAAACAGCATTACGAATAGCATACCGATCATTTTCAGTTTTTTCATTTGGCATTTCCCCTTTCTTTTTTCTGTCACTTTTTCTTATTCTCAGGACGCAAAGTACTGATCGATTCCATCTGCTATCCCCGTCACCATCTGCTGTTGATAATCTGCTGTCTGCATCCGGGTATCTTCCTCCGGATTGGTCATATATCCCATCTCAACAATGGTTGCAGGAATACTGCACCAGTTCAGCCCACTCATCTCATCGGTCTGATACATGCCCTGATTATTTGCCCCTGTGGAAGCACAAAACGCAGTGATGATACACTGTGACAGTTTCTGACATTCAGCAATCATTTCCTGATTCAGATATGGGTTAGCCGTACTAGGTGCCATTGTCAGAGCTCCTGCTACAGAGGTATTATCCGACCCATTGGCATGGATGCGAATCAGAATATCTGAACCCGATTCCGCTGCAAGCTGTGCCCGCTCCGCATTACTGATATCCACATCATTGGTTTCCCGGATCATATAGACTTCGTATCCCCTTGCTTCCAGCTCATCGCGAAGCTTCAGTGCCACATCCAGATTCAGCTGATATTCCGTTACTCCTGTTGTTCTTCCGGTTGTTCCAGATGCCACTTTTGCTTTTGTCTGAGACGCCCCCGGCCCAATTGGCTCCTGTTCACTGTTTCCATGTGCCTGATGGCCTGCATCAATGGCAATTTTCCTGCCATTGCCTTCCGGAGTCGGTGTCGGTGTGACAATCTCCGCCTCTACGGTCTCTGCCGATTCTTCTGTCCCGGTCATTTTCCTGAGGTTTGAATCTGTAAGAAGAAGGTACTGTATTCCCTCTTCTTCTCCTACTGTAACACTCTCATCCTGCAGTTTTTCCACAAAAGCCTGGTAATCTTTCTCGTTCTTTTTCAGATGCAGCAAAACAGCTGCCACATCTTCCTGCGTATATGCTTCTACCTGACCTTCCTGTGATGTATACCGGAGATCTGCGGTCATAATTTTTACATCATTATGTTCTACCGCCTTTTTGATCTCCGTAATCAGATTCTTTTTCTGTACTGCTGGATCTGTCGGATCATCCGTAGGCTCCGGTGTCACCGTCTGCGTCGGTGTTATCTGCGCTTCTTTTGCCTCCTGTTCCTGTTGTGCCTGTTGCATCTGTTCCATCTGCTTTCTGGCTTTTCCATATCCCAGGATGGCTGCAAGACCCAGTGCAAGCACCACGACCACAATTCCCATGATCATGATGTTCACTCTGGTTCCTGAAGGTTTTTTCATAATCACTCCTCCTTCCGGAAATCACGCTTACATTCTTTCCGGTGCTTCAAATCCCAGCATATCGATACATGCTTCCAGAATATTTTTTACCAGCATCAGCAAAGCCAGATAGGATTCTTTCTTCGCCTGATCCTCTTCAGCCAGAATCTTTGTTTCATGATAGAAGCGGTTAAATGCATTTGCAAGTTCATAAATATAAGAACAGATTTTATGCGGTGCTTTCTCTTCATAAGCATTCGTGATCACCTGATTGAATTTGGATGCTTCCAGCATCAGCGCTTTCTCACTGTCACTTCCTGCCGCCAGAATCTTCAGGGTATCCAGATTACCGCCTTCTTCTTTATATCTGTTCAGGATAGATTTGATACGGACGGTTGTATACAGAATATACGGACCGGTATTTCCTTCAAAAGATGTAAATCTTTCAATATCAAAAATATAATCTTTGGATGCCTGGTTGGACAGGTCTCCGTATTTGATTGCAGAAAGTCCTACAATTTTTGCAGTCGCTCTTGCATCTTCTTCTTTGATGCTGCGGTTGTCCACGATTTTTTTATACATTTCTTCGTTGATATCACGAATCAGATTTTCCAGACGCATCACACCGCCTTCTCTTGTCTTGAACGGTTTCCCGTCTTTTCCGTTCATGGTACCAAAACCAAGGAACGTCAGTTTGGTATCATCTTTTACCATACCTGCTTTTTTGGCACAGCGGAATACCTGAACAAAATGCATCTCCTGACGTTTGTCTACCACATACATGATCTCATCCGGATTGTATTTTTCCATACGTTCCACGATAGTAGCAAGATCTGTGGTTGTATACAAAGCAGCACCATCTGATTTTAAGATCATACACGGAGGTACCTCTTTGGTATCCGTCTCTTCTTTTACATCTACGACAACCGCACCCTGGTCTTCATAAGCCAGTCCCTGCTCCTTCAGCTTCTGTACCATCGGTGCAATGGTATCCTGTACATCAGATTCTCCGTTCCACAGATCAAAGTCTACCTTAAGGTTTGCGTAGTTTTTCTTCAGGTCAGTAACCGATACCTGCAAAATATGCTTCCATAATGCACGATATCCTCTGTTACCCATCTGCAACTGATGGGTTGCTTCCAGAGCTTCTGCTTTATACGATTCGTCTTCTTTTGATTTTCCACTGGCTGCCGGATAAATTTCTTCCAGCTCACTGATGGTAAATGGAGCTTCTGTCGGATATTCTCCTTCGTAATCTTCCTGGAAATATACCAGTTCCGGTTTTCTTTTATGCAGTTCTGTGATGATCAGACCCATCTGCAGTCCCCAGTCTCCCAGATGAACATCACCGATAACTTTATGTCCCAGATATCTTCCCATTCTCTTGATACTCTCACCGATGATTGCAGAACGCAGATGTCCGACATGCAGTGGTTTTGCAACGTTTGGTCCACCGTAGTCAAGAATCATGGTCTGTGGATCCTTTGCTTCTTCCACACCCATTTTCTCACTGTTTCTCATCTCTTCCAAATACTGCGCCATATATGCTCCGGATACTTTCAGATTAATGAATCCC
>ENA-OQHI01001523-OQHI01001523.1-human-gut-metagenome-genome-assembly--contig:-NODE-1523-length-10742-cov-3.089264_pt1 | contig 10742 bp, 8 predicted proteins | sample MGYA00242561_ERZ504713 | MGnify/ENA primary metagenome ERZ504713 (study PRJEB26092, sample SAMD00036217) | human gut metagenome | host: Homo sapiens | study: EMG produced TPA metagenomics assembly of... | reverse complement strand
TTTGATTGACCAAAATGAGGGAAAATTAAAAGAAGCACTGAATCAGCTTGATATTCTCTGCATTACCGGAGATGGTGCAGATGCGAAAGTGCAGAAAGAAGCAGGAGTGCCGGGCGCTGATCTTGTTGTGGCATGTGCATCGACAGAAGAATTGAATATGCTGAGCTGCCTACTCGCAAAGAGACTGGGGGCAAAGCACACGATAGCCCGTGTAAGGAATCCGATCTATTATCAGCAGATCGATCTTTTGAAAGAGGACTTAAGACTGAGTATGGCTGTCAACCCGGAACTTATGGCTGCATTTGAGATTTCCAGATCGATCCTTCTTCCGGATACTGCAAAGGTAGAGACTTTTATGAAGGGAAAAGTCGAATTGGTAGAATTCATTGTCAAAGAAAGAAGCCATCTGGGCGGAGTATCGCTTGCTGAGCTTTATCGCAAGTTCCAGATCAAAGTTCTGGTATGTGCTGTAAGACGTGGATCGGAAGTGATCATCCCGAATGGTGATTTTGTCATCCATGACGGAGACCGGCTTCATATTGTTGCATCCCACAAATATATTGAAGAATTTTTCCATCTGATCGGAAAGCGGAAAGAGCCGAAGAATATTCTGGTTTGTGGTGGGGGAAAAGTCGGATATTATCTGACAAAACAGCTTTTAGGACTTGGTATGCAGGTTAAGATCATTGAGCAGGACTGGAAGAAATGCGAAGATCTCTGCGACCAGCTTCCGAAAGCGACGATCATCTGTGGGAATGCCGCAGACCATGACCTTTTGATTGAAGAAGGAATTGAACAGATTCCACAAGCGGCATTCAGTGGAAGCGAAAATTTAAAAGAAATAAATATTCCAGGTACGGTTAAAGAAATAGGGAAATATGCATTTGCAGCAACCGGAATAGAAAAAATAGTAATTCCGGCAAGTGTAGAAAAGATTGCGGCAAATATAGTAAGGGGATGTGTAAATCTTACTGAAGTTACTATGCCGGGAAACTTTGAATGCTTAGGAAGTGATGTTGCAAAATATTATACGAATAGAGAGTTAACAAGAATTGAGCATAATAGAAAAATCGAAACAGTAAAATTTAATACTCCATTAAATATAGATGTAATAACTTCAATTCCGACAAACAATTTCGAAGTAATGGAAAATGACCCTAATTACAAATCAATAAATGGTGTAATTTATTCAAAAGATGGAAAGAAGCTTATAAGAATTCCATCAAGACGAAAAGAAGTTAAAGTTGAGCAGGGATGTGAAACAGTAGAGTCATCAGCATTTCTTTATGGAATGTATGAAGTGGGAACAAAAGTGTGGAATATTAATTGTAGTGAGTTGCAAAAGATAGAACTTTCATCAACAGTAAAAAACATCGAATTTGTACATGATGAATTTTATGATAAGTTGGAAAAGAAAAACTACTATAGCGATAAAGAAGAATTGGATTATGAGAAATATATGCTTGGTATGGATTTGAGAAATTTCAAAATATGTGAAGTATCATACAATGGAAAAACAATTAATCCACAGAATTATATTAAAGAACTAACAAAAGAACAAAACAACAATGGGCTTGGAGAAATGGTTAATGAAATTAATATGATGATAAAATAAAATATAGCATAACCAGGAATAAGTAAAACTATAAAAGATTTATATGATATTTTTGAGTAACTAAATAATGTGAAATAATAATAGAGAGAGGAGACAATAATTATGTCAAAGAAGGTAAGAGGTAAGGCTTTAATATTATTAATGGTATCTGTTTTGACAATGATGTGTCTTAATGTATATGGAAATACTACAAAGGTTACATATCAAGATGGATATTTAATGTTTGGAACATGGAACGGAAATGGAAATGCAACTGTAACAATAGGCAACGATTATTTGACAAAAGGTTCGGATGTTGCTAAATATAATGAATTTGAATATTTGGAATGTAATAAGAATACAGTTTCAAATAGTCATTTTTCTGTAGCAGAACAGAATGGAAATGTTGTTATTAGTTTAAATGAAAGTTATCTAAAAAGTCTGCAGGATGGAATGTACTCATTTAAAGCTGTATTTGCTAAGGCGATTATTCCTATTAGACTTTATGTTGTGACACATAAAATTGACTTTAAGGATGCAAGCTTTTCTTTTTCAAAATGGAACGGAAGTGGAAATGCCGAAGCATTATTGGAATCAAATACATTTTCACACACATTTTATGCAGATTTATTTAATCAATTGACATACAAAGGAATAAAAGTTGATGAATCTAATTATACAGTATCAACTATATCGGATGTTATGAAGATAACATTAAAAGAAGAATATGTTAAGACTTTACCAGAGGGAGAAAGTTATTTTACAGCAGAATTTTCAGATTCATCTGTAATGATAAAATTGACTAAACCTATAAGTGTAAAGATTAATAAAACTAGAAATGTTAAAGCTACGTTAAAAAATAAAAAATTAAAGATTACATGGAAAAAAGTTAAAAATGCGGATGGCTATGTGATAAAAGTTGGAGAAAATAAAAAATTAACGAAAAGTAAGAAAACAGTTAATGTAAAGAAAAATAAAGGTGTCATAAGAAAAGTGAATGCCAATAAAACCTATTACTTAAAAGTTAGGGCTTATAAGATAATTGATGGGAAAAAGAACTTTGGAGAATGGTCTAAGTTGATTAGATGTAATAAATAAAGAAAAATGAGAACCGAACATATTTTAGTGAAATTTATAAAATTTTTCATTAAAATGTGTTCGGTTTTATGCTCTAATATCGTTTATAATATAGGGGAGATAACCGGTTGGTATGAAAAGTATTACCGTATTATGAGGGCTAGGGCCCATGAGATAGTGGGAGATTATCACATAGCCGATGATATGGTAAGCGAAGCATTTATAAAAGTGTTTAATAATTATGAAAAGATACGAAAACTAGAGGAACCTCAGGTTGCGTTTTATTTGATTAGTATAATCAGGAATATTTCAATTGATTATACAAGAAAGCGAAAACGCGAAAATACACATGTAAACTTTGGATTTGAAGATAATGAAATTGAAAAGATACCTGATGACGATGAAAGCAAATATCCGGAAATAATTTGTGCTAGAAAAGAATTGCAGGACAATTTGAAAAATTATATGGATAAATTGTCGCAAAAGGATGCAGAGTTGATTGTGTATAAGTACTTGTGGAATATGAGCGAAAAGGAAATAAGTGAGATGTTTCACATAAAGCAGGAACAGGTTCATGTATATGTGGGAAGAGCGAAGAAGCGTCTTTTCAATATTATTAAAAAAGAGATGGAGATAGAGTAATGAAGATAAGAAATGAAAGAGGGCTTGAGCAATTATTAAAAAAAGCATCATCAACATATGTTGAATACGAAGGAAAAAAAATCATTGAGGAAGCAAATCAATTAAATAAACAGAGTGGGGAGCCGCTACCTGAAAATTATACAAAGTTTATGGATGATTTGTTTACTGATAATCAAAAAGTGCAATTCAACAAAAGTAAAGAAAAAAAGAACGGAATTCCCCTGTTTTACAAGGCATCGGTGGCTGTTGCGGTAGTTATGATTGTGTTTAATATATCTGTTGTATCAGTACCGGCCATGAGAAGCGCAACTTTGGGATTTCTTGTTAAGGAGTCTAAAGTAGCTACACAGATTCAGTCTAATGATGTTAATAAAGAAAATAGTTCAAGGGTAAGCGAGGGCAGGTTTGATATTGAATGGACAGAAGAATACAATGTAACATATTTGCCGGAAGGATTTAGTACATTAACGTCATCGTGTAGCACATTATCAAGATGCATAGAATATGCAGATGTAAATGACAATAGCATTACATTTGAACAGGACATTGATAGTACAACATATTCAATAGATACGGAAAATGCAAAAGTTGAATATTTGGATATCAACGGAAAAAGAGCTATGTATGTTGAAAAAGAGTATGAGGAAATTGGAAATACAAATAAGTTGTTATGGAAAGAGAATGATTATTTTATAGAAGTAGAAGGAATCGGAGTGACCAAAGAAGAATTGGTTAAGGTAGCGGAGAGTGTGAAAAAGAACTAAAATTTTAGAGGAGGAAATTTTAATGAAGAGATTTAGAAAATTTTTATGTATGTTTTTGGGAGTTGTAGTAATGATGTCATATACAAATGTAGCAGCACAGGAATTACAAAATGCGGATATAGAGGGTGTAACACCAAGATATACCAATATGAGCCAGATTACTTCAACATTAGCAATTAGTGGAAACAAGGCTGCATGTGAGGGTATATGTAAAATGACAGCCAACAAAACCTGCGAAATAACAATGACATTACAAAGATGTACAAAGAGTGATAAGGCATATACACCATATAAAACATGGACACAGACTTATTCAGGAACAGGAAAGAAAACACTATCAAAAACAGTAAGTGTTGATTCGGGATATTATTACAGAGTACAGGTCGTTGTTAAAATTTATTCAGGTTCTAAATTAGTAGAAGCAGGAGCAAAGTATAGCAGTGAAGTGTGGCATTAATATATAAATGTAGTAGTTTACTGTAACGTTACGTTAATAAGTTGAAAATTAAATACTAAAGATTGTATTGTGAATAACGTTAAAACATAATCCTTAAGCATAACCAGGTGTGTCATATAGAATCTCACTTACCGGAAAGGTTAATGCTTAAGGATTTTTTAGATAGGTGTAACATCGACAGTAACTGAGACAGTACAGAAAGAATATGATGTAAACAATCAGTTAACAAAGGTTATATGCAGAAATGGAAATACAAATGGAGAAATAAGGTATACACAGGAAAATGCATATAATTATGACGGAAAAAGAATTGAAAAAAATGATAATGGAACAGTAACTAATTATTTTTATCAGGGAGAGGTTGTATTATATACAACGGATGAAAGTGGAAATGTTACAAGTCATAATATTATAGGACCTCAGAATAATATTATTGCGACAATACGTTATGAAAATGAGGGTGAGCATTCATACTTTTACAACAAAGATATACGTACAAGTGTATCCAATATAATAGATGAAAGCGGACAAGCGATAGCAAGTTACAAATATGGAGATTATGGAAAAACAACAAAGGTCGGAAATTTAAATTTCTATAATGAAATATGCTACACATCAGGAGTATATGATGAATTAACAGGACTTTATTATTTTAATTCAAGATATTATAACCCTGATACAGCTACATTTATTACGCAAGACAGTTACAGGGGAGAAATAGATAGTTATGAAACGTGGAATTTGTACGCGTATTGTGGAGGAAATCCTATTAATTATGTAGACCCGAGCGGACATAATGCAATAGCAGTACCGCTTTATGGTTATGGAGTTGCTAATGTGTGGAATCCAACCGGATGGATAACGTTAACAATAGCAGGGGCGATAACGGCTGGAAGTATAATATATTTGGGCGGTAAGGCATATGAAGCATATAAGGTAAGAAATATTTCTGAAACAAAAGTAAGAGTAAAGGTGAAAACAGAAATAGTACCAAAGAAAAGTTTGGTGGATATAAATCCGGTTAGAACAAAAGGAAACGAGAACGTGAAAGAGACGGATTTAATTGGTATTCCAAATGAAGAACTTCTTGGAAGATTAAAAGATCCAACAACTACTAAGAAGGAAAAACAGAAGATAAGAAGTCATTTGAAAGCATATCAAGAAATAAATAAGCAAAAAACCAGAGGGAAGAAAAAAAGTAAAAACAAAAGCAAAAACAAAGGAAAAAGTAAACATAAATAATATGGCTTAAGGAAATGTAAAATGCTATAAGTATATTAAATTTAGAAAGAAACAATTTACAGTTTTATATGAATTTGAAAATAGTATTATATGTTTTTTATACACATTTACAGGAGGAGAAAAATGAAATTTAGAGAAAAAGAAAAAATATTGAGACAAATAGAGGAAAAATCATATGAGGAAGAACTGGATGAAAATGATTACAAAATATTAAATGAATTATCTTATGATAAAGAAGTTATGATTAGAGATCTTGTTGCGGAAATTTTAGTTGAATCAAGTAATGAAAACGGAGAAGAGATATTATTACGCTTAACTAATGATAAGGAGTGGCTGGTAAGAGCAGATGCCTGCGACTCATTATGTATAAGCGAATCTGTTACAACTTACAATCTGCTAAAAAAAATAGCAAAAAAGGATACGAGTGGTTACGTAAGAGGATATGCAATATTGTCATTAGGAGATATAGCGGATAAGATTAATAAAGAAGATGAATTACTAGAATATCTAGAAGACAGATTGAAACATGAAAAAGTACAATTTACAAAAATAAATATATGTACTGTTTTATATAACTTAGGTCGCAAAGAATATTTTGGCAAACTGTTATCAATGATAAACTCGAAAAAATATACAAACAGAGGTGCAGTAGTAAATTGTTTGAAATATATTGCAAATGAGAGCAATAGAGATATGATAATTAATGTGCTATTGGAGCATAAGAAAAAGGAAACAGCAATGTCGGTTATTTATACAATTAATGATGCAATAAAAAAAATAGAAGAAATGGATGAGATGGAAGAGGATAGTGATGAGTAGAAATACAAATTTTATAATGTGATATTCGTGTGCTATAGCGTTGGGAAATAGGGAATAATATTAAAACATAATCCTTAAGCATGACCAAGTGTTTCATATAGAATTTCACTTATCGGAAGGTTAATGCTTAAGGATTTTTTAGATAGGTGAAACATCGACAGTACAGAAAGAATATGATGCAAACAATCAGTTTACAAAGGTTACATGCAGAAATGGAAGTACAATTGAAAATGCATAATGTATACATAATTAATATGTTTATAGAAAGAAACGGAGACTAATATGAAGAAAATATTAACTATAATGACTATATCAATAATAGTCTTAGTTGGTTGCGACACATCAGAAAATATCACAACTAAAAAAGAAAAAATAAAAACGTCAACAGATTATTATAAAGATGAGATTAAGAAACTGACTGATAAAGATATATATAAAATGATTGTTGAGGATTATGATAACGACGGCGAAAAAGAAGCTTTTATTTTAGCTAATAAAGAGGAGGAAAAAGAAAATAAATTTGAATTATGGTTTTTAAGTGGAAAAAATAGTCAAAAACTGTCGGATGAATTTGTTGCAACAGAAGATACAACAATTGAGTTGTTTATAAAAAATAAAAACTATATTATTTTTAATGTTGCACAATTAAGGCAGAATGACAGTATGTATACAGAAATATATAAAGTAAAAGAAAATAAGGCAGTAAAGGTTTTTGAACAAAATAAGATAAATTTATTTTTAGAAAACGAAGAATTATATGCATATGATTATTCATATTCTGTGCTACAGCCGGAATTTAATGAATGGATGAGTTTGTCTCAGCAAAAGTATCATATTAAATGGAATGGCAAGAAAGAAATGTGTCAGGACTATGATGTTAAGACATTATCGGAAGAAAAATTTAGCAAAATTTCTAAAGCTGATGATGTGAAAAATTTAATAAAAAAACAAATTAAAAAAAGATATGGAAAAAAGACTACAAATATTGAGTACAAGTATTTTGAAAGAGAAGATAAAAGTGTAGATATTAATATTATTGTAACGACAAAGGACGGAAGTAAATATAAACATTATGTTTCTACGTCTGTAATTAACAATACATTAGGAACAAATATAATAATGAGTGAAGGCAATAAAGAAAAATACTTATTTAAAAGTTTAAATGAGCTGACTAACTAATAAAGAAAATATAATTATATATGTCTAGACATATATGAGGAGAAGAAATATTGATGCATGAAAAAACAGAATTTACCAAAATAAACATATATACTGTTTTATATAACTTAGTTTAGTAAGGGAGAAAAGATACATGCGAGTAAGCAAATTGTCAAATGGATTAACATTTATATTTTATCCAATTCAATATGCAAAATCAGTTGAAATTGGATTATATGTGAAAGCAGGTTCGAGATATGAAACCAAAAGAAATAATGGAATTACACATTTGCTTGAACATATACATTTTAGACAACTTGGTGAAATGTCTCAAGAAGAGATATATCAAGAGACAGAATGTATGGGAAGCTCTTTGCAAGGTACAACATACAAAGAGATGATGAATTACAGAATGAAAGTCAGACCCCAATATTTGAAAAAGAGTTTGTTGCTTTTTAAAAAAATCTTAACTACATTTAATTGGACAGATGAGCAGCTGGAAAGTGAAAAAAAGATTGTTCTCAATGAAATATATGAAAAAGAGGATGAAGAGGAACTACAGCAGATTTCGGATAAAGCAATTTGGAAAGAACATTCATTATCGCAATCAATACTAGGAGAAGAACGAGTTATAAAAAAAATCAGTTTAGAGGAATTAGTAAAATATAAAAAGGATATATTTTGCAAGGAAAATATCGTTTTTGTTATTACAGGAGCTGTTGAAGAAGATGATATTGAATCAATTACTAAGCAGTTTGAAAGAATTCCAATTAATGATAACGAAAAAAATTATATTGATAAAAATATTTTAGAGGTACAATTTCAAAGAGAACCTAATATAGTTGTGAAAGAATATTCTTCGTGGAATATATTAGATGTTCAGTTATCGTTTGATGTGAATTTAAAATTAATTAGAGAAAATGAACTTCTGTTTTTAAATAGTATTATAGGTGGTGGTGATGGCTCTCGATTGCAAAAAGAGATACGTGAAAAGATGGGGCTAGTATATGATATATATTCGTATGTGGAAATTTATAATGATGCAGCAGTTTTATCAATCTTTTTTTCTATCGAAAAAAAGAACTTACAAGCAGGTTTGCAAAAAATTATGTGGATTATAAAAAATCTAAGAGAAAATATATCGCAAAGGGATATAGATATGAATATGACTTTTTTCACGGACAACCTATGGTTTTGGCTAGAAGACTCCAATGAATTAAACTTTCAGATGGGATATGATTTCATAAAGAAAAAAGAATTATTAACAATCAAAGAAAAAATTAAGGAAAATAAAAAAATAGATTATTATCGTTTGAGAGAAGTATCAAATGTTATATTCAGAAATCAAAACATTTCTTTGATTGTAATGGGTGATGCAAAGGGATTGACGAGGCAGAGGTTGAAAGAGTGGTTGGAAATATAGACAATTCAGCTTTCAATATTGACAAATAATCATAAAAATAATACACTCATAGTAATTGGCATAATTAAACGCAATGAAGAGAAGAGTACATGGGAATACAGTTTACAGAGAGTCTGATTAGGTGAAAGCAGACAACAGGTTGAACTATGGAAGATGGACTTGGAGCGGCATGGGCGAGCATAAAGTAAACCTGTGACGGATACACCCGTTAAAGTGAAATGAGATTTGGATATAGTTTTGTTAGTGGATTAAGAATAGTATTTGAATACAGTAATTAATGATACTAATATCTGAATAAAGTAAAGTGGTACCACGAAGTTAAAGCACTCTCGTCTTTGCATAAAGAAGAGAGTGCTTATTTTAATTTAGTACCACTACGGGCGACAGGCAACGTAATTGTACTTTCGTTGATTTTGTCAATTCCTATGAAACTATATTCGGGAGTTTTTAGAATAAATAAAAAAGGAGTTTATTTGAAATGGAAAAGAAACCATATTATTTGACAACAGCCATTGCTTACACATCAGGTAAGCCACATATTGGAAACACATACGAAGCAATCCTTGCAGACAGCATTGTACGTTATAAGAGACAGCAGGGTTATGATGTAAGATTCCAGACAGGAACAGATGAACATGGACAGAAGGTTGAATTAAAGGCAGCAGAAAAAGGTGTAACACCAAAGGAATTTGTAGATGAAGTATCAGGAGAAATCAGACGAATTTGGGATTTGGTAGGAACATCTTATGATAAATTTATCAGAACAACAGATGAAGACCACGAAAAACAGGTTCAGAAGATTTTCAAAAAATTATATGATCAGGGTGATATTTACAAAGGTGAATACGAAGGAATGTATTGTACACCATGTGAATCATTCTTTACAACATCACAGTTAGTAGATGGCAAATGTCCTGACTGTGGAAGAGAATGTACACCTGCAAAGGAAGAAGCATATTTCTTTAGAATGAGCAAATATGCGGACAGATTGATTGAACATATAAATACTCATCCTGAATTTATTCAGCCGGAATCAAGAAAAAATGAAATGATGAACAATTTCCTTCTTCCGGGTCTTCAGGATTTATGCGTATCAAGAACATCATTTAAATGGGGTGTTCCTGTAGACTTTGATCCAAAGCATGTTATTTATGTATGGATTGATGCGTTATCAAACTATATTACAGGACTTGGATACGATGTAGATGGAAATCACGGTGAATTATATAAGAAGTATTGGCCGGCAGACCTTCATTTGATTGGAAAAGATATCTTAAGATTCCATACAATTTACTGGCCAATTATGTTAATGGCATTAGACGTTCCACTTCCAAAGCAGATATTTGGACATCCATGGTTACTTCAGGGTGGAGAAAAAATGAGCAAGTCAAAAGGAAACATCATTTATGCTGATGACCTTGCAAGCTTATTTGGAGTAGATGCAGTAAGATACTTCGTTCTTCATGAAATGCCATTTGAAAACGATGGAACAATTACTTGGGAATTAATGGTTGAAAGAATGAATTCTGACCTTGCAAACACACTTGGAAATCTTGTAAACAGAAC
>ENA-OQHI01001519-OQHI01001519.1-human-gut-metagenome-genome-assembly--contig:-NODE-1519-length-10764-cov-4.247684_pt1 | contig 10764 bp, 9 predicted proteins | sample MGYA00242561_ERZ504713 | MGnify/ENA primary metagenome ERZ504713 (study PRJEB26092, sample SAMD00036217) | human gut metagenome | host: Homo sapiens | study: EMG produced TPA metagenomics assembly of... | reverse complement strand
AAAATCCCGAGACATACAAGCCAAAATTCCATTGCCGCAGGCAATCTGGAATGAATTTTGGCTACATTACTGTGAACGAAGTGAACAGTAACCAAAAGTTTGACTTGATTCGAAAAAGTATATTGAGTATATTGCAAACAAAAAATGCATATGATATAATGCCAGTAGGCAAAATGATAAGGTTAAATTCATTTATAACACAGCAAAAGCCCCAGAGTTGCGACCTCTGAGGCTTTTTTATTCCGTTTGGGCAGGGTGGCTTATTCCCCTAGGCTGGCTACCAGCTGTTATTTTCTATCCAACCATTTGCAAATGTAGTAGGCGATTACACTTGCCAAGATAGAAAGCATAAATGATAAGATCATATCCATTTACAACACACCCCCTTTCTGCACCTGGCTAGGGGGGTAGCTCAACTATTATATCATAGAACAATGCGTACAGAAAGACTATACTTGAAATATATACTGGGATAGTGGTGTGTGAACCAATGTCATTAACTTAAGAGATTGTTGCTTGTTAAACAGGCAATGATCTCTCTGATACCTACTTGATATTTTCTAAAATATTACTTGACAAATACTCCTCAATATGCGGCGTTATTACTGATCAATCAGTAATAACGCCCTTTGATTAGGCACTGTTATTTTTAATTACTTAATCAAAGGAGTATTTATTTATGAACTATTCAGATTCTATCAAAGCTATTTTACTTGCTGCTATCAATGATCTTTCCAAAACACCCGAAAAATATGCTGTCAAACCCGGAGTTGATTTTATCAGAAACAGAAAACTCGGTTTTAAAGATTATATGCTGATGTTTCTGACTATGGAAGCTGACTGTATCAGGGAAGAACTATACCGTTTTTTCGGACGTACTATCGATGCACCTTCCAAAGCGGCTTTTTACAGACAGCGTAAAAAGATCAGGGAAGATGCTTTTCGGAATCTTCTTCTTGCTTTTAACAGGAAACTTCCTAAAAAACTATATAACGGTAAATATGAATTCTGGGCCTGTGATGGTTCTTCCTGTGATATTTTTCTTAACTCTGAAGATAAGGATACCTATTTTGAACCAAATGGTAAATCTACCAGAGGATTTAACCAGATCCATATCAATGCTATGTTTTCTTTACTTGATAAGCGTTTTACTGACATTTTAGTCCAGCCTGCCCGAAAGCGAAATGAGTATTCTGCTTTTTGTTCCATGGTTGATTCTGCAGATATCCATGAACACTACAAAGTCATTTTCTTTGGGGACAGAGGTTATACTTCTTACAACAACTTTGCCCATGTGATTGAAAAGGGGCAGTACTTCCTTATCCGATGTAACGATAAAAGAGCTTCCGGAATGATGGGATATCCGGTTGATACCCTGCCAGCTTTTGATGAAGATATCTCTCTTATACTGACGAGGTCTAAAGCTGTAAGCAAATATTCCAGGCCTGAACTATTCTCTTCATACCGGTACATTTATCAGAATGCTCCGATGGATTATCTCAATGATCAAAGAACGGAATATGACCTTACTTTACGTTTGTTACGCGTACAGCTTGATGATGGCTCTTATGAAAACATTGCTACGAATCTTCCAGAAGAAGAGTTTAAAGCTGAAGATTTCAAAGCTCTTTATCATCTGAGATGGCAGGAGGAAAACTCTTTCCGAGATTTAAAATATTCCCTGTGTCTGAAAGCGTTTCACTCAAAAAAATATGATTATATTGTGCAGGAAGTATGGGCAAGAGTTATTCTATATAATTTCAGTTCCAGCATAATCATAAATGTAACTATTGATCGGGAAGATCGTGCTTATGAATATCAGGCGAATTATTCATCCGCGCTTAAAACATGCAGGGATTTTTTAAGGATTCACGATGGGATAACAAAGATAAATGTAGAAGGTCTGATCGCTCAAAATATTGAGCCGATCAGACCTGGAAGAACCTTTGCCCGCCAGCATAGGTTTAAACTTCCGATGAGTTTTTGTTATAGACATTAGCATTAACTCATATATTACTATATTTCATCTTTAGACAAATTTCAATGTTAAATATTGATTTTGTCTTTTTGTTATACCCAAATTTCAGTAAAACATTGTATCTTAATCCCTCAATATCCCCTTTTTTATCATAATCAAATCCTTCTGCTGATATTTTCATCAATGCAGTATTGGCAAATTGCTTAAGTTAATGACATTGTGTGTGAACAGTAACAAATATGTTACAATTAAGTCTGTGATTATTATTAATCTTTGACATTCCCGCATTTTTTTGATACTATAGAATCAGTAAAAAACTAGCAGACCTCCCATGGGAGAAATCCTATGGGAGGTTTTTGTAACGAGGTGAGGTGTATAATGAAAAAAGAAAACAATTCTGCACATAACCATAACAGAGGAAGCTTTTCCGGAAGGATTGGTTATGTGCTGGCAGTTGCAGGTTCTGCAGTAGGACTGGGAAATATCTGGAGATTTCCATATCTTGCAGCGAAATATGGAGGCGGAATTTTCCTGCTGATCTATATTCTTCTGACAGCGTCATTTGGTTATGTACTGATCATGTCAGAAACAGCCCTTGGACGAATGACCAGAAAGAGTCCGGTAGGTGCATTTGAGCATTTTGGAAAAACGAAATCATTCAAAATCGGCGGATGGTTAAATGCAGTGATTCCAATGCTGATCGTTCCTTATTACAGTACGATTGGCGGATGGGTAATTAAGTATCTTGTGGAATATTTCAAAGGAAATGTCCAGGCAGTAGCGGAAGACGGATATTTTGGAAACTTTATTTCCGATTCCTGGCAGGTGGAACTCTGGTTTCTGGTATTTGCGGCGCTTGTATTCGTCATCATTCTCGGTGGTGTACAGAACGGTGTAGAGAGAATGTCAAAGATCATGATGCCGGTTCTGGTAGTTCTGGCAGTCGTAGTTACAATCTATTCTGTCACACGTCCGGGCGCTGTTGAAGGTGTGAAATATTTCCTGATCCCGAATGTGAAAAATTTCTCTTGGATGACAGTAGTAGCAGCGATGGGACAGATGTTTTATTCTTTGTCCATTGCAATGGGAATCCTGTATACTTACGGTTCCTATGTCCGTAAAGATATGGATATCGAGAGATCTACCACACAGGTTGAGATTTTCGATACAGGTATCGCAATCCTTGCGGGACTGATGATTATTCCGGCGGTATTTGCATTCTCCGGTGGAAATCCTGAAACACTTCAGGCAGGACCATCTCTGATGTTTATCACATTGCCAAAAGTATTTGCAAGTATGGGATTTGGTACTGCAACAGGAATCGTATTCTTCATACTTGTATTACTTGCAGCTCTGACAAGTGCAGTTTCCCTGATGGAAACCAGTGTTTCCACATTCATGGACGAACTTCACTGGAGTCGTAAGAAATGCTGCGGCCTGATGGTTGTGATCATGATTGTACTTGGAACCGCATCTTCCATGGGATATGGACTTCTGGATTTCATTCGTATCTTTGGAATGAACTTCCTTGATTTCTTCGATTTTATGACAAACTCAGTAATGATGCCGTTGGCAGCACTTGCAACCTGTATTCTGATTCTTCGTGTTGTTGGTATTGATGGAATGGTAAAAGAAATTGAACAGTCTTCTCCATTCCGCAGAAAGAAACTGTACAGAGTATTTATCAAATACTTTGCAACGATTTGTCTGATTATTATTTTGCTGAGTTCTATTGCAAACGTTTTGGGAATTATCAGTATGTAAGAAAACTTATAACTTCTTCTAAGTGGATTGAGTAAATAATCTGAAATCTGCTTAGGAGAAGTTTTTCTTATATTTGAGGTATTATTTTTATGATGTAGAATATTGTCCAAAATGGGAGATACGGGAGAATAATGCATTGGAGTGTGGTCATAGATCATTGAAAAAATAAAATCAGGAAATTATGATAATGTAGGGGAATGCCAGTATGCGATACCATCACATTTGGATATGGGAAAGGTATATAAGAGATTTTTTACAGACATGCAATGGAAATTGATAAAATTTTCCGCTATAATAGAATAGTTAACCGGAATATGAGTGGAAATCGTATTCTGGTAATCTCAGAAAATAAGGAGGTCTTCACATGGCTTATTTAAGAGAAAACATCAAGAAACTTGGATTTGGCCTGATGCGTCTGCCGAAATTGGAAGGCGACGTGATCGATATTGAGCAGACCAAAAAGATGGTAGACCTGTTTATGGATGCAGGATTTACTTATTTTGATACAGCCTGGGCCTATGCAGGCAGCGAGGATGCCATCCGCCAGGCACTGGTAGAGCGTTATCCGAGAGAGAAATTCCAGCTTGCTACAAAGAACGCAGCATGGATCAACTGCAAGACAAGAGAAGAAGCAACTGCACAGTTTGACACTTCTCTGAAACAGACAGGAGCAGGATATTTCGACTTTTATCTGTTACATAATCTCGGAGAAGCACGTACCAGATACTTCGACGATTTCGGTCTCTGGGACTGGGTTCAGGAGAAAAAAGAACAGGGTCTGATCAAACATGCAGGTTTCTCTTTCCATTCCACACCGGAAGAACTGGATGCAATCCTGAACGCACATCCGGAAATGGAATTTGTACAGCTTCAGATCAACTACGCTGACTGGGAAAATCCGGCAATCCAGGCCAGAGGATGTTATGAAGTGGCACGTAAACATGGCAAACCGATTGTAATTATGGAGCCTGTGAAAGGCGGTATGCTTGCAACTCCTCCGAAGAGTGTGGAAGAAATCCTGAAAGCAGCAGAACCGGAATCTTCCGCAGCATCCTGGGCAATCCGTTTTGCGGCAAATCTGGAAGGCGTGATCACTGTTCTGTCCGGTATGAGCAATGTCGAGCAGATGCAGGACAATCTTTCTTATATGAAGGATTTCAACGGACTGACAGAGAAAGAACAGGAAACTCTGAAAAAGGCACAGGAAGAATTAAAGAAAATTCCGCTGATCCCATGTACAACCTGTAATTACTGTGCGAAAGTCTGTCCGAAGGAAATCGGAGTTTCCGGTTCCTTTACAGCAATGAATTATCTGACCTTATACGGAAGCAAAGATCAGGCACTTCATCAGGAAGAATGGCTGGTAGGCAAACATGGCAGGAAATCTGCCAATGAATGTGTGAAATGTGGTAAGTGCGAAGAAGTATGTCCGCAGCACATTAAGATCAGAGATGAGCTGGAGAAAATTGCAGCAGAACTTTTGGGGTAAATTGCTATAGATAAGAGTAGAAAAGAGGAGTGAAACATGAAATTCGATAAAGAGAAAATGCGCTTATACGCAATAACGGATCGTCACTGGCTTAATGGGCGGAGCCTTAAGGAAGTGGTAAAGGAGAGTCTGGATGGAGGCGTAACCTTTCTGCAGCTCAGAGATAAAAATTCAGATGATGAAACTTTCCTGCAGGAAGCAGCTGAACTTCAGGAATTATGCAGAGATTATAAGGTACCTCTGATCATAAATGACAATGTGGAAATTGCTTTGAAGATGAATGCAGATGGTGTTCATGTAGGGCAGAGTGATATGGAAGCAGGTGCTGTGCGTGAGAAACTTGGACCGGATAAAATCCTGGGAGTTTCGGCACGAACGGTAGAGCAGGCATTGCTTGCACAGGAGCGTGGTGCAGATTATCTGGGGGTGGGTGCAGTATTTGCAACCGGTTCAAAAGCAGATGCGGCAGAACTTCCCCATGAAACACTGAAGGCAATCTGTGAAGCGGTATCTATCCCTGTGGTAGCAATCGGGGGGATCACAGCAGAAAATATATCTCAGCTAAAGGGAACAGGGATTTGCGGTGTGGCAGTGATCAGTGCCATTTATGCTCAGAATAACATTAAAGAAGCAGCAGAAGAACTGAAAGAGGCAGTAGATAAGATTGTATTATAGAAGAAATGAGAGGAAGACAATTATGAGAACTGCACTGACGATCGCAGGAAGTGATTCCAGCGGAGGCGCCGGAATCCAGGCAGATATTAAGACAATGATCACAAATGGTGTATATGCAATGAGTGCCATTACCGCATTAACTGCACAGAATACAACCGGTGTACAGGCAATATTAAATGTAACACCGGAATTTCTGGGGCAGGAACTGGATTCTGTTTTTCAGGATATTTATCCGGATGCGGTAAAAATCGGAATGGTATCAGATAAAGATCTGATTCATGTAATAGCAGAGAAACTGAAACAATATAAAGCGGAAAACATTGTTGTGGATCCTGTTATGGTTGCAACAAGCGGTGCCAAGCTGATCAGTGATGATGCAGTGGAGATATTGAAGCAGGAACTGTTTCCACTGGCTGATGTGCTTACTCCGAATATTCCGGAGGCAGAGGTTCTGGTTGAAATGTCAGTGACCAATGCAGAGGAAATGATAGAGGCTGCCGGAAAGATTTCTGAGACATATCATTGTGCAGTACTTTGCAAAGGCGGACACAGCATTAATGATGCAAATGATCTGCTTTACTATGATGGAAAATATTGCTGGTTTGAAGGAAAGCGTATCGATAATCCAAACACACATGGAACAGGCTGTACGTTGAGCAGTGCCATTGCTTCCAATCTTGCAAAGGGATATGACCTGCAGACTGCTGTAAAACGTTCCAAACAGTATATTTCAGGAGCACTGGCGGCAATGCTTGACCTGGGAAAGGGAAGTGGCCCTATGGATCATGGATTTGCAATCCGAAATGAATATGTGAAAGAAAGTGAAAAGTGAGAATAGCTATGGAAGACAACAAAAAGAAAGGCCTCGGAATGGTTCTGGAAGGTGGAGGTATGCGGGGACTGTATACAGCCGGAGTTCTGGATGAGCTGATGGAGCAGGGGATTTATGCAGATTCTACAGTTGGCGTTTCCGCCGGTGCAATTTTTGGATGTAATTATAAGTCCCGCCAGATTGGACGAACCCTTCGTTATAATACCAGATTCTGCAAGGATAAACGATATATGGGATTGAAAAGCTGGATCACTACCGGCGATCTTTACAGCAAAGATTTTGCATATGGGGAGGTGCCCTGGAAGCTGGATGTTTTTGACACAGAGACATTTGCCAGATCACCCATGAAGTTTACGGTTGTATGTACAGATATTGAAACAGGAAAACCCTGCTATCAGGAATGCAGAATGGGAGACAGGCTGGATGTGGAATGGATGCGCGCATCAGCTTCCCTGCCACTGGCCGCCAGACCGGTAAAGCTGAATGGAAGAATGTATCTGGACGGAGGTATCTCAGATCCGATACCTGTAAACTGGATGCTTTCACAGGGGTATGAGAAAAATGTGGTAGTCTGTACCCGTCATCCGGGATACAGAAAAGAACATAATAAGCTGATGCCACTGCTCAGACTGAAGTTCAGGGAGTATCCGGAGCTTGTAAAGCTTCTGGATGAACGTCATATTCAGTATAATCGTATGCTGGATAAAATCGCATATCTGGAAAAAGAGGGCAGGATCCATGTTATCCGCCCGGACAGAGACATCAGTGCAAAACCGGTTGAGCGTGATCCGGCCCATTTAAAGGAGATTTATGAGGTGGGACGGAGAGTGATGAAAGCTGATATGGAGAAACTGAAGGCGTATTTGGCAGAGTAATGTTTAGTCTATCAGCAGGTAGCGAATCCGGTGATAGATTTCCATCTGATTGCAATTGACTTTGGGTGAGGAATTATGAACAGCAGCAAGTTATCAGTAAAGCTGTCAGATACAACGAAGTCAGTAAAAACAGACAGGAATAAAAATTGTATAAAACTGGTACATAAACCAATTAAAACAGTACTGATTTATCAGTTGCTGTTTTTTTTTCGCAAAATAATACTTTTGTTCTATTGCTGTAAACAGCAAATATATCAATGTGTTTTCCTAATCTAAATGCTATAATCCGAAAAAAGTCCCATAGAGAAAATGCTATTAAAGGATATATAATAAAACCATCAAAAACAAGCGCGCTGATAAAAAACAGGAGGAAATTTTATGAAGAGAAGAGGAATGGCTTTAGGTCTGGCGGCATTAATGACCTGTACTGCTTTATTTACCACAACTGCGAAGGCAGACAACAAGGACAGTGAGGAGAAAGAAACTATAAAATTCACTTACTGGGGAAGTGGAGACGAAAAAAAGGCTATTGAGGAATCTGTAGATAAATTCATGGAAGCAAACCCCAATATTGAAGTGGATCTGATGCATATTCCATCTGAGGATTTCCTGACAAAATTGAATGCTATGATTGCAGCCGGCGAAGCACCGGATGTAAGTTATTCAGCTTCATGGAAATGTCAGATGGGTGAGGATGGCCTGATTTATAATTTCTATGATCTTCTGGATGATATGGGACTTAGTATGATTATCTGTCTACCTGTTGGTGGAACTGGAGTCCTACAGAATCAGCAGGACCTGTTCAGGCCAATGTTACAACAAATCTGATGTACAATGTAGACTGCTTCGAAGAGGCAGGGGTAGATCTGCCGCCGACTAAGGTAGAGGAAGCCTGGTCATGGGATGAATTTGTAGAGATGGCACAGAAACTGACGCTGGATACAGAAGGAAGAAATGCAGCTGATCCGGATTTTGATGCAAATAATATTAAACAGTACGGTGTAATGTTTGGAACAGACTGGAATGTATATATGCCGTTTATTTTATCAGCAGGCGGCGGTTACTTAAATGAGAGTATGGACGGACTTGGATTAAATGATGAGAAGTCAGCTCAGATTTTACAGAATTTTGCAGATCTGATCAATGTGTACCATGTATCTCCTACAGCAGTACAGAAGAATGCAATGCCAAGCGCAGCAACAGCACTGGCTGCAAAACAGACAGCAATGTACATTGACGGAAGCTGGAACCATCTGGATCTTATGAATTCAGGATGCAACTGGGGCGTAGGTGTTCTCCCAATTGATGAAAACTATACTACTTTCTTTGATGGTGGTTCTTTGATTATATTCAAGAGTACAAAGCATCTGGAGGCTTCCGAAAAACTTTATCTGTGGCTTACAAATCCAGAAAGTTCAGAAAGAATCACAGAATTATACAGAACTTTATGGATGCCTGTACAGACAGAATATTATACTGATCCGGATAAGATTGATTTCTGGGCATCTGAAGAATTGCCTGCAAGACCAGAGGGCTTTCAGGACGCTATTGTAAAGGCAACTTATGATCATGCAGTAGTGGCAACCGAAATTAACGTAAAGAATTTTAATGAGATTAATACATTAGTGGGTTCTGCACTGGAACAGGTGTGGTCTGGAAAGAAAACAGCAGAAGAAGCAATGACAGAAGTAAAAAGCCAGACGGATTCTTTGGTAGAAGGAACCTATTCAGGAGAACGTTCTTAAAGTATTCAAGTGAAAGGCTGCTTTTGGCAGCCTTTCCTGATTGAAATAGCTATAATGCCAGAAAGGAATAAATATGCAGACGAAAATAAAGTATAAAGTGACAAATCGCGAGAAAAGAGAAAATCGTTGGGGAATTTTATTCAGTCTTCCCTGTATTCTGGGATTTTTGATTTTTGCATTGCTTCCGATGGCAGTCAGTCTGGGACTGAGTTTTACAAATTTTAATTTTACAACAGGCGGACAGTTTATAGGAATCAGCAACTATAAAAATCTGTTCAGTGGAAGTGATCCGTATTTTTATAAATCATTACTTGTAACAGTAATTTATGTTGCGCTTTCTGTACCGACAGCTATCATAGTTTCTTTTTTTATAGCAATGCTGTTAAATACAAATGTAAAAGGAAAAGGATTTTTCAGAACAATCTTTTATCTTCCAACTGTAGTTCCGATCGTAGCAATGGCAGCGATCTGGATGTGGATTTTCAATCCGGACATGGGATTGGCAAACAATATTTTAAAGGCAATGCATTTACCGGTAAGCACATGGCTTTCAGGTGAAAGTTCAGTTATTCCCACACTGGTTTTTATTAATCTGTGGACTACCGGATCTACAATGGTAATTTTCCTTGCCGGAATGCAGGATGTACCGAGACAGCTTCTGGAAGCAGTTGAGATTGATGGAGGCGGATTCTGGGCAAAGCTGCTTCATGTTACGATTCCTATGATGACTCCTACAATTTTTTATAATGTGGTAATGGGAATCATCAATGGATTCCAGATATTTACCCAGTCTTATGTTATGACACAGGGTGGACCAAACAATTCCAGTTTGTTCTATGTATACTATCTGTACAGAGAAGCATTTGAGTTTGGAAGAATGGGAAATGCCTGTGCAGTTGCCTGGGTATTGTTTCTGATCATTATGGTGCTGACTGCAGTCATATTTAAGTTTTCCAACCGTTGGGTTTATTATGGAGGAGAATGAATATGAAGAATACAAAGAAAATTATTTCAAAAATTCTAATATATTTTGCGCTGATTTTAGGTGTTTTGTTTTGTCTGGTTCCTTTGTACTGGATGATCAGAAGTTCACTGATGAACACAGTGGAAGTGTTTATGATGCCGCCTCGCTGGATTCCTTCTAAATTTATGTGGGAAAACTATCAGGAAGTTTTTGATACACTTCCCTTTGGAAAATATTTCCTGAATTCATTTATTGTAACCGGAGGATGTGTAGTGGGAACAATGCTTACCAGTTCCATCTGTGCATATGGATTGGCAAGAATTAAATGGAGAGGCAGAAATGTGGTATTTGCCTGCATTATCAGCAGTATGATGCTTCCAGCTGCGGTTACTTTGATTCCTACATTTCTGATGTGGAGAACTATTGGAATAACAGACAGCTT
>ENA-OQHI01001514-OQHI01001514.1-human-gut-metagenome-genome-assembly--contig:-NODE-1514-length-10791-cov-5.969013_pt1 | contig 10791 bp, 7 predicted proteins | sample MGYA00242561_ERZ504713 | MGnify/ENA primary metagenome ERZ504713 (study PRJEB26092, sample SAMD00036217) | human gut metagenome | host: Homo sapiens | study: EMG produced TPA metagenomics assembly of... | reverse complement strand
TTGAATGATTTATAGAAAAATGGAATCTTTTTTGCATATTGAGAGCATTTCAGAAATATATCTGATAAATGTATTTGTCAAGCGGATAACGTGGCTCTATACCAAATAACTACTCCGCAGTTTATCAGAAGGAGCTTGCAGTCCTCGGATGACACGCTATGGAAGAAGTGTTCAAAAAATGTAACACAAGTCCATAATCTATTGTGCAATTTCTCGATAAATCTCGAATAATGACGGTAAGAAGTCCGATAAATTCATAAAAATCAGTTGCGTAATTTGTGCAAAATATGGTAGACTAACTGTAGTTAAGAAATGACAGAAATTTACAATTATTAATGATCTGGAGACGAAAGAATGAAAAAGAAAATAGAACTTGTCTGTTGGATTTTATTTACCGTTTTTTCTGGTATTGGTTTCTTTATTAACTTTATGAGCAAACCTCCGGTAAACGATACACATACATTTACTTTATACATGATTGGTGCTGCTGTGGTATCCTTACTATACCCGGCATCTATGTTTGTTCTTGGATTGAGAAACCGCTACCTGTATGATAAGTTAAATGAACTTGCTGAAGAAAAGGGTGAAACTGAAGCTGCCAAATCTGCACACACTTTCAGGTCATCCGCATCAGGATATACAGTTCCTGATATGAACATCCTTGTCAGTGCTCTGACCTCTGATCAGAAACTTACAGAGGAAGAGAAAGAATATTTATTAGAATATATTAAGAAGAAATGATGTGATGTTTAAATGGAACTGTTAGTTTGTATGTCCATTGCAGGAAGTATTCCTGTTGTGATCTGTTTACTTTTGTATATAATCCAGCGTGGAAACTATAATTACATTCTCGGAAGAAGATTACTACTGACAGGTGTGTTCTTTTATCTGGTACCTGTGCAGTTGGTTAAATATTTGCTTCCAAAAGATGCACTTCCAGAAACAATGTTAATTGGTAAAAAAGCTGATTCCTATCTTTCAGGTTCTCTGGCTTTCTGGAGTGAAAAGCAGGGTGATTACATATGGATACCTCAATGGTTTAATATATTTGCCAGGATCTGGCTAGCAGGAATTATTATCTTCGCAATCTATGAGATTATTAAATACTGGAGAGGAGCACATTCTATCCGGAACTATATCTTTGAAAAGATTGAAGATCCAGAAGATAATCTCACCTATTATCTGATTCCAGATGAGATCTGTGGTCCATGTACCATTGGATTTTTCCGTCAGAAGATTGTGTTTCCAGAGAGTTTTCCTCTGCATCCCGATTTTATTATGGTATATAAGCATGAACATACACATTTGAAGAATCATGACAATTTAGTAAAACTTTTATGCCTTTTCGTTCTGTGTCTGCACTGGATGAATCCTGTGGCATATCTTTTACTTTTCCTTTACATAGATACAGCAGAAATAGTCAGTGACAGTGTAGCAGTTGATGGCTGCACAAAAGAAAAACGTCAGGACTATGCGAAATTGCTGGTATTAGAAGCCTCAATTTCTGATATTCGTCCAGCCGTGTGGAAAAATAATCTTTCCGGACATAAAAACAATAAAGAAGGAAATGATTTTAAAACATTAAAAAGGAGGATCAACTACATGATGAAGGAAAAGAGAAAAGGAATGTTACAGAGAGGAATTATGGTGGCAGTGTCGGCGTTGACAGTTGTGGCAAGTGCTGGGACGGTGATGGCATATCAGCCAACGCAATCATCTGATGAAAGTTTTGAAGAATTCATTTCTGATGGTTCAATATATGATTTTGGACTTGAAGATATGAACGATATTGCAACTGCAGCCATTGATTTTTCTCAAGGTGATAGTATATTTGTTGATTCAGACGGAAATCAGATAGTATACCAAGAAGAATCTTCAGATACTTATGCTTTATGTACGCATAGTATGGTTCCGGCAACTTTTTATACCCATTCAAAAAATTCTTCTGGTGGATGCACTGTTAAAATATATAAATGTCAAAGATGTGAAAAATGTGGATATAGTGCTAATGCCCAGTATGATAATACTATTACATATGCAAAATGCCCTCATTAATTAAATATTTATTTGTATAATGTGCAAAAATCTTCAAATATTTAAGAACTATTTTAGATATTTGAAGATTTTTATTTAATTAATTTGTTATCTACAAGCAAAATATATTAAACATAAATATAATCTTGATGTATTTCTGAAATACTTTCTCAATATCCTTCCAATTTCCCTCTTGCATTTTTATAAAAGTTAGAATATACTAACTAATAGAGTTAGATACAGCAAACTCTCGCGTGAATGAAATCATTTGAACTCCATCCGAAGACCTGCTGAATTCTTCGGAACACTGGATCAGATCTGTACTTGCTGAAATCACGGTTCTGCTGAAAAACCGTACCTCAGATATGATCCACCCGGTACATCCCAGTTGCGGTGTACCAGGAGTCCAAATGCAAAACCAGAAAGGGGATTTATCATGTACTTAGAAATTGAAAAAGTAATTGGAAGAGAAATTCTGGATTCCAGAGGAAATCCGACAGTAGAAGCAGAAGTATATCTGATGGATGGCACTGTAGCAAGAGGAACAGCTCCAAGTGGCGCATCTACAGGTGAATTCGAAGCTCTGGAATTAAGAGATGGAGATAAAGCTCGTTACCTTGGAAAGGGTGTACAGAAAGCAGTAGAGAACATCAATACAACAATCAACGAAGCAATCGAAGGCCTTGATGCAAGCAATATCTATGCAGTAGATGCAGCCATGATCGCAGCAGACGGAACAAAAGATAAATCTAAACTTGGTGCAAATGCAATTCTTGCAGTATCTATCGCATGCTGCAGAGCAGCTGCAACCTCTCTTGAGATTCCGCTGTATCGTTTCCTTGGCGGAGTATCCGGAAACCGTCTTCCTGTACCAATGATGAACATCGTAAACGGCGGATGCCATGCATTATCATCCGGGCTGGATGTACAGGAATTCATGATCATGCCAGTTGGGGCACCTTCCTTCAAAGAATGCTTAAGATGGTGTGCGGAAGTGTTCCACGCACTTGCCGCCATTCTGAAAGAGCGCGGACTTGCCACATCAGTAGGTGACGAAGGTGGTTTCGCACCTGCACTGAAATCCGATGAAGAAGCAATCGAGACAATCCTCGAGGCAGTGAAGAAAGCCGGATATGAACCAGGCAAAGACTTCAGGATTGCCATGGATGCTGCTTCCTCCGAATGGAAGAGTGAAAAAGGAAAAGGATACTACAAACTTCCAAAAGCAGGCACAGAATATACATCTGAAGAGCTCATTGAGCACTGGGCTAAATTATGCGAAAAATATCCGATTATCTCTATCGAAGACGGTCTGGATGAAGAAGACTGGGAAGGATGGCAGAAACTTACAGCCAGACTTGGTGACAAAGTACAGCTTGTCGGTGACGACCTGTTTGTTACAAATACAGAAAGGCTTGCAAAAGGTATCAGCCTTGGCGCAGGTAATGCGATCTTGATCAAATTAAACCAGATCGGTTCCGTATCCGAAACACTGGAAGCAATCAAAATGGCCCACAAAGCAGGCTACACCGCAATTTCTTCTCATCGTTCCGGCGAGACAGCAGATACAACAATCGCAGACCTTGCAGTAGCACTGAATACCTGCCAGATTAAGACCGGAGCTCCAAGCAGATCTGAACGAGTTGCAAAATACAATCAGCTTCTCCGTATCGAAGAAGAACTCGGCGCAAGCGCAGTATATCCGGGAATGAAAGCCTTTAATGTAAAACAGGACTAAACAGAACTATAGCAATCTTCGTAAATAATGCATACCATAGATAAAATAAACCTGTAAAATGCAAAATGCATTTCTCATCTTAACCGAATCAAGTAAGTCCCCTGCGGAGCAGTTATTCGGTGTAGAGCTACATAGCGAAGCGGATTGCGAATATCCGCTTCGCTTGTTTAGGATAATAAGCGGGAATCCTCGGCAATTCAATTACCGAGATGAAAGCGCAAACTGTGCATATCTGCACTTATAATAAATAAAAATAACAAAACGGTTTTCATTCAATTTCTCCCTATAAAGCTTGAATGAAAAAGTAAATTCTACATTCTAATATACCTTGATTTTATGCGGGATTTAATTCTATTTTCGGAGATATACAACTTGATTTTTTTAGTATATAATGCTTTTATACGGCATAAACAGCATAGTTTTTTGCATGATAAAAGGACATCTGGAAATAGTGTGCAGGACTAAATTCCACATGTCTGTTGGAAAGACTAAATTCTATGCAATGAAACTTGCCTGTGCCTGTATTGTTATTATTATTTTATTAATGCTGGTATCAATGTGACTTCATCGGCTGGTATCTCTGCTAATCCTAATGCTTTATGAAGTCTGTTATCCAGCAGGAGACGGGATACTTCATATGGACTGTGTCCATTGAGGCTGTCCCGTTTTTCGCTATTGATATGATTTAATAACAGCAGCGTTGTTTTGTCTGTCATTTTTTCAAAGCTTGTTCCTTTTGGCAGGACATACCTTATATATTCATGATTCTTTTCAAGAGCACCTTTTTGATCAGAACGGTTGGGATCACAATAATAAATGCGTGTGCGTACTTCATCATTTTTGCTATATTCCAGACTCTGCCGGTCCTGAAATTCATGCCCGTTGTCTGTAAGTATTACTTCGAAAAGTTTCTGAAACAGTTCAATTCCAAGTAACTCTGTTAAATGATCAAAAATCCTAGTTACTTCTTTCTGGGTCTGTTCTTCTAAAAGAAACATAAGCATAAGGCTACAGTTTCGAAAGAACATAGTCAGAAAGCAGGGACTGGTACCTTTTGCTCCTTCAACAGTATCCATTTCGACTACATAAACAGATTTGTTCGCTGCGATATATTCCAGGAATTCTTTATAGCCCCGGTCTTTTCGAAAACTTCTGTCTTTAAGGCTGGTAGTGTTTTTTCTTTTTCTCTGCTTGTATACCACTTTACGGCGCAGATCTATGTTTCTGGCTTGAAAAATGCCACGGTCTATATAAGAGTATATGGTTCTTCTGGAACAGGCGATCTCATCAGCATGAGATGCGTAGATGTGGGCAATGGACTGTCCTTTTTTGAGAAGCGGTGACAACAGGTTGTCCAGTTTCTGTATACTTTCCGGTGTCTGGTTGATCCCTTCTCTGCTGGTAGTCCTAAGGGCTTCATAGGTGTCCTGGGCGTATTTTGAAGAATAGATCTTTTTGTCCATCATGCAATTCGTTCTCTTGCTGCATCCATTGCACACATAAGGAGGTTTATTTAATTTTTCACATTCTCTTGGTTTATAAAATTTACAGACATCGCTGCATCTGAATTTTCTGCAGAGGACACATTTGCGCCGGCATTCATTATCACCGCACATATGCATGACATTGCATATATTTGTCCGCGGCTTTGAACTATCATAATTGTTTGCACAGGGAATAGGGGCAAATGCATCTGCGCTTCTTTCCCTGATAATGGAATGACGTCTGATTTCTTTGGATATGGTACTTGGATCCTTGCTTAATTCTATTGCAATACTTCTAAATGAATCACCGTTATTTAAATGCTGTTCGATTATAATACGTGCAGATAAGTCAAGATGTTTTTGGTTGCCTTTTGGTCTTCCTGTATTCATTTTATCCTCCTTCTGCACAGGCAGGGGATCATCTGCAGTAGTATTTTATAAAAAGAAGAAGGAAAAATCCATGCAGAAGTAATTTCTACAGGTATAGAATTTACTCTTGCAAGGTAGAATTTAAAAATTCATTTAACTAATATCAATACATCTGCTGGTCCGGCGCTGCAAATTCAAACTAGTGTTCGAACTCAAGTTTATATATATTTAGAAGGAATCAATACGCTTAATAACAGTGGAGGGAGATGGGGTGCAGCCTTACAGAAAAATAACTCTGCCAAACTTACAATAGATAACTCTCCAAAAACTATCGGAAAATTAATTGCCATAGGTACTTATGGTGCCGGAATTGGCGGGACTGGCAACGGCAGTAACATTACCATTAACGGTGGATCCGTAAATGCTACTTCTAGTTATGGTGCCGGAATTGGCGGAGGTCAAGGGAGCACCGGCAGTAACATTACCATTAGCGGTGGATCCGTAACTGCTACTTCTAGTTATGGTGCTGGAATTGGCGGGGGGAAAGGGGGCACCGGCAGTAACATTACCATTAGCGGTGGATCCGTAACTGCTACTTCTTATTCTGGTGCTGGAATTGGCTGCCCTCCCCACAAGAATTTAAATAGCACTGGTAATAATCCAGAAGTATATCTCTGTACTGTTTCTAATCCTCAAAAAAGAAAAATAAGTATAGATAATGTTGACTGGAAAACATATAATCATGTAAATGGTGAGTCTGTCGGGGACAACCTGTATGCATGGCTAACTGGAGCAGAGCACACTATAACTGTTGGAACTGAAGAAAGAAAGTATTCTTTCAATCAAAATACTAAGCAATTTAGTCGTATAAAAACAGATCCCACCGCTGCCCAATTAGATTTTACACCGCAAAATTTTACATATAATAAAGATAACCCTGTTGATATTAGTAACTATATTAAATGGAAAGATGATGTCACCGGTCATGGTGAAATTACTCATGTAACGTATTTTAAAAAAGAAGATGGAACTTCACTCACAAACAGCCCCACAGATGCAGGTACTTATACTTTTAAGATTGATGTGAATGCAGGTGATTACTACAATTCAGCTCAAAAGATATCTGCATCACCAGAATGGGAATTTATCATTTCAAAAGCACAAGCACCTTCAAATAAACCAACCAATACTACAATATCCGTTTCATGGTCCTGCAAGAAAGTCGAAGATGTTAAGAACTGTTTCGAGGATGACTGGAAATGGAGTGTTTCCGATATTTCTAAAGAATTGCTTGTAGGAAAGGAAATTTCCGCTACAGCAGTTTACACTGGCGAAGACGCAAACAATTATAAAGAAACATCTGTTGAATTTAAAATCACCAGAAAAGCATGTACACACCCACATACCGCAGAACGTTACTACTCCTCTCCATCCTGTACTTCCAGCGGATACAGTGGAGATACCTACTGCACAGACTGTAATGAAACACTTTCCTATGGTTATACGATTTCCGCATACGGCCATGACTATGACAACGGTGTTATCACTACGGAACCAACTACAGAAACTGACGGAATTATAACTTACACCTGTAAACGATGCAAACATCAGGATACAAAAAATCTCGGTAAACTTGGTGACGGGGAACCTTACATTGAGGGAAGTTTCCAGAAGAAAGGCTGGGATGCTGTCAATGATCTGATCAGGGATTCCCAAGAAAAAGATACCATTTCCATTACCCTGAATGGTGCCAAGGTACTTCCTGCCACTGTTTTATCCGAAATAAAAGGCAAAGATATTTCCCTGAATCTCGATATGGAGAATGGTTTCATCTGGAAGATCAACGGTACTTCCATTACAGCAGAAACACCTGCAGATACCGATCTTTCTGTTACAAACACAGCAGAATATATCCCGGCAGCATTATACAGCCTGATCTCCACAAACCAGAATGATTTCGGTTTCCATCTCGGAAGAAGCGGTGCTTTTGATTTCCCGGCTGTGCTTTCCGTAAAGGCAGATGCTTCCTGTGCAGGACTTATGGCAAATCTGTTCTGGTATGATGTTGAGAATGGGGTTCTGCAGTGCATCCAGACCGTAACTGTAGGCGGTGCATTTGAGCGCAGTATTCCATATGTTGACTTTACCCTTTCCAAAGGACAGGATTATTTCATGGCATTTGGTACAGAATCTCTCAATGGCAGAGTCATTCACACAGACGGAAGTATCACAGATGAAAACGGCGTATACCTGCGACCTGCAGACACAAAGATTTCCAGCCACTCCATTGACAGAAACAAGCTTACTGTCAAACTTTCCAAAGGATGTGCAGGTGCTCAGGGTTATGACTTCGTGATCAGTAAGAAATCAAATATGCTCCAGACCGGCAAATTCAGCCAGACCGTTTCCTCAACCGGCAAGCCACAGGCATCTTTCAGATATCTGGCAAAAGGTACCTGGTATGTGGCAGCCCGAAGCTGGGTTCTGGATGCACAGGGCAATAAGGTCTATGGTTCCTGGACAAAGATCAAGAAGATCAAGATCACTGTTGTCACACCGCAGCAGCCAAAGATCAAAGATATTACTGTAAAAGAAAACACTGTGACTGTTACTTACACAAAATGCAAAAATGCCACAGGTTATGAAATCCTGCTTGGAAACAAATACAAGACTTCCGCAGGTGAAAAATACCCGGTTAAGAAATATGTGAAACGTACAGAAGGCAAAAATACCGTAACTGTAACCTTTACAAACGTAAAGAAAGGCACCTGGTATGTGACAGTACGTTCCTGGAATAAGACCTCCAAAAATAAATCCAGAGTTTACAGTCCATATTCCGATATAAAAAAATTCAAAGTCAAAAAATAGTTTATAGTAAAGTAATAAAAAATCTCCTGTGATTGCAACCAGAATCACAGGAGATTTTTTATTACTTTTTCAGATCAATGTTTCTTATTTTACCACACGAACTCTGGAAACACCTTCAATTGCTTTCAGCTCATCCAGTGCTTCTTTGGATGCTGTGCTTTCCAGATCGATGAGAGTATAAGCGTATTCGCCTTTGCTCTTGTTTGTCATATCTGCGATGTTCAGGCCTTCTGCACCAAGGATCTTGGTGAACTGGCTGATCATGTTCGGGATATTTTTGTGGCAGATGGCGATACGTCCTACTGCTACGCAGGTTCCCATGTCGCAGTTCGGGAAGTTTACAGAGTTCTTGATATTTCCGTTCTCGAGGAAATCTCTGACTTCTTTTACAGCCATTACCGCACAGTTTTCTTCGGATTCTTCTGTAGATGCTCCAAGGTGTGGAGTTACCAGGATTCCCTTATGTCCTGCTACTGTATGGTTTGCAAAGTCTGTCACATATTTCTTTACTTTTCCGCTGTCTAATGCTTCGATCAGAGCATCCTCATCAACCAGAAGATCACGGGCAAAGTTCAGAAGTACTACGCCGTCTTTCATCTTGTCTAATGCTTCTTTGTTGATCATCTCTTTTGTGCTGTCAAGAAGAGGTACATGGATGGTGATGTAATCACACTGGGAATAAATCTCATCCAGGCTCTTGATATGTTTGATGGTGCGGGAAAGATTCCATGCAGCATCAATAGAAATGTATGGGTCATATCCGTATACTTCCATTCCAAGTGCAGAAGCAGCGTTTGCCACCATTGCTCCGATGGCACCAAGACCGATGATACCCAGCTTCTTGCCCATGATCTCGCATCCTGCGAACTGCTTCTTCTGTTTCTCAGCAAGTTTATCGATGTCTTCCTGGTCTTTCTCTTTGGCAACCCATTCGATACCGCCTACGATATCACGGGATGCAAGGAGCATACCTGCAAGTACAAGCTCTTTTACACCGTTTGCATTGGCGCCCGGTGTATTAAATACTACGATTCCTTTCTCTGCACACTTGTCAAGTGGGATGTTGTTGACACCCGCACCGGCACGTGCGATTGCAAGCAGATTATCGGAAAGCTCTAAGTCATGCATAGCTGCACTTCTGACAAGTACCGCGTCTGCTGCTGCAAAATCGTCTACTACTTCATATGTATCATTGAACAAATCCATACCGCAGGCTGCGATCGGATTCAAGCAATTAATCTTAGCCATTTTCTTCTCTCCCTTATTATGAGTTCTTCTCCTCGAAGTCCTTCATGAATGCAACTAACTTCTCAACACCCTCGATTGGCATTGCGTTGTAGATACTTGCACGCATACCACCGACCGTTCTGTGTCCCTTCAGGTTTACAAAGCCTGCGGCTGTTGCTTCCTTTACGAACTTGGCATCGAGTTCCTCGTTGCCTGTTACGAACGGAACATTCATCAGGGAACGGTCTTCCTTTACGACTGTTCCGTGGAACATCTTAGAAGAATCTAAGAAGTCATACAGGATAGCTGCCTTCTTCTCATTATGGATCTTCATTGCGGAAAGTCCGCCCATTTCCTTTACCCACTTGAACACCAGACCACAGATGTAAATGCCGTAGCATGGAGGTGTGTTGTACAAGCTGTCATTGTCTGCCTGTGTCTTGTACTTCAGCATTGTCGGGCAGTAAGTCGGAACATCGTCACGGATCAGATCCTCACGGATGATTACAACAACGACACCGGCTGGTCCTACGTTCTTCTGTACACCGAAGTAGATCAGACCGTAATCAGATACATTGACTGGCTGTGACAGAATATCGGAAGACATATCAGCTACAAGGATCTTGCCCTTTGTGTTCGGAAGCTTCTTGTAAGTAGTTCCGTAAATTGTATTGTTATGGCAGATATACACATAATCTGCATCCTCGGAGATCGGAAGATCAGAGCAATCTGGAATATAGCTGAAGGTCTTGTCAGCCGATGATGCAACGACATTTACCTTTCCGTACTTCTTTGCTTCTTCGCATGCCTTCTTTGCCCACTGACAAATTGCTTACCAGATATTCTTTTTGTATTGACATCACTTCATTTTCCTGTGCCTAAAAAGAAAAATCTAGTCCATCCATTTCTGCAATCAGTTTTGGGATCTCATCTTGACGGACAATTTCGCCGCGTTTGATCAGAATCATCTCCTTTGCAATACACTCAACATCGGAAACGACATGCGTTGCAAAAATTACAACGCATTCTCTTGACAGTTCACTGACAAAATTACGAATATTGATTCGTTCT
>ENA-OQHI01001513-OQHI01001513.1-human-gut-metagenome-genome-assembly--contig:-NODE-1513-length-10796-cov-3.919022_pt1 | contig 10796 bp, 8 predicted proteins | sample MGYA00242561_ERZ504713 | MGnify/ENA primary metagenome ERZ504713 (study PRJEB26092, sample SAMD00036217) | human gut metagenome | host: Homo sapiens | study: EMG produced TPA metagenomics assembly of... | reverse complement strand
CTGCAAATTTTTGCCTTGTCTGCAAAAAAATTTGCTCGAAAATCCGCATATATTTCCTACGAACACAAGCTCTAAGAAACGGGATTCCGATTCCCGCATTACAAAAATAAAAAAGGAGTTTGATAATCATGGGTATTTTTAGTTCTGTTTGCGGTGCACTTAGCGGTGCGTTTCATAGCGTTTGCAGCTGTGTCAGCAGTATTTGCAGGGGAATCGGCGGCGCACTTGGCGGAACATTTCTCGGCGGAGCGATCTCTTCATTTATCGGCAAGATCGGGCTTGCACTTCCCGGCCCGAACATTGCGGCTGCGATCCTGCTGGTCGTCGGGGTTGTGTGCAAAATTGCCGAATCGCTCGGAATGAAGGAAAAAGAAAGGGATGAGCCGGAGGAGCTTGCATTCAAGGCGGAAAAGGATAAGGAATCCAAACCGGAGGACTTTGATTCCACCGAGGAATATATCAAGCACTTGCAGCAGGACATTAAGATTTCCAACGAGGACAAAGAAAAGCTTGACAAGATGTCGCCGGATGAAAAATCCGCCTATCGTGCAACGGGCGCTTATCTCTATGCGAAAGCCTGCAATGAAAAGCTTGGTTTTGACACAGACGGATTGAAAAGTCCGGAACTTGTTGGGATCACTGCGGAAATTCTCTCCGATCTTGCCAAGATCAAGGACATTCTCTCTCCGTCTGACTTTGTGGTGTACAACAAGTACTTGCAGGCAAACGGCATGGGAATGAAAGAATTTTCGGACTATCTCCACGGGTGCTCCGTCAATCTCGAAACATTTAAGAATGTGAAAGACGCTCTGTCGAATGCGATGCGGGAGATCACTCCGGGCATCAGCGACAGCGACATCGGCAAGAACCTCTATCAAATGAATGAAAAAGTCAATGAAACTTTCAGTATTGGGGAATAAAGAATGAAAATATGTCATTGTCTCTTCTGGATCGAAAAAAACAAAATTGCCGCCGTGCTCAGCAAAGACAACCGGTTTGAAGTCATGAAATTTGGCGGGAACTGCTTTACCGGCTATACGGAGGACTTTTGGGAAAAGTGGCAGGATTACGCCGGTTTCCTAAAGACCAGCCAAACCGATTTTTGTCTGGTATACGACGACGCTCCAACGATTTCGGAGGAGCTGCTGCATCGGGAATGTGCGGACGAATCCGGCGTATGGAACAGATACACGATACAGGATGCCGTGCATCTGCTGCCCATTACAAAGCCCACGCAGATTTCCAATGAAAACGGTGTGTGCATTGCCAAAGCAGGCGCATTCCGAAAGGCGGAAACAACTGGAATTGTGAATCTCACGGCGAAATACCGGCATGCGGAAACCGCACCCGCCGAAGCGGAACGAAAAATTTTGGAGACGACACCGTTTATTGACGAAATGTGCGAAAGACTGAAAATTTACGACAAGGGGGAATAGAACCGTGGCAGAAGTAGAAACCACCAGACAGGTGGACAAGGTCGTTTTGCGGGACAATGTCTTGGAAAATGTGCTTCATGCGGAGCTTTACAAAACACTGCGGGAGATGCTATACGAAAATTATCGTGAAATGGAGAAAAAATATTTCCAAAAGGACAGCATCTGTTTTTTATGCGGAAAGACAACAGCATACTACTATACAGAAAAAAGAGTTGCCGTCATACTCGAAAAGGGAACGATACAGGAATTTTATCTTGACCTCAAAAGAAAACATTTGGACAAAAAAGCCGTAGTTGATTTGTTTGGCAAGAAGTGTCCTTCTGATATCTTACAATATATCAAAACTGGAAAAAAATACGGTGAAGGTCATTGGATTGGGTTTGAGAACGGTTCTTATTGTGTTGAAACAGAACGCTTTGCCGATTGGAATGATGGGGATTCTGTACAAGTAGGAGTTGTTGATATTAGTTCTGTAGATTTTCAGAACGCAGTTCGCACGCAGAAATATCAGATCCTCGACTATGAGATCTTTCAAAAGGTCATTAAGCTTCTGAAAAATCGGAGCATTCTGGAAACCGAAGACAAATCCAAGTGCCTCTCAGAGAAAGAGATAGACCGGCTTCAGGCCATCCTCGGATTGAACCGGACACAGATCGAAATAGAAGTTTCCAAAAGACTTGCAAGCAATTTCACACTGTCGCCGGAACTCATCGATACGTACACGGCGGGGCTTCTTGCATGCGACAAAGTGCGTGCAGATCTGGAGGTCTACGATAAAAAGTGCCTGGAGGATGTCAACTCCGGCCATTGGGAACTCTGGTCGGACGAAGCGCCGAAAGCGGAAGACGGACAGGTGCTTGTTTCTCTGAAAAAGCCGCTGATCGCACGGAATCCGGCTGCCGACATCCACGAAGACGGGCTTATCGGCATTGACTTTGGTACCAAAAGCACCATTGTTTCCAAACGGGACGGCCGTGCGAAGACGACGCTTCTCCGTGTGGGCACCGGTCAGCTGAGCAAAAAGGCAGAGGCGCAGCACTATGAGAATCCGACGATCATGGAGTTCATTGATCTCGAAAAGTTTCTCAAGAGCTACGGCACCAGAAACGGCAGACCGGAGACCTCCATCGATGATCTCCGTGTTTCCCACACCGCAAACTACGACCTGAAATCCTGCACGATCAGCGACAATTTCTATTCGTTCTTTTATGACATCAAGCAGTGGTGCGGAAACAAAAACCGCAGTGTAAAGATCATCGACCAAAAAGGCGTGGAGCGTGTGCTGTCGCCGTTCACTTCTCTGGAAGAAAGCGCATTCAATCCTTTGGAATTATATGCGTACTACCTCGGTCTGTACATCAACAATATGCGGAACGGCATTTATCTGGATTATGTTCTCTCGTTCCCGACCACCTATGAAAAGACCGTAAAGGAAAAAATCCAGAAGAGCTTCGAGATCGGTTTGAAAAAATCGCTGCCGGATTCTATTCTGAAAAATGCAGAGATCATGGCAAAATTCAGAGTAAGACAGGGCGTGAGCGAACCGGCTGCGTATGCCATTACAGCATTGCAGGGATACGGATTTGAGCCGGATGAGGGCGAAAATGTTTTTTACGCCATCTTCGATTTTGGCGGCGGCACAACGGACTTTGATTTCGGCTTGTGGAGATGCGCAGACGACAGCAAACGTGAAGAACGGCGCTATGACTACGTCATCAATCACTTTGGCTCTGAGGGCGACAGATATCTCGGCGGCGAAAATCTGCTGGAACTGCTTGCGTTTGAAGTATTTCGTGCAAACGCCGATCTTCTCGGCGGCGACAAGAAAGGCAGCAGCGGGGATGCGGTGGGATTTTCATTCTCAAAACCGCAGGAATGCGACGCTTTTCCGGGCAGCGAGATGCTGATCTCCGATTCCCAGGAGGCAAAGCGGAACACCAAGCAGCTGATGGAAGTGCTTCGCCCTTTCTGGGAGGGGATTATCGGAATTGACAGCAAGACTGCTGCGCCTGCAAACGCCCCCGCTGCTCCGAAATCAAATGCATCAAAGGATGCGGAAACCGTTTCCTATAATGGCTATATCTTCAGAAACGACGAGATCTGCACATTCCCCATCAATGACGGCACGATCACAGTAGATCTCTTTGACAAGGAGGGAAAGCGGAAATCCAACTTCAAGCTCTATGTCGAAAACAAGGACAGAAACATTCAGCTGAACCTGGCGGAAGTGCTGGAAAAGCGCATCGAACGTGGCGTGTCGAACTTTTTCACCTCTATCTGCAAGGCGTTCCGCAACGAATCGCTGCAGCAAAGCGGCGTCAATGAGATTCAGATCTTTCTGGCGGGAAACTCCAGCAAATCGCCGATTCTCCGAAAGCTGTTTGACAAGTACATCAAGGAGAACAACGACAGCTTTCGGGAGGTATCCGGCGGAAGCCACTTCTACCTGTTCCCGCCCCTCGGCACAAAGGAAGCCATTGCCATTCAGCGGGAAAAGGGCATCAGAGTCGATGAAAACGACATCACTGCGCCCACCGGAAAAACCGGCGTTGCCTATGGCCTGATTACCGGACGTGAGGGCGGTAAGATCAAGGTGATCTCGGAGATCAAAGCGGACGAACAGACCAAGTTCCGCTTTAACATCGGCATCGAGAAGCGTGGAAAATTCAAGATGGTGCTGGACAGAACACTGGTTGCCTATGGACAGTGGGTGTGCCTGACCGATGCGAGCGTAGAGGATTTCGAAATTTACTATACCTCTCTGCCGAACGCAGCCAAGATGTCCATCGACGAAACCGGCATTTACAACAAGCGCTGCCGGCTGCCATATACCAGCGATAACGCAGATGTTTTCATTCGCTGCGTGGAGGATGCGCCGGAGGACATGGAATATTGTATTTCCGAGGGAGAACCCTCCGCAGATCCTGCGGGTGTGGTTCGTGTGCATCTGGGAGAGTGAGAAAGGAGTCGATTATGTCAAAACGTATTGTTACGCTCGGTACCTGGGACGGAACGCCCATCAAGTGGATCGTCCTGAAAGAGAGCAAGCTTGGCTCGGTTGTCATCAGCAAAGACGGCCTTTTCCAAAGGCAATTTGATTCCCAGAACCGTGACTGGCCTAACAGTGACATCAGAGCATATCTGAACGGGAAATTTTTTCAGCAGGCGTTTCGTGCAGAAGAACAAAAGCGCATCATCAACACCATCATAGACGGGAAGAAAACGGATATTTTTCTCTTGAGCAAAGAGGAAGTTGAAAATTGGATGACAGAGAACGAAAGATGTTGTGTTGAAACTTGGTTTCTTCGTTCTCGACATTATAGCGGCTCTCCACTTAATAGCGGCTGTATTGATGTAGTTTGTAGCGGCGGATTCGGTAATACTTGGAGGCATTCAGAGCGTCATATTCGCCCCGCTTTCATTTTGGACCTTTGATATTTCTTCAGCACACAAACAGTGAGCTTCATATCCCGTCCCCCCGGCACGAGGAGCAGGCGTTAACCGCCTGTTCCTCGTTTTTGCTGTCCGTTTATCGAGAATACTGAAATGTTATGATTTGTTGTATAATTTCTGCTGAATGTTTGATTTTTTCTTGACACCAAACGAACGGGTGTGATATAATAGAGATATCGCAGGTGTGTGACACACCTCAAACAAAAAGGAGGCATATTGTGAAGAAACAGTGGAAACGGCTGGCTGCCCTTTTGTCGGCAGCGGTCATGGCAGCGGGAACGCTGCTGTATTTCCCGAGCGGAACGCTGCAAAATATCCGGTGGGAGATTGCTGCGAATGCGGAGAATGCGGATGCAGGGAATACGGGCGCAGTGACGTGGACAAAAACAGAAGATGACGGTCTGGTTTGGACACTGTATGACAACGGAGCACTGACCATCAGCGGTACAGGCGCAATGAGAGATTACGCTTATAATGATAAAAGTCCTGTATACGGGAATGCCAATATTACAAGTCTGGTGATCGAAGACGGCGTTACCAGAATCGGAAAGAATATGTGTTGGGGATGCAGCGGATTAGTCGATGTCATGATCCCTGATAGCGTCACTGAAATCGGCAGTTTTTCATTTGCCTGCTGCAGCAGTTTGCCCGGCGTTACAATTCCGGAAAGTGTCGATACCATAGGAACTTCTGCCTTTCAAAGCTGCACGAATTTGGAGCGTGTGACAATCCCAAACAGTGTAAAAAGTATCGGAACTTCCGCATTTCAGATGTGTACGGCCTTAACAAGCATCACAATTCCGGAGAGTGTTACGGATATCGGGGAAGATGCATTTATATGGTGCAGCAGTTTAGCCAGCGTTGAAATTCCGGAAGGTATTACAGATATCAGAAATGGAACATTTCGGGAGTGCAGCAGTTTAGAGAGTATTACGATTCCGAGCAGTGTTACAAATATCGATAGCTATTCTTTTTATCAATGTACTGGCTTGAAACATGTGACAATTCCAGATCGTGTTACCAGAATCGGACATGGTGTGTTTGCCGGCTGCACGAGCTTAGAGCGTATGACGATTCCGAACAGCGTGACCAGCATCGGAGGCGGTGTGTTTGAGGACTGCTCTGATTCACTGGCGATTACTGTTGTCTGCGGTACGGCACTGACAAAGAATGATTTTGAAGACCGGGCGGATTCGGTGACGATTATGCAGCACGACTTTGATGCCAACGGTTTCTGCCAGAACGACACCACCCACTATCAGCCGGCAGAGGATAGCGATGGCGACGGCACATACGAGATCTCCAACGCCGGTCAGCTGTACTGGTTCGCAGACAAGTTGAACAACGGTGAATACAGTCTGAACGCTGTCCTCACAGCGGATATCACCGTCAATGAGGGCGATGTCTCCGGCTGTGACGGCAACAAGGCAGAAGGCTGGAGAGATTGGACACCCATTGGAAATGTTAGCAACATAGGAAATGCTAGCAACATATATTCTGGCACGTTCGACGGACAAGATCACACAGTCAGCGGATTGTACTTTAATGATGAAGACGCTGAGTATGTTGGTTTGTTTGGACGTTCATGTGGCAACATAAAAAATGTTGGCGTTGTTGATTCCTATTTCAAAGGAAATAATTTTGTGGGCGGTGTGTGTGGAAGCAATGACCGCACAATCACAAACTGTTATAATGCAGGGAATCTTACCGCTATTGAGTCATCTGCTGCTATAGGCGGTATATGTGGACAAAATAGTGGCACAATCGCAAACTGTTATAACACAGGAACTGTTACCGCTACCGGCTCAAGAGCTTCTGTGGGTGGTGTGTGTGGTTCCTGTATTGCATCAATTTCAAATTGCTATAACACAGGAACTGTTACTGCTAGCTCAGGTGCTGATATAAGCGGTATATGTGGATACAATATTGGCCCAATCACAAATTGCTACTACCTCGCAGACACAGAAGATGAAAATGGCGGCAAAACCGCAGAACAGTTCAAGAGCGGTGAAGTCTGCTATCTGCTGAATGGCGACCAGTCCAATATCGCTTTCTACCAGAATCTTTCTACCGAAAAATACCCCACGCTGAATGCCGATTCCAAGCAGGTTTGCCGTCTGGAACTGACCTATGACGAGAGCTTCGGCGAGGATGCGAAAACGAAGACTTCCTACCACAATTCCGGCGACAAGCTGGAGGGATCTCCGGATCAGGCGTATGTCTACCAGTATTTCAAGGGTGGGGAACAGCTTGCCGAAAGCGATACGCTGACTGGTGACACTGCGATCACCGTCAAGAAAGTGCCGGTGGAGATCGTGCTCTCTGAGGGTGTGAGCGACACCATGAAACTGACTTATCAGCAGGAAATCGCACCGCTGGATCTGACTCTGTTTGTGGAAAACCTTGATGTTCTAGGCAGCATTCAGTTTGCATTGGATGAGGACGGCACTCTGCCGGAGGGCTTGACGCTGACAGAGGATGGCGTGCTTTCCGGCACACCGGAAAAGGCTGCCGAAAAGGTACAGACGAAGCTGCTGCTGACAGCGAAAAACGGCGCAACCAAGGGAATGGAACTGACCTTCTACATTGCCAAAGCGAACCCGACGGTTGAGGTGACCGTGGACGGCGATACCCACACCGAGGGCGACCTTGTGAGCGAGCTGAAGCTGATTCTCAGCGGAAACAACACCAAGGGTCTGGCGGAAATTATCAGCGAGATCAAAGCACTGACTGCCGGAGAAAACACCTTGACCTGGGAGTTCACACCGGAGGACAGCGACAATTACAACGTTGTGACCGGCACGGTTGTCGTAAATGCACAGACCACAACTACCACAACAACTACTACCACCACGACAACAACGACGACTACTGCAAACGAAACAACTGCAACGACCAAGGCAACGACGACCACCAGCGGAACGACTTCCGCAACCAAGGCAACAACAGCCACCAGCGGAACGACTTCCACAACCAAGGCAACGACGACAACCAGCGGAACGACTTTTGCAACCAAGGCAACGACTGCCACCAGCGGAACGACTTCCACGACCAAGGCAAGCACTACTACCAGCGGAACGACTACTACAACAAAGGCAACGACTGCCACCAGCGAAACATTTTCCGCAACTACAAATCCCACTTCTTCCATAACAGAATCCAGCACAGAAACCTCTACAACACCGACGACACACACCGCCGAATCCGAAACCGCAGAAACCACGCTGACCACAACATCGGATACCATGAGCGTGACCAACATTGCAGACGAAGATCTTTGCAGCTGGGCGATCAGCGACTACCAGAAAAAGGCAGGCATCACACCTGCGAATGCAGAAATCACTGCACGTTCGGAGAATACTTGCAAGATCACGCTGACCGACGAAAACGGCAATGTGCTGGATGTTTATACCGTTGACCCGAAGACCGGTACCGGCACAGACTCCTCCAACACGGAAGTCAATCTGCCCCAGACCGGAAACAACTCCATGACAAACTGGTTTCTGTGCGTGGGTGCGGTACTGTTCATGGGTTTCGGATTCGGTGCAGTAAAGGCGTCGGGTGTCCTCAAGCGTAAAGAAGATGCGTAAGACCAAAAAGCAGTGGGCGATGTTTCTCTCAGGACTCATTGCAGTTCTGATTGGTGTCAGCATCCTTGGATTTTTCGGTGTCCGAAAGTGTTATCGACTTTACCAAAAGAAGATATTGCTCGATAATAATCCTGTTGTGGAAATTGCAGATCTAGACATCAAAGCCCCTATTTTAGAGGGCACTGATAACGAAACGCTTTCCAAAGCGACAGGGCATTTCAAGGACAGCGGGGACTTCGGCGAGGGCAATTATTGCATTGCTGGACACAGCAGCACACTGTACAAAGAATATTTCAACAACCTGAAAAACGTCGAGATCGGCATGGAGATCACGCTGTATGACAAGCAAAAGCAGGCGTATCATTACACTGTGACTGAAAGCAAAATCGTTGATCCGGATGACGTCTGGGTGCTTGACGATTTCGGCGATGACAGAATCACCATCATCACCTGCACCGATGACGGAACGCAGCGGCAGGTCGTGGTGGGACTGCTGAACGATTAGAGTTTTTTCACGGTATCTCAAAGAAAACAGCTCGGAATTCCGCAATAGGATTCCGGGCTGTTTGTTTTGCAGCGGGGGCACGTGAATTTCTTGTTGAAAATGGTTGTAATTGCAGTGGTAATATGGTATAATAGAAGTAATTGAAATTCACAACTCTATGAACCGCTGCTTTCGTGCGGCTTTTTCAATGGATTGTGGCTAGCATTCTCTAACTATAGAGATGGAAAGGGAGCGTTGCATTGATATGGCTGAAACAATAACACTTTCCGGCGTGCCGGAAACCATGCTGCAAACGGTATATGCCCGTGCCAAGGAGAGCGCAGGTCGTGGCGTGATTCAAGACAAAAAAGCGGAGGAGATCATTGGCAAACTCCACTATGATTTTTCCCTTGCGGACAAGGATTCCGCCATGCACAGCGGTGTCATCGCCTGCACACTGGTGCTCGACCAGCTGGTGGGGGCATGGCTCGCCAAAAATGCCGGTGCAGTAGTCGTCAACATCGCCTGCGGACTGGATACCCGATGCTATCGCATGCAGGGGTATTCGCACTGGTACAACTTGGATTTGCCGCAGACGATTGCTGTGCGGGAACAGCTGCTGCCGGAGAATGGCACGATTTCGCAGATTGCCATGTCTGCCATGGATGACTGGGGCAGCAAAATCACAGAGCAGGATATGCCGGCACTGGTAATCATCGAGGGTCTGACCATGTACCTGTCCGATGCAGATGTGAAGCAGATTTTTGCGGTGATCTCAAAGCGGTTTGAAAAAGCTGCTGTAGCGGTTGAGATCATGAATCCGGCTGTTGCAAAACGATTCAAGGAGAAGTCCATTGAGGGCAGCCGTGCAAAATTCACATGGGGCATAAAGAGCGGAAAGGCATTGGCAGCGCTTTTGCCGGACTTTCGGTTTGCTGAGGAACATTTCCTGACCGAGGGTATGGCAGCATTTCTGCCGATTTACAAGCTGCTGGAGAAGATCCCATTTGTGCGGAATATTTCCAACAAGATCGTGGTTCTTGAAAAATGGGGGAATGCAGAATGAAATACATGGGGATGCCACTGGGAATGTGGGCGCTGTTTGCCGGATCGTTTCAGAAACAGCTGACAGCCACATTCGGTTACGATGTGCAAACGGCAAAAGCCATCACCAAACACGCAAAGCCAAAATATCAGGAGATTATCCGTGAGCTGCCGGAGTTTGAAAAGGCGGATCGTTTCAAGATGAATGTTGTCAATACTGCAATGCTGGGCGCATTCGTTCTGTCCATGCCGGAACGGCCGGATGTGGAGAAACTGACGGAATACTACGCAGACGCCATGATGACAAAGCTGATGCGGTGGTTCTGCCGCAAGAGCGGGAGAAAGAAGTTCGCCGAAAAGGATATCGCCGGAATGAAATCCACAGCTGCACTGAAAGCCGCCGACCGCAATCCGTACTCTTGGAATATGGAGTTTTATGAGTACCCCGACGGCAGCGGTTATGAGGGGCGCTTTACCAAATGCGGTATCTGCGTTTTGATGAAAAAGCTGGGATTGTATGATCTCACTCCGGCACTATGTCATCTCGATTATACCATGAGTGAGGCGGGTGGCGTGACGAATTTCGTGCGGGAATACACGCTTGCCTCCGGAGGTCCGTACTGCGACTGCGGATATCACAAGAAGAATTTCGGGGACGGATTCCAGTGATTTTAGACAATAAGAACCTGTCTTCACAAGCGTATACACGTGCCTTTTCGGCAAATTTTGTTGCATACTGCGTGAAAAATACTTGCCGGGCGACAGCCCGCCTGCGTATTTTTGCCTTGT
>ENA-OQHI01001507-OQHI01001507.1-human-gut-metagenome-genome-assembly--contig:-NODE-1507-length-10849-cov-4.171463_pt1 | contig 10849 bp, 8 predicted proteins | sample MGYA00242561_ERZ504713 | MGnify/ENA primary metagenome ERZ504713 (study PRJEB26092, sample SAMD00036217) | human gut metagenome | host: Homo sapiens | study: EMG produced TPA metagenomics assembly of... | reverse complement strand
CTGACCAACCTGCAGGAGGGCGATGTGCTGTTCATCGACGAGATCCACCGCCTGTCCCGGCAGGTGGAGGAGGTGCTCTACCCGGCGCTGGAGGATTACGCGCTGGATATTATGATCGGCAAGGGCCCCAGCGCCCAGAGCATCCGGATCAATCTGCCCCGCTTCACGCTGGTGGGCGCTACCACCCGTGCGGGCCAGATCACCGGCCCCCTGCGGGACCGCTTTGGTGTGCTGCTCAAGCTGGAGCTGTACAGCCCCGATGAGCTGAGCCGGATCATCCAGCGTTCGGCGGGCATCCTCGACCAGCCCATCACCCCGGAGGGCGCTTACGAGCTGGCCAAATGCAGCCGGGGCACCCCCCGCGTGGCAAACCGCTTCTTGAAGCGTGTCCGCGACTTTGCCACCGTGCTGGGGGATGGCATCATCGACCGGGACGTTTCCCTGATGAGCCTGAAGCGGATGGACGTGGATGCGCTGGGTCTGGACGAGCTGGACCGCAGCCTGCTCCGCGCCATCATTGAGATGTACAACGGCGGCCCTGTGGGCCTGGAAACGCTGGCGGCGGCGCTGGGCGAGGAGGCCGTGACGCTGGAGGACCTGTGTGAGCCCTACCTGATGCAGATGGGCTTTCTGACCCGCACCCCCCGGGGCCGCTGTGCCACCCGCCTTGCCTATGAGCACCTGGGCCTGAAAGCCCCCGAGACCGGAAGCCCGGAGGACAACGGCCAGCAGAGCCTGTTCTGAGCCGTTTGAAGAGAGAAAGGAGGACGCTTATGCGCCCTGCAGATAGTTGGAAAGATTACGAGCTGCTGGATGCCACCGATGGCAACCGCCTGGAGCGCTGGGGGGAGACCATCCTCATCCGGCCCGACCCGCAGGTGGTGTGGAAAACCGAGAAACAGAGCCCGCTCTGGGCCAAGGCCGATGCCATCTACCACCGCTCCAATCAGGGCGGCGGCGAGTGGGAGTACCGCCGCCGTCTGCCTGAGAAGTGGAAGATCTCCTGCGGTGAGGGCGAGGACAAGCTGACCCTCATCGTCAGCCCCACCGGTTTCAAGCACACCGGCGTGTTCCCGGAGCAGGCTGTCAACTGGGCCTGGTACGCCAAAAAGATCCGCGCGGCAGGCCGCCCTGTCAAGGTGCTGAACCTGTTTGGCTATACCGGCGGCGCAACGCTGGCCTGTGCCGCTGCGGGTGCTGCCGTCTGCCATGTGGATGCTTCCAAGGGCATCGTGGCGTGGGGCAAGGACAACGCCGTGGCCAGCGGTCTGGCTGACCGGCCCATCCGCTGGCTGGTGGACGACTGCGCCAAGTTTGTGGCCCGGGAAAAGCGCCGGGGCAACACCTACGATGGCATCATCATGGACCCGCCCAGCTACGGCCGCGGCCCCGGCGGCGAGATCTGGAAGCTGGAGGACTGCATCTACGAGCTCGTCAGCCAGTGCGAGGAAGTGCTGAGCGATATGCCTCTCTTCTTTGCGGTCAACAGCTATACCACCGGCCTGTCCCCCGCGGTCATGGAGTATATGCTCAAGACCACGCTGGTGCCCCGCTTTGGCGGCAAGACCAGCTGTGATGAGATCGGCCTGCCCGTTTCCGCCACCGGCGGCGTTGTGCCCTGCGGCGCAACGGCGATCTGGGAGGAATGAAGCCCCTCAGTCACGGCTGTCGCCGTGCCAGCTCCCTCGGGGAGGGAGCCTTTGGCATGGCGGGAACGTTGACCGTTTGCCGGAAAACTTCTCGGTTGCGCCAGAGGCCCCATCTCAGAGGGGGCTGTCTGCGAAGCAGACTGGGGGAGTGTCCTGACGGCAGCCATTCTGAAAAAATGAAGAAGAACCAAGAATGGGGTACAGCCCTTTTGAGAAGGGCGCACCACCGGAAAGAGAAAACCTATGGAAGAAACGATTTTAACTGCGAAAGATCTGAAGTTCCGCTATGACCCGGAACAGCCGGACTACGCCCTGAACGGCGTGTCGGCTGAGGTGAAGCGGGGCGAATTTGTGGCAGTGCTGGGGGCCAACGGCTGTGGAAAATCCACGCTGGCCAAGCACTTCAATGCCATCCTCCTGCCGGAGAGCGGCACTGTGCTGGTGGAAGGGATGGACACCAAAGACGAGGACAAGATCTACGATATCCGCCAGACCGTGGGCATGGTGTTCCAGAGCCCGGACAACCAGATCGTTGCCACCGTGGTGGAGGAAGATGTCGCCTTTGCGCTGGAAAATCTGGGCGTGCCGCCGGAGGAGATGCGCCGCCGTGTGGATGAAGCGATGAAGATGGCGGGCATCTACGAGTACCGGGAGCGTGCACCCCACAACCTGTCCGGCGGCCAGAAGCAGCGCGTTGCCATTGCGGGCGTGGTCGCCATGCGGCCCGACTGTCTGATCCTGGACGAGGCCACCGCCATGCTTGATCCCCGGGGCCGGGAGCAGGTGATGCAGACCATCCACCATCTGAACAAGAACATGGGCATCACGGTGGTGTCCATCACCCACTATATGGAAGAAGCTGCTCAGGCCGACCGCGTGCTGGTGATGAGCAAGGGCAATGTGGTCATGGAAGGCACCCCGAAAGAGGTGTTCAGCCAGACCGAAAAGGTGCGCGCCCTGCGGCTGGATGTGCCGCAGGCTGCCGAGCTGCGGGATGAGCTGGTCAGGGCCGGCATCCCCATGCCCGAGGGCATCATTGACACCGGCGCGTGCGCACAGGCTCTGTATGAGCTTTTGAAGTAAGGGAGGGGACGGAAGATGGGAAGCATTATCAAAGTAGATCACCTGAGTTATGTCTATAACCCGGGAATGCCCAACGCCGTCACCGCGCTGGATGACGTGAGCTTTGAGGTGGAAGAGGGAGATTTTGTGGGCATCATCGGTGCCACCGGCTCCGGCAAGAGCACCCTCATCACCCACATGAACGGCCTGAACAAGCCCACCAGCGGTCACATCATCATCGATGGCCGTGACCTGTGGGCCGAGCCGGAAAAGATCCGGGAATTCCGTTTCCTCACCGGTCTGGTGTTCCAGTACCCGGAGTACCAGCTGTTTGAGGAGACTTGCTATAAGGATATCGCTTTTGGCCCCAGAAACATGGGGCTGGACGAGGCCGAGATCGACAGGCGGGTGCATGAGGCAGCGGACTTTGTCGGCCTGGATGAGGCGCTGCTGCAGCGCAGCCCCTTTGAGCTGTCCGGCGGCCAGAAGCGCCGGGTGGCCGTGGCGGGTGTGATGGCCATGAAGCCCCGCATTCTGGTGCTGGATGAGCCTGCCGCCGGGCTGGACCCCGAGGGCCGGGACGAGATCCTGTCTGAGGTCAAGGAGTACCACAAAAAGACCGGCACCACCGTGCTGCTGGTCTCCCACAGCATGGAGGATATTGCCAAGTACGCGAACCGTGTGCTGGTGATGAGCAACAAGAAGATCGCCATGTATGACACCGTGGAGAACGTGTTCGCCCGTGCGCCCGAGCTGCTGGCGCTGGGCCTGAGCGTGCCGCAGGTCACAAAGATCTTCCTCAAGCTGCGGGAGATGGGTGTGGATGTCCCGGCGGACGTTTACACCGTGCCCTATGCCGTCAAGATGATTTTGGAAGCCAAGAAGCGCCGGGACGCAGGCGAAAGCCTTGTGCTGCCCCGTGTGGATGCAAAGAAGGGGGGCGCTGCCACATGCTGAGAGATATCACCATCGGCCAGCACTTCCCGGGCGACAGCCTTGTGCATAAGTTCGACCCCCGCATGAAGCTGGTGCTGACCATCGTCTACATCATCCTGCTGTTTGCCGCGTCCAACCCGCTGGGCCTGACGCTGTCCCTTGTGTTCCTCGTGGGCATGTACGGCGTGGCAAAGATCCCCTTCAAGCTCATCACCAAGAGCCTGAAGCCCATTTTGCCCATCATCCTCTTTACCGCGGTGCTCAACCTCTTCTTTGTTTCGGGCGAGGGCGAACCGCTGGTGCACTTCTGGGTGCTGAACATCTACGCCGAGGGCCTGCGCTATGCCATTCTGATGGCGGTGCGCGTGATGGCACTGATCGCGGGCACCAGCCTGCTGACCTATACCACCAGCCCCATCGTGCTGACAGATGCCATCGAGCAGCTGCTCAAGCCTTTGGGCAGGCTGCACTTCCCGGTGCATGAACTGGCTATGATGATGAGCATTGCCCTGCGGTTTATCCCGACCCTGATCGAAGAGACCGACAAGATCATGAACGCCCAGAAAGCCCGTGGTGCCATGCTGGACAACGGTTCCATGATGGAGCGCGTCAAGGCGCTGGTACCGGTGCTTATCCCGCTGTTCATCTCGGCCTTCCGCCGCGCCGATGAGCTGGCCATGGCCATGGAGTGCCGCTGCTACCGCGGCGGTGATGGCCGCACCCGCCTGAAGGTGCTGCGCTGCACCCGGCAGGATTATATCGACCTGGCGGTGTGCATCGTCTGCTTTATGGTGATCCTGAGCTCGAGACTGGTGTTCCCGAATTTTTAAAAACTCCCCCAGTCGCCTGCGGCGACAGCCCCCTCGAGGAGGGGGCCTTATAGCCTCCCTCTTTGAGGGAGGTGGCACGGCAAAGCCGTGACGGAAGGAGTTCCATGCAGAACTATCTACTTACCCTTGCCTACGACGGCACCAACTACTGCGGCTTTCAGGTGCAGCCCAACGGGCGGAGCGTGGCCCAGACCTTTCAGGATGGGCTGGAAGCGGTGCTCCACAGCCGCCCCGATATCAAGGGGTGCAGCCGCACCGATGCCGGGGTCCACGCGCTGGGCTTTGCGCTGAACTTCCACGCGGAGACCCGCATCCCCCCCGAAAAGCTGCCGTTGGCCATCAACCAGCACCTGCCCCCGGATATCCGGGTGCTGTGCGCCCGGGTGGTGCCGGAGGAGTTCCACGCCCGCTATGCCGCCCATACCAAGACCTACCTGTACCGCATCCACAACCACCCCATCGATTCGCCTTTTGATGAAAAATATTACACCCGGGTGCCCCGGCGGCTGGATGTGGATGCCATGCAGAGGGCGGCGGAACAGTTTGTGGGAAAGCACGATTTTCTGGCCCTGTGCGCGGCGGGTTCCTCTGCTGCTGCCCACGGAGATACCGTGCGCACCATCACTGACTGCCATGTGACCCGGAAGGGCGACGAGGTGGACATTGAGGTGACAGCGGACGGCTACCTCTATAACATGGTGCGCATTCTGGCAGGCACCCTGTGTGAGGTGGGTGCGGGCCGGATGCAGCCCGATGCCATCCCCGGCATCCTTGCCAGCCGGGACCGCAGCCAGGCCGGGCCGACGCTGCCCGCAAAGGGGCTATTTTTGAAGAAGGTGGACTACGACCTATGAGAAAAAATCGCAACCGTCCGGAGAGTGACGAGCCGCTTTCGGAAGGGCGGGTCGAATATCTGGAAGCTGCCCGCCAGCGTGTGCGGAACAGACGCATCCGCCGCACGGCGGTGCTGCTGGTGCTGCTGACGGCGGTGGTGCTGTTTGCCACCGGCATCGCGGGCAGCTCGGTGGCGGCCCTGAAGGATCTGACCGATACGGCCCGCATTGCCCTGCTGCCCGGCTCCGGCTGGCCCCAGCAGACCGGTGTGGCCGAGCTGGAACAGGCGGCCCCCCTGACCGGCAGCTTTGTGGAGCTGGGGGACGAGGGCTGTGTGGTCTGGTCGCGCACCGGCAAAAAGCTGAACAGCATCCAGAGCGGCTATGCCCGCCCGGCGCTGGCCGCAGGCAAGACCCGCTTTGTCCTCTACAACCGCTCCGGAAACGAGCTGCGGGTGGAGAGCCGCACCCAGAACCTCTACACCAAGCAGCTGGAAAACAGCATTTTCCTCTGCGCCATGTCTGACAATGGCACGCTGGCTGTGGTCACGGAGGACCAGACCAGCATGGCAAAGCTGCTGGTATACAGCCCCTCCATGGAGCAGCAGCTCAGCTGGAGCATGACCTCCAACGACGGCACCCCCCTGCGGATGGCCTTTTCCCCCGACAGCCGGAAGCTGGCGGCGGCAGCCGTCACCGTCAGCGGGGGACAGGTAATGACCAACCTCTACCTCATCAATCTGGCATCGGGCGATCCCGTCAGTCTGGTGAATCAGGGCGGCGTGCCCCAGTGGCTGGGGTGGACCTCCGCTTCCACGATCCTGGCTGTCTACGATACCAGGGCTGTGCTCTACAATGCAGGCGGCGGCGAGCGTGCGGTCTATGATTTTGCGGGCACGGAGCTGAGGGATGTTTCGGTGGACGCGGCAGGCAATGTGGCCCTGCTGCTGGCATCGGGGCAGGTCTCTCAGGCTGTGACGCTGGACAAAAACCTGAACGTCCAGTTCAGCGCCGCTGTCTCGGCGGCAAATTCCATTGTCCGGGCGGGGAACCTGTTCTATCTGCTGGCCGATAACGCCGTGGAGTGTTTTGATGCATCTGGCACCCAGCAGTGGAGCCAGAACCTTGACACCAGCCCGCAGGCATTGCTGGCCAACAGCAAGGATCTGCTGCTGTTCAGCGGCAACACGGTGCAGAAGTTGGCCGCACCCGCTGAATAGCCCTCTCCGTCAATGCTTCGCATTGCCACCTCTCCCAAAGGGAGAGGCGATTGCGGCTTTGAGGAAAAAGAGTGCAATTTATTTTGTGGCTTCCCCTGTCAGAAGCGTTGGCTCCCCCTTTGGGGGAGCTGGCACGACGGCAGTCGTGACTGAGAGGGTGAGCCAGTTCAGAACAAGGTTAAACGTATGTTCAAGAATCCGTCATTTATTTTTGATATCCTATGTACGGTGGTCTGGCTGGTGCTGGCCGTCCGGTATGCCCGCAAAGGCTTTCTGGCCTCGGTGGTGCAGCTGACGGGCAGCCTCATCAGCCTGTTCGGTGCCAGAGCCTTTTCAGGCTGGGCAGCCGGGCAGGTGTTCGAGCGCTTCCTCGCCGGAAGCTTCCGGGACCAGATCGCTGCCAATATCGCCGCCGGGGGAGCCGTCAGTCTGGATGGCATTGCCCAGCGATACGCGGGCTTTCTGCCCGAGGCGTTTCGGGCATCCATCGTGGATGCCTGCGAGCGCTCCATCTCTGCCGTCCTCAATGACAACGCCGTTGTGCTGGCGGATACCATCGTCCAGAAGGTGCTGGCTCCGCTGCTGACCCCGGTGATCTCGCTGGTGCTGTTCTTTGTGGCGTTCGCTCTGCTGCGGATGATGGTCAGCCTGCTGGTCACAGTGCTGGGGCTGGTGAACAAGCTGCCCGTGATCGGTGCAGTGAACCACTGGCTGGGCTGGGGCGTGGGCGGCATTGCCAGCCTTGTGGACATCTATCTGGTGCTCTGCGTGGTCTGGGCGCTCATTGTGATCACCGGCGGCAACCTCACCATGCTCAACGACACGGTGATGAGCGGCAGCCTTTACTATAAAGTATTCAATGTGTTCAACCCGTTTGTCTGAGCGGGGAGGGAAAAGGAGGAACAATGGTCTGCATTCGATGCCAGAAGCGGCCTGCCATTATCTTTGTCCAGCGGATGGAAAATGGCCAGATGAAAAACGAGGGGTACTGCCTGCACTGTGCCCGGGAGATGCACATCAAACCGGTCGATGATCTGATGAAGCAGTTTGGCATGTCCGACGAGGACATGGATGCCATGGAAGACCGGATGGAAAACATGATGCAGGAGATGGGGGACATGAGCAGCATGAACCCCTTCTCCATGATGATGGGCATGGGCCAGCCGGACCAGAGCGAGGAGGACGGCGACCTTGTGCCCGGCTCCAGCGCCACCTTCCCGCTGGGGGTGAACGGCGGTGCCCAGAACGGCAAAAACGAAAAGAAGGCGGGCAAAAACGACAAAAAGCCGCCCCGCCGCAAGTTTCTGGATACCTACTGCGAGAACCTGACCCGCAAAGCCCGGGAGGGGAAGCTGGATGATATCATCGGCCGCGACCGGGAGATCTACCGCACCATCCAGATCCTGAGCCGCCGCCAGAAGAACAACCCCTGCCTCATTGGTGAGGCGGGCGTTGGCAAGACCGCCATTGCCGAGGGCATTGCGGAGCGCATTGCCAAGGGGCAGGTGCCGGCAGGGCTGCAGGATAAGGAGATCTTCCTGCTCGACCTGACCAGCCTTGTGGCAGGCACCCAGTTCCGCGGCCAGTTCGAGCAGCGGGTCAAGGGCCTGCTGAGCGAGGTCAAGGCCGCGGGCAATGTCATCCTGTTCATTGACGAGATCCACACCATTACCTCTGCCGGTGAGAGCGAGGGTGCCATGAATGCGGGCAACATCCTGAAGCCCGCCCTCTCCCGCGGCGAGATCCAGGTCATTGGTGCCACCACCTTCAACGAGTACCGCAAGTATATCGAGAAGGACCAGGCGCTGGAGCGCCGGTTCCAGCCCGTGCGGGTGGAGGAACCCAGCGTTGCTGATACGCTGGCCGTGATGGGCGGCATCAAGCACTACTACGAGGAGCACCACCATGTGCAGGTGCCCGCCGATGTGCTGAACGCCACTGTGACCCTGAGCGAGCGGTATATCACCGACCGCTATCTGCCCGACAAGGCCATCGACCTGCTGGACGAGGCCTGTGCCTGCTGCAATCTGGCCCACCCGGTCATCTCCGAGTACCTGACCATGCAGAAGGAACTGGAGGCCCTCAAGCAGGAAGAGGCCGACATGGAAAACGCCGATGTGAACGAGCCCATCGATTACGAGCGTGTGGCAGAGCGCAAGACCCGGATGGCACAGCTGGAGCGGGAATTGCCCGCCAAGCAGGCTGCAGCCGGGGAGATCCAGGTGACCATGGACGATGTGGCCAAGGTCATTGAGCTGTGGACGGGCATCCCGGCGGTGAAGATCCGGGAGACCGAGTATGCAAAGCTCGCCAGCCTTGAGACCGAGCTGAAAAAGAAGATCATCGGTCAGGACGATGCCGTGCATCTGGTGGCGCAGGCGGTCAAGCGCAGCCGCGCCGACCTTTCGGGCCGCCGCCGTCCGGCCAGCTTTATCTTTGTGGGCCCCACCGGCGTGGGCAAGACGGAGCTGGTGAAGCAGCTGGCAAACCAGCTCTTTGACGGCCCCGACCCGCTGATCCGGCTGGATATGAGCGAGTATATGGAAAAGTACGCCGTGTCCCGCATGATCGGTTCCCCTCCGGGCTATGTGGGCTACGAGGAGGCGGGTCAGCTGACCGAAAAGGTCCGCCGCCGCCCGTACAGCGTGGTGCTGTTCGATGAGATCGAAAAGGCCCACCCCGATGTGATGAATATTCTGCTGCAGATCCTGGACGAGGGCAAGATCAACGATGCCCAGGGCCGCACCGTGGATTTCTCCAACACCGTCATCTGCATGACCTCCAATGCGGGCAGCAGCGACCAGACCACCGCAAGTCTGGGCTTCAACCGCAGCGAGGAGGAGCGGAACGAGGAGAAGAGCCGCAAGGCGCTGAGCCAGTTCCTCCGCCCGGAGTTCTTGGGCCGTGTGGATGAGGTCATCACCTTCAAGCCGCTGAGCGAGGAGACCCTGCAGGGCATTGCCGCCCTGATGCTGGACGAGTACAAGCCCAGCATGGAGGCCAAGGGCATTGCTTACAGCTATACCCCGGCGGCACTGGCAGCGCTGGTGCACAAGAGCCAGGGCGGCAAGTTTGGTGCCCGCGACCTGCGCCGGACCATCCGCAAGGCTGTGGAGGACCCCGCCGCTGAAAAGATCATCGACGGCACCCTTGTTTCCGGCTCCACCCTGACCGTGGATGCTGAGAACGATGAGATCGTGCTGAAATAAAGAGCAAACAGAAAGCCGCTGCACAGCGTAACAACTGTGCAGCGGCTTTTGTAGTGCAGGATCGCTCCGTCACCTGCGGTGAGATTGATGGGGAAGATCAGTCCACGCTGACCGGTTCCTCCGGCTTGTTTGTGGTACGGGCGCTCGTGCGGCCCTCGGGAATGATCTCGCCTGCGGCGGTCAGGCTGAGCTTGGCCAGGGTCGGGCCGACCAGCTCGTACACCAGCACCGAGAAGAGCACCACGTTGCGCACCATGTGGCCGTCGGAAAGCTCGGCAGCTTCGGCGGCCATACCCAGTGCCACACCGGCCTGCGGCAGCAGGGTGATGCCGAGGTACTTCTGGATATTGTCATTGCAGCGGGCCGCGATCAGCGAAAGGAGAGAACGAAAAGGGAAAACGCAGCGCAGCCAGAAAAAACGCATATACGTCCAATATACTATCCGCCCAGACAAAAAGCAACCGGAATATGGAGCCCCGCAAAGAGCTCCGGTCGGGCAAATAAAAGAAACTCCTTCCGTCATCGCTGCGAGATGCCACCTCCCTCTTTGAGGGAGCTGGCACGGCGTAAGACGTGACGGAAGGAGTAAATTTCAAAGAATCAGTTGAACTTGAAGACCTTGCGCAGCTGGCGGTACACGCCCAGAGTGAGCTTGTCGCCGCCGGGGAACTTCAGGTCGGTCAGACCGCCCAGATTGTAGCGCACGGCGCGGTAAACGCCGGTGCTTACGTGATCCTTGAGGTACTGCCACAGCCCGGTGCGCTTGGCCTTTGCCTCGTCGCTGCCGTCCAGCAGCAGGAAGATGTCGCTCACGGCCATCATCACGGACAGATAGTGCACCATGTAAGCGTGCAGACGTTTCTGATCCTTCAGCTCATCCAGATCCTGACAGTCGATCATGTGCCGGGTGACCCGCAGCTGCTGATCCACCCGCTTGACCATGATGCTCTCGTTCACGCTCTGGTCGGCACGGCCAATGAAGTAGCGGTACAGATCCAGATCCATGTAGTACATGCTCTTGACATAGGGCAGGGGCTGGTAGACAAAGATGTTGTCCACATAGAAGGTGTGCTTGGGCAGCACCATGCCGCACTTGCGCAGCACCTCGGT
>ENA-OQHI01001499-OQHI01001499.1-human-gut-metagenome-genome-assembly--contig:-NODE-1499-length-10866-cov-5.178886_pt1 | contig 10866 bp, 10 predicted proteins | sample MGYA00242561_ERZ504713 | MGnify/ENA primary metagenome ERZ504713 (study PRJEB26092, sample SAMD00036217) | human gut metagenome | host: Homo sapiens | study: EMG produced TPA metagenomics assembly of... | reverse complement strand
CCACCGCCTTTATCGATGCGGGCTGCATCGTATCCACCCCCACCTGCGGCCCCTGCCTGGGCGGCTACATGGGCATCCTGGCCGAGGGGGAGCGCTGTGTCTCCACCACCAACCGCAACTTTGTGGGCCGCATGGGCCATGTCAAGAGCGAAGTCTATCTGGCAAGCCCGGCCACTGCCGCTGCCAGCGCCCTGACCGGCTATATCACCGACCCCCGCACGGTCTGATCGAAAAGGAGAAACAACGATGAACGCAAAAGGTTCTGTTTTCAAATACCCGGATAACGTGGATACCGATGTCATCATTCCGGCCCGCCACCTGAACACCCAGGACCCCAAGGAGCTGGCCAGCCACTGCATGGAGGACATCGACAAGGACTTCGTCAAGAAGGTGAAGGACGGCGACATCATGGTGGGCGGCTGGAACTTCGGCTGCGGCTCCTCCCGTGAGCACGCACCGCTGTGCATCAAGACCGCCGGCATCTCGGTGGTCATTGCCAAGAGCTTTGCCCGCATCTTCTACCGCAACAGCATCAACATCGGTCTGCCCATCATGGAGTGCCCCGAGGCTGTGGATGCCATCAGTGCAGGGGATACCGTCAGCGTGGATTTTACTACCGGCCTCATCACCGATGAGACCACCGGCAAGACCTTCCAAGCGGAACCCTTCCCGCCGTTTATCCAGAAGATCATTGCCGACGGTGGCCTGATGAAGTCCATCAAAAATAAGAAGTAAGGAGCTTTCCCATGGAAAAAAACATTGCTGTCATCTGGGGCGACTGCTCCAGCCCGGAGATCGTCAAGCAAACCATCCGCGTGCTTGACAAGGTGGCCGAAAAGTACGGCCACACCTTCCACTACACTGACGCTGCCATGGGCGGCGAAGCCATTGACAAGTACGGCGACCCGCTGCCTCAGCATGAGCTGGACAAGTGCCTTGCGGCCGACAGCGTCCTGCTGGGTGCCGTGGGCGGCCCCAAGTGGGAGGGCCTGCCCGGTGAGCAGCGCCCGGAAAAGGGTCTGCTGCGCCTGCGCGCGGGCATGGGCCTGTACTCCAACAACCGCCCCGCAAAGATCTGGCCCCAGCTGGCCCCGGCCAGCCCCCTGAAGCCTGAGATCGTGGCACAGGGCATTGACTTCATCATCGTGCGGGAGCTGATCGGCGGCGTGTACTTCGGCAAGCACGAGACCCACACCCTCGAGAACGGCGAAAAGCAGGCCATCGACTCCATGCCCTACTCCGAGCACGAGATCGAGCGCATTGGCCGCATCGGCTTCGAGACCGCCCAGAAACGCCGCAAGAAGCTCTGCTGTGTGGACAAGGCCAACGTGCTGGATACCAGCCGCCTGTGGCGCAGTGTGATGCACCGCCTTCAGGCCGAGTACCCGGACGTGGAGTATAGCGAGATGCTCGTGGACAACTGCGCTATGCAAATCGTAAAGAACCCCGCCCAGTTCGATGTCATCGTCACCGAGAATATGTTCGGTGACATCCTCTCCGATGAGGCCTCCATGATCACCGGCTCCATCGGCATGATCCCGTCCTCCTCTCTGGGCGATGGCACCCGGGGCCTGTACGAGCCCATTCACGGGTCGGCCCCCGACATTGCGGGCAGGGATATCGTCAACCCCACCGCCTGCATCCTCTCTGCTGCCATGATGCTGCGCTACTCCTTTGGCATGACTGAGGAAGCCGATGCCATTGAGAACGCCGTGAACAAGGTGCTGGACAAGGGCCTGCGCACGGCAGACAACATGAGCGAAGGCTGCACCTGCCTGGGCTGCACTGCCATGGGTGATGCGATTTTGGCCGAGATCTGATCTGAAATGAATAGCCCTCTCTGTCAGCGTGAACGCGCTGCCACCTCTCCCGAAGGGGGAGCTGGCAAGGCCTGCGGCCTTGACTGAGAGGGCATTTTCGTTCTCCCAAAAACAAAAATGCAAACTTTTTGCAAATTCCTCTTGCAATTTGCATCCGAAGCGTGTATAATCTCCCTTGCACGAAAATGCAAATTGATTGCAATTTACTGCAATAAAGCACATTACAGTTGTTTTTGGAGTATCAAATGGAATTGTTTCTGGATGTTCTGGGCGAATCTCTGGTGGACACCGCCAAGATGCTGCCCTTCCTGTTTTTGGCCTATCTGTTCATTGAATATGTGGAGAACCGCCATGGCGAGCGCATCGAAGCCATTCTGGCGGGGGGCGGGCGCTGGGGCTCTGTTCCGGCGGCGCTGCTGGGCTGTGTGCCCCAGTGCGGTTTCTCTGCCATTGCGTCCAACTTCTATGCATCTCGGGTCATCAGCCTGGGCACGCTGATGGCCGTGTTCCTCGCCACCAGTGATGAAGCGGTTCCGCTGCTGGTCTCCATGCCTGCCTACTGGGATAAGCTGGTGCTGCTCATGGTCATCAAGGTGCTCTACGCCATTGCGGTGGGCCTGGTGCTGGATTTTGTCCTGCGGGGCGTTCTGCCCAGGAGCCTGCGGGGCGGCTATACCGGCAGCGCCGATGAGATCGACTGCCACGAAGAGCACAGCGATGAGGAGGGCAAGCCTGCCCCCATCTGGAAAGCCGCCCTTCGCCACACGCTGGAGATCTTCGTGTTCATCTTTGTGTTCAGTCTGGTGTTCGGCCTCATTGTGGAGGGCGTGGGCGAGGATGTCTTTGCCGACGCTCTGGGCCGGATGGGCTTCTTCCAGCCGGTGGTGGCCGCACTGGTGGGGCTGATTCCCAACTGTGCCGCCAGCGTCCTGCTGACCCAGCTCTATGTGGAGGGAGCCCTCCGCTTTTCCAGTCTGGTGGCAGGGCTGTGCACCGGCGCGGGCGTGGGCCTGGCTGTTCTCTGGCGGGCGAACCCCTCCTGGAAGCAGAACCTCTTTATCACCGGCCTGACCTGGGCCGCCGGTGCGGCTGTGGGTGTTGGGATCCAGATCGTGGTAGCCATTTTCGGTTAAAGTAAAATATTCAGTCAAAACGCCGTTTCGGGATATCCCGGAGCGGCGTTTTGTGTTATACTAGACAGTATCAAAACGATAAACTGGCTCACCCTCTCCGTCATCGCTTGCGCGATGCCACCTCCCCCAAAGTGGGAGGTCTTGACAGTCATTGGGAAGTTTCCGATTATGTCAAAAGCTCTCCCTTTGGGAGAGCTGGACGCGAAGCGGCCTGAGAGGGTGAGGATGCTGAAATAGGAGCAACGATGCAATATCAACTTCTGGCAAGCGATTTCGACAATACCCTTGTTCCCTTTGGTGAGCCCTGCCCCCGCCCGGCGGTGGTCAAGGCCGTGAAAAAGATGCAGGCTGCAGGCGGCAAATTTGTGCTGAGCACCGGCCGCGGCTACTGCGCGATCAACAAGCAGCAGCTGGGCGGCATCCGGTTCGACTACGCCATCACCAACAACGGAGCCTGCGTGGTGGACAGGGACGGCGCGATCATCGCCGAGCACCCGATGACCAATGAGGAAATGTACGCACTGGTGGATTTCTGCGAGGATTACAACTACCCTCTGCAGTTCAATTTCCGGGATGGATACTATGCCTACTGCGAATACGAGAGCCTCCGGGATTTCTACGCCCAGCTGAGCGGCAGCGGCCTGACCTGCAAGGACGGCGAGGATCAGGACCGCCATCTCATCGATATGCCCCATGCCGCCTTTGCCTGCCTGCCCGATGAGGCGCTGGAGGCATTCAGCCGGAAGTACGGCCACCTGAACCTCCGCTTTATGATGGTGGGTGCTGTGCGGGAGGGCAGCTGGCACTGCTATGATATCGTCCGGGAGGGCATTGATAAGGGGGTGGGTCTGGCTGACCTGTGTGAAACCGTGGGCCTGACGCTGGCCGATGCTGTTTCGGCGGGCGATTCCGCCAATGATGTGGGAATGCTGAAGGCGGCAGGACTGGGCTGCTGCATGGCCAACGGCTCGGACGATGCCAGGAAAGCCGCAGACCGCATCATCGGGGATGTGCGGGAGGACGGCCTTGCCGCCCTCATTGAGGAGCTGTGGTTCAACGGCCCCCGTGCGGAGTCCTCGGGCCATGAACTTGGCTCTCCCTGGGGCCAGATGGAAGCTGCGGAGGAAAAGCAGTGAGCTTTGCACCGGTCTACAACGAGCACAGCCGGGCGCTGATCCTGGGCACCTGGCCCAGCCCCAAGAGCCGGGAAATGTCCTTCTACTACGGCCACCCGCAAAACCGCTTCTGGCCCATGCTGGCGGCCCTGACCGGGGAGCCTGTGCCCGCCCGGGAGGATATCGAAGCAAAAAAGCAGATCATCCTGCGTCACGGGCTGGCCCTGTGGGATACGCTGGAAAGCTGTACCATCACCGGCGCGTCGGATGCGTCCATCCGGGACGTGGTGCCCAATGATATTGCCGGTCTGCTGGCAAAAGCGCCCATTGAGGCTGTTTTTTGCAACGGGGCTACGGCATATAAGATCTATACAAAGTATCTCGAGCCGGTCAGCGGCATCCCGGCGGTCAGGCTGCCCAGCACCAGCCCCGCCAATGCCGCCTGCAGACCGGAAAAATTACGGGAGATCTGGCAGAAAGAATTGTCGAACTGGATTCTGCCTTGAATGCCGCGCGGACTTACCCGATCTGCCAGGGGCTCCCCTATGAGGAGAGCTGGCGCGCAAGCGCCTGAGAGGTTTGACATTTCGATTTCAAACCTGTAAATAATTCGTGAAACGCTTGCGCCCCGCTGGAAAAGGATTTATTATGAAAGATACAGGGGGCGCAGCTCCCGGAAAAGGAGGAACCCATGAGCAAGATCATTCGCACCCGGAAGCCCAGTGTCCTGCCGTACTACGCGGCGGCGCTGGCATTTGTGGTGCTGTGCGCTGTGCTTCCGGTCTATCGGCTGTGGGCACTGCTGGCGGCGCTGGGCGCAGCTGTGCTGGCCTTTGCCGGGGCCAAAAAGATCTGCCCGCCCCGGGTGGTGGAGACGGAAGTGCCCTTCCATACCGGTGTGGACGATGTGGATGCCATGCTGACCGAGATGCAGCAGCAGCTGGACACCCTCCATGCCCTGAACGAAGCCCTGCCGGACCCGCAGCTCTCCGCCGCCATGGCCCGGATGGAAAAGGCAGGCCGCTCCATTGTGGAAACGGTGGAAGCCACCCCCGCCAAGGCAAAGCAGGTGCGGCGGTTCGCCAATTACTATCTGCCCGATGCCGTGAACGTGCTGCAGCAGTACGCCAAGCTGGCAAAGCAGGGGGTGCGGGGCGAGAACGCCGCCTCCATCCGCGCGGAGGTGGAGCGCAATGCAGCCTCCATTGCCACGGCGTTTGAAAATCAGCTGGATGCCCTGTATGCTGCCGAGAGCATGGACCTCTCGGCAGACCTGACCGTTTTGCAGAATATGCTGAAAGGGCAGGGTCTGAGCAAGTAAAAACGGAACATTCCCTCGGGATTTTGAAAGGAAGGAATCACTTATGGCTGACAATACTCTGAACTTTGATCTGGATGCCCCCGCAGTGCCCACCCTGACGCTGGACCCCACCCCCGCTGCTGTGCCGCAGGAGGAAAAGCCCGCCGCTGCCCCTGCCCCGGAGGCACAGGTGAACCTGACCCCCGAGGAGCAGGCCATGGTGGATCAGTTTGCCCAGAAGATCGATATCACCAACAGCCAGCAGGTGCTGCAGTACGGCTCTGCCTGCCAGAAGAAGATCGGCGATTTCTCCGAAGCAGCCCTCTCCAAGGTGTCCACCAAGGATCTGGGCGAGGTGGGCGATATGATCACCGACCTCATTGGCGAGTTGAAGAGCTTTGACGCTAACGAGGAGCAGCAGAAGGGCATCATGGGCTTCTTCAAGAAAAAGACCAGCCAGCTGGATGCCCTCAAGACCAAGTACGACAAGACCGAGACCAACGTGGAAAAGATCCAGTCCATGCTGGAAGCCCATCAGGTGCAGCTGCTCAAGGATATCGCCATGCTGGACAAGATGTATGAGCTGAACATGGCCTACTTCAAGGAGCTGAGCATGTATATCCTTGCCGGCAAGAAAAAGCTGGCCGATGTGCGTGCCAACGAACTGCAGCAGGCTATGGATAAGGCCAAGGTCTCCGGTCTGCCGGAGGATGCACAGGCCGCCCGTGACCTTGCGGACCAGTGCGAGCGCTTTGAGAAAAAGCTGTATGATCTGGAACTGACCCGAAACATCAGCTTGCAGATGGGCCCCCAGATCCGTCTGCTGCAGAACAACAACACCATGATGGCAGAAAAGATCCAGTCTACCATCGTGAACACCATCCCTCTGTGGAAGAACCAAATGGTGCTGGCACTGGGTCTGGCACACAGCCAGCAGGCCATGCAGGCCGAGCGCGCCGTGACCAACATGACCAACGACCTGCTGAAGAAGAACGCCGAGGCGCTGAAGCTGGGCACCATCGAGACCGCCAAGGAGAGCCAGCGCGGCATCGTGGATATCGAGACTTTGCAGCAGACCAACAAGAGCCTGATCGAGACGCTGGACGAGCTGAACAAGATCCAGAGCGAGGGCCGCGCAAAGCGCGCCGCCGCCGAGCAGGAGCTGACCCGCATCGAGGACGAACTGAAAACCAAAATGATGGAGATCCGGAGCTGAAATGGCAAACGCTGATTTTTCTCAGAACAAACAAACCGCTCCCGGCGGCTTTGACGCGGGCAGCTACCGCGAAAAGGCAAAGCCGGAGCAGGCCGTAAGGCTGACGCCCCGCCAGCAGAAGCTGGCCGCACTGGAAGCAAAGCTGCCCGCAGCGTTTTCCACCCGGGCGGCGGCGCTGGCCTTGAGCGTGGTGGTGATGCTGGCCGCTTTTTTCGGCTTTGGCAGCGCCAAGCTGCGCGGCAAGTACAACACTGCCCGTCAGTGGTTCACCGCAGGGGTCGCCGCCGACAACGGTTATAACCTGAGCGAGGAGCTGACCACCCGGGAGAATACGGCGGCGAACATCCTGACCACCGCCTCCAATACTCTTGGTGCAGACAGCGCCGAGGTGCTGGCTGCACAGACTGCGCTGAACGATTTCTCCGCTTGCCTGCAGGCGGTGCAGAACGGCGGCAAAAGCCAGACGCTGACCTCGCTGCCCTATTATCAGGGCAGCACGATGCACGCGCTGTATCAGGCCGATCAGGCACTGGGCGCTGCCATCGACCAGCTGTATGCAAAGTTGCAGGAGCAGGCCGATGACCCCATGAAGATGGGCGCGGTGCAGGGGCAGTACGGCCAATTCAACAGTGCGGCCACCATCATTGGTACCTTGCAGTACAATACGGCGGTGTATGAATATCAGAATGAAGTCGGCGGCTTCCCGGCCAGTGTGCTGGGCGCTTTGTCCGGCGTGAAGGAGGTTGAGCCCTTCGCATGAAAAACTTTGCAAAACGCATCAGCGCACTGGTGCTGGCCGTGGTGGTCAGTGCGGCAGTGCTGTGCCCGGCGGCCTTTGCCGCCCAGCTGCCCAGCCTGCCCAAGGATCAGTGCGTGGTGGACGATGCCGGTGTGCTGAGCAGCAGCACCGTGCAGACCATCACCGAACTGAACGCCCAGTTGGAATCCAGCTGCAGCGGCGCGCAGATCGGTGTACTGACAGTAGAATACACAGGCAATGATTCCACGGAGGATTACGCCACACAGGCTTTCAACGCGTGGGGCATCGGTTCGTCCTCCAACAATAATGGCGTGCTGATTCTGCTGGTGATGGAGTCGGCGCAGTACGCGGACGGCGACTACTACCTGACCTATGGCGATGGCTTCCGCAACACCACGCTGGCAAAGCAGTCCAGCGCCATCGCCCAGACCATGGAGAACCAGTTCGCCGCAAAGGATTATGACGGCGCGGTGACCACCTGTGCCCGCAACGTGGCAAACACCATCGCGGATATTTACGGGGTCAGCCTTTCCGGCGGCACCGGTAACGGCAGCACCGTGCAGCCCGGCTATCAGGGCGGGCAGAGCAGTGGCGGCAGCACCCTGACCGACATCCTGACCCTTGTGGTCAGCGTTGTGCTGCTTATCGTCATCATCCGGTCGATGGCCTATGTTTTTGCCAGCCCCTGCGGCTGGCTGTGGTGCTTCGGCGGCCCGCGGCCTCCTCGCAGACGTCGCGGCCCGCCGCCGCCCCCGCCGGGCGGCTTCTACGGCGGCTTTGGCGGCATGGGCGGCGGCTCCTTCGGGGGCGGTGCCGGGCGCGGCGGTTTTGGCGGCGGCTTCGGTGGCATGGGCGGCGGTTCCAGCCATGGCGGAGGCGGTGGCCGTGGGCGATAATGAGAATAAAAGGAGAAAGGCGGTGGCGCTTTACCACTGCCTTTCTCTTTTTTACGCCTTTTATCGTGAATGGAATTCATTTGACAAAACAATTTTTGTAACTTATACTGGATGACATCACGAAAAATAAAGGAAGTATCTGTCATGCTGACTCTGGATAAGATCTACCACGCCGCCTTTGTGCTGAAGGATGTAGCGCGCAAGACCGACCTCATCGAAGCCCCCAAGCTGTCCAAGGACTGCCAGCTGTACCTTAAGACCGAGAACCTGCAGGCCACCGGCAGCTTTAAGGTGCGGGGCGCTTACTATAAAATCAGCCAGCTTTCTGAGGAGGAGAGCGCCAAGGGCGTGATTGCCTGCTCTGCGGGCAACCACGCGCAGGGCGTGGCGCTGGCGGCTACCCGGCGCGGCATCCGCAGCATCGTCTGTATGCCGGACGGCGCACCCCTGATGAAGGTGGAAAACACCAAAAATCTGGGCGCGGAGGTCTGCCTTGTGCCCGGCACCTACGACGAAGCCCACGACAAGGCCGTGCAGCTGCAAAAGGAGTACGACATGACCTTTATCCACCCCTACGATGACGAGCAGGTCATCGCCGGGCAGGGTACCATCGGCTTGGAGATCCTTGACCAGCTGCCGGATGTGGATGCTGTGGTGGTGCCGGTGGGCGGCGGCGGACTGATTTCCGGTATTGCCTTTGCCATCAAGACCCTGCGCCCGGAGGTCAAGGTGTACGGCGTACAGGCCGAGGGTGCCCCCAGTATGTACCGCAGCCTGCACGAGCACAAGTACCAGACCCTGAAATCTGCTTCCACCTTTGCGGACGGTATTCAGGTCAAGACCCCGGGCGAGCTGACCTATCAGCTATGCGAGCAGTATGTGGACGATATCGTTACCGTGACCGAGGACGAGACGGCAGCGGCCATTCTCTCCCTGATGGAGAACCAGAAGCTGGTGGCTGAGGGTGCAGGTGCTGTGCCGGTGGCAGCAGTACTGTTCCACAAGCTGCCGGTGGAGGGCAAAAAGGTGGCCTGCGTCATCTCCGGCGGCAACATTGATGTGAACATCCTGAACCGCGTCATCACCCGCGGTCTTGTGATGAGCGGCCGCAAGGCAAACCTGACCATCGCGCTGGAGGACAAGCCCGGCCAGCTGAAAAAGGTGGCCGAGGTGGTATCCCGCTGCGGCAGCAATGTGGTGTCGGTGCAGCATGACGGCTCCGACCCCAATATGCCCATCTCCAGCTGCTTCCTCAAGCTGACGCTGGAGACCCGCGATGCCGCCCAGATCGAGCAGATCCGCACCGAGCTGACCAAGGCCGGTTTCCAGCTGGTCACCGAAAGAGTATAATAGAGATAATTGGACGATTTGGAATAGCCGACGCGTTCGCTCTGGCTATATTCAGCGGAAATTTTATTTTTATATTTGCAATCAAGAAAAGCCTGCGGGCTTTTCTTGATTGCCTTTTCACGAGAAAGGCCATGGTCGAAACGGCAGCGATTGAGATGCCGCTTCATGTGCCGACTCCTTCGGTGAAAAATGCTTTTGTCGTGCCCCGCAGGGCACGACAAAAGCAAAATAAAAAAGAATGATTCCGCTATTTATGGCCAGCAACGACGACGACCGCCGCCAGTGGCGGAAACAGGGAGGAGTTGTTGGGGCAGCGGCCAGCAAGACGCAAGTGCCGCCCAAGGCACGCTGCGGATGCTGGGTGCCGCAACCCGATAAGCGGAGGATATTCAAAATCGTTATTCTCCCGCATCCTGACAGGAAAGGAGGTTTTTCCATGTACGAAGCCTTACTCAAGGCCACACCGGAATATCAGAAGGTCGCCGCAAGCTTTGGCTCGGCAGGGCCGGCGGCGCTGTTCGGTCTGCCGCCCGCAGGCCGGGCGCTGCTGTATGCCGCCCTGCAAAAAGACCTTAGCCGGGTGCTCTGCATCGTAACCCCCGGCGAGGCCGAGGCCACCCACTTTGCGGACGACCTCAAGGCGCTGGGGCTTACTGCTGCGGTGTTCCCCCCGCGCGACTTTATGCTGCGCCCGGTGGAGGGTGCAGGCCGCGAGTACGAGTACCGCCGCCTTTCGGTGCTGGGCGCACTGGCGGGCGGGCGGCTGCAGGCCGTCTGCGTGCCCGCCGAAGCGCTTTTGCAGTACACCGTGCCCCGGGCCGAGTTCATTCAGAATACCCTCACCTTAAAGCCCGGCACGGTGTATAACCGCGAAGCGCTGGTGGCGCGGCTGTTTGCCGCCGGGTATGTGCGCCGCAGTCAGGTGGACGGCCCGGGGCAGTTCAGTGTGCGCGGCGATATCGTGGATATCTACGCGCCGGATATGCGTCAGCCCGCCCGCGTGGAATACTGGGACGACGAGATCGACTCCATGTCCTCCTTTGACCTGCTGACCCAGCGGCGGGACGGTGCACTGGAAAAAATATACCTCTCCCCTGCCCGCGAGGTGCTGTTCGGCAGCACCTCCGAGACTGCCGAGGCGCTGCGCAGCGCCATCAAAAAGGCGCGCGGCAAGCACCGCACCGCGCTGGAAAAGGCCACCGAAGCCGATCTTTCCCAGCTGGATTCCGGCCTGATGCCGGAGGCCATGGATAAATATTACGGCATCCGCTACCCC
>ENA-OQHI01001486-OQHI01001486.1-human-gut-metagenome-genome-assembly--contig:-NODE-1486-length-10929-cov-4.623387_pt1 | contig 10929 bp, 8 predicted proteins | sample MGYA00242561_ERZ504713 | MGnify/ENA primary metagenome ERZ504713 (study PRJEB26092, sample SAMD00036217) | human gut metagenome | host: Homo sapiens | study: EMG produced TPA metagenomics assembly of... | reverse complement strand
GACCGGAACCAACAAAGACGAGTCCGGCCCGAGAAAACCGGTACAGCGCGCAGAGCGTAAGATCTATCCAAACGATCCATGCCCGTGCGGAAGCGGCAAGAAGTACAAACAGTGCTGCGGAAGAAAACCGGTTTGATAAAAGCAGAACAGCAGTGAGACGGATGAGCACGATCCGTTTGACAAAGCACGCAGCTTCCCTACCAGAAGCTGCGTGTCATACAAAATATAAAACAGAAAGCAGGTGAAGCTTGTGGTAGTTGAATTAGACCAGTTCAAAATGGAACTTGGCACATACGATAAACCATTAGTGGAAGTGAGGGATTCACTTTGACCTCGCTAACAAAGAGCAGAGGATCGAAGAATTAGAGCGTAAAATGGAGGAACCCAATTTCTGGGACAACCCCGAAGAAGCGCAGGAGCAGATGAAACAGCTGAGCAGCATGAAAGAGGACAGAGATACGTATCAGAAACTGGTATCCGCCAAAGAAGATATGGAAACTCTGATCGAGATGGGACAGGAGGAGGATGACGATTCCGTTGTTCCGGAAATCGCGGAAATGATGGAAGAGTTCAAGGCATCCTTCGATGCCATCCGCATCAAAACCCTGCTGTCCGGCGAATTTGACAAGGACAATGCGATCATCAAACTGAACGCAGGTGCAGGCGGAACCGAGGCGTGCGACTGGTGCGGCATGCTGTACCGTATGTACACCAGATGGGCAGAACGCAAAGGCTTTACGATCGAGGAACTCGACTTTCTGGACGGTGATGAGGCCGGTGTGAAGTCCGTGACATTCCAGGTCAACGGCGAAAACGCTTACGGTTATCTGAAATCCGAAAAAGGCGTTCACCGTCTCGTCCGTATTTCTCCGTTCAACGCGGCAGGAAAACGCCAGACATCGTTCGTATCGTGCGATGTTATGCCGGATATCGACAAAGAGATCGATGTTGAGGTTCGTGATGAGGATATCCGTATCGATACGTACCGTTCCAGCGGTGCCGGCGGACAGCACATCAACAAGACGTCATCGGCGATCCGAATCACGCATATGCCGACCGGCATCGTGGTTACGTGCCAGAATGAGCGTTCCCAGTTCCAGAACAAGGACAAGGCAATGCAGATGCTGAAAGCAAAATTGTATATGCTGAAACTCCAGGAGCAGGCAGATAAGCTGAGCGACATCCGCGGCGAAGTAACCGAGATCGGCTGGGGCAACCAGATCCGTTCTTACGTTATGCAGCCATACACCATGGTCAAAGACCACCGTACCAACGCAGAGACCGGAAACGTCGATGCAGTCATGGACGGCGGAATTGATCTGTTTATCAACGCATATCTGAAGTGGATTGCCCTCGGAACCGGAGCGAAAGAGGAAGAAGCATAATTCGGCTGTGGGCAGAGCACAGTGACAAGTAAAATAAGGAGCATTTTCACCAACAGAGGACGGAAATGCTCCTTTCTGTTTTGAAGCCAAAGGCAAACAGGAGGTAAAAGTATGGGTATTATCAGAGCAGCAGTCAATGCAGTACACGGCAGTTTCGCCGATCAGTGGCTGGAGACCGTGGAACCGTATGAGATGGGGGAACATACGGTATTTACAGAGGGAATTCTGGTAAGAAAAGGCCAGAATAAAAAGGGAAGCCAGACGATTTCAAACGGTTCTGTGATCCATGTCTATGACAATCAGTTTATGATGCTGGTGGACGGCGGAAAGATCATTGATTACACCGCAGAGCCGGGCTACTTTACCGTAGACCAGTCATCGTCTCCGTCGATGTTCAGCGGATCGCTTGACGCAGCCGTAAAAGATACGTTTGAGCGCCTGAAATTCGGCGGCCAGACCCCGCATGAGCAGAGAGTTTTCTATATTAATCTGCAGGAAATCAAGGGAATCAAATTCGGAACGAGAAATCCGGTCAACTATTTCGACCAGTTCTACAATGCCGAGCTGTTCCTTCGGGCACACGGTTCCTATTCCATCCGCATCGTCGATCCGCTCCGCTTCTACGCAGAGGCTGTGCCGAGAAACGCATCCCGCGTAGAGATCGAGGATATCAACGAGCAGTATATGAACGAATTTTTAGAGGGCCTGCAGTCCTCGATCAATCAGATGGCAGCCGACGGCATCCGCATTTCGTTCGCAGCATCCAAGAGCGCCGAGCTGTCCCGCTACATGGCAGATGCGATGGATGAGAGCTGGCGGGCAATGCGCGGCATGGAGATCCAGTCCGTGGCAATCGCAAGCCTTTCCTACGATGAAGCTTCCCAGAAACTGATCCAGATGCGCAACGAAGGTGCGATGATGTCTGATCCATCGATCCGTGAGGGCTATGTACAGGGAGCGATGGCACGCAGTATGGAGAAAGCAGCAGCCAACCCAAACGGAGCCATGAACGGCTTTATGGGTGTTCAGATGGGCATGAATGCCTTCGGTTCCTCGTTTGCATCGGCGTCCGCTTCGAATCAGCAGCAGATGCAGCAGCAGGCGGCAGCCAAGGCACAGCAGGAAGCTGCAAAAGGCGTATGGAAATGCTCCTGCGGAACGGAGAATACCGGCAATTTCTGCTCAAACTGCGGCAGCGCAAAGCCGATGGTGTGGATCTGCGGCAAGTGCGGAACGGAGAACAGCGGTAAATTCTGCTCGAACTGCGGCAGCCCGAAACCGGAAGCGGCAGGAAAATGGGTCTGCGCATGCGGAACGGAGAATACCGGCAAGTTCTGCTCGAACTGCGGAAAACCAAGACAGTAAAAGAAAACAGATAACCATCCAATACAACAGCGGCTCCGGGGAAGGAGGGATAGAATATGGAGGTTATTACATACAAATGCCCGAACTGCGGAGGCGATCTGACCTTCGATCCGGCAAGCGGAAAGTATAAATGCGAGTACTGCCTGTCCTCGTTTACACAGGAAGAAGCCGAAAAGGCGAACCCGAAAGCAGCGGAAGCGCTGAACGGGGAGGACGATGCTGCCGGTGCACAGGAAGCATCCGATGCACAGAAGGAAAGCAGTACGGAGGAAACAAAAGGGGAAACAGAGCAGGGCGAAGCAGTTGTCTACACCTGCCCGAACTGCGGCGCCGAGATTGTGACCGATGCGACGACGGCAGCGACATACTGTTTCTACTGCCACAATCCGGTGGTGCTTTCCGGCCGGCTTTCGGGAGAATATATGCCGGATTTTGTGCTGCCGTTCAAAATCAGCAAGGAGCAGGCAATCGAGAAATTTTTGTCATTTACCCGGAAGAAACACTTTATTCCGAAGGACTTTTTCGAAAAGAGTCAGGTACAGAAGATGACAGGTGTCTATTTCCCGTACTGGATTTACGGCGGAGACTTTGAGACGGATTACATAGCGCGCGGCCGGAAGGTGAGAGTCTGGCAGACCGGTGATGTGGAGTACACAGAGACCAGCATCTACGATGTCCGCCGGGAGGGAGAGGTCCGTGTGGACGGTCTGTCGCGTAACGCTCTGAACAAGGCAGACCGCGATCTGATCGAATGCGTACAGCCATACCGTCTGGAGGAGATGCAGCCGTTTTCCATGGGGTACCTTTCCGGCTTTCAGGCGGAAAAGCGTGATATCGAACAGCAGCAGATCGCACCGGAACTGAAAAAAGAACTGGAGACGATGGCACGCGGCGCCATGCGGAACGAGGCGAACGAGTATCTCTCCCTCGAGCAGGAGAAAATGAAGCTTTCTCCAAAGCGGGAGGACTGGCGTTACGTACTGTTTCCGGTCTGGACACTGACGTATCCGGGAAAAGACGGGAAGGTTTACTACTATGCGATGAACGGCCAGACCGGAACGATCAACGGCGATTTTCCCTATGAGCGGAAGAGAGCCCTTCTGACGTCGGCTGTGAGTGCTCTTCTGGTTCTGATTGTGATGCTGATAGGAGGGTATTTCGCATGAGAAGAATGAAAAAAGCAGGACAATATCTGCTCGGGATTTTTGCGGCCCTTCTGCTGTGCGGGATTTTTTCTGTGAATACCGTAAAAGCCGAATCCCAGCATATCTACGACAATGCATCGCTTCTTTCTGATGCGGAGGAGCAGGACCTCGAGAGATCCTGCGCGGAGTTCGAGAACAATACGGAAATTCATATGGTCATCCTGACCGAGCGCAGCAGCGGTTCCGAGGACTGTCAGGCGATTGCAGATGATTTTTATGACAAAAAGTATCCGAAAGAGCCAAACGGTGTCTGCTTCCTCATCGATATGGGACAGCGCCAGATTGTGATTTCGACATCTGGTATTATGCAGTATTACATGTCCGATGCGGAAATTGATGATATCCTGCAGGCGGCGCAGGGCTACGCGAAAGACGGCGACTATGCGGGAACCTTTGCAAAAATGATTACGATGACGCAGGAATGCTTCGACCGAGGCGTTTCCGATGCGGACTATCTGATTACAGAAGACGGTTCCATTATTCATTACCGCAAAATCAACAGCACGGAAGCTCTTATTTCTGTTATCGCAGCGGCTGCGACAGGAATTCTTGTTTATTTTGGAATCTGGAAGAGCTACAGACGAAAGAAAAACCGTGGTGCAAAGAGCTATGCGGATCTGAAACGCGTAAACATCAGAGACCGCAGGGATGCGCTGATCGACCGTCATGTATCGATGCACAAAATCCAGAAGGATGATGGAAACCACGGCGGAGGCGTTTCTGGCGGCGGAGGTGGCGGTGGAAGCACCGTTCACACTTCGTCAAGCGGAAACAGCCACGGCGGCGGAAGCATTGGCTTCTGAAAAGCGATTCGAAAAAATTCCTTGCGTATTGTGTCGGAATATGGTACGATCTTTCCTGTGAAAACAAATGTATTTCCTGGAAAGAGTATAAAGGTAGAGGATTGCCATGAGAGAAGAAAAAACAAAGTACTATGTAATCAAAGAAAAAGCGGTTCCCGAGGTCCTTTTGAAGGTCATCGAGGCCAAACGGCTGATGGATATGCAGGAGCTTACCGTGCAGCAGGCAACGGAAAAAGCGGGAATCAGCAGAAGCTCTTTCTATAAATACAAAGATGATATTCTTCCTTTTCATGACAATGCAAAAGGAAAAACGATTACGTTTATTCTGCAGATGGACGATGAGCCGGGACTGCTTTCCGATGTGCTGAAGATTATTGCCGAGTTTCACGGAAACATTCTGACCATTCATCAGACCATCCCGTTAAACGGCGTGGCATCGCTGACGATCAGCGTGGATATCGCGGAAGACCGGGGAGACGCCTCGGAGATGATTAACGAGATTGAGTCCAGACAGGGAGTTCATTATTTTAAAATATTAGGACAGGAGTCCTGAAAAAGAAAAAGCAAGAGAGGGACAAAAGAGATGATTCAGATTGCAGTATTAGGATATGGCACCGTTGGTTCCGGCGTGGTAGAAGTCATCAACACGAACCATGACAGCATCAACAAGAGAGCAGAGAACGAAATTAATATCAAATATGTCCTGGATTTAAGAGATTTCCCGGGAGATCCGGTTGAAAAAGTGCTGGTACACGATTACGAAGTGATCGCAAACGATCCGGAGGTTGATATTGTTGTCGAGGTCATGGGCGGCGTTGAGCCGGCTTACACCTTCACAAAACGTGCGCTGGAGGCTGGAAAGAGCGTCTGCACATCCAACAAAGAGCTGGTGGCAAGACACGGTACCGAGCTTCTTGCAATTGCAAAAGAGCACGGCGCAAACTATCTGTTTGAGGCAAGCTGCGGCGGCGGTATCCCGATCATCCGTCCGTTAAACTCCTCCCTGACTGCAGATGAGATCGATGAAGTAACTGGTATCTTAAATGGTACCACGAACTATATCTTAAGCAAAATGGCAAGCGACGGTTCCGATTTCGCGGATGTATTAAAAGAGGCACAGCGCCTTGGCTACGCAGAGCGCAACCCGGAAGCAGACGTAGAAGGCTACGATGCCTGCCGTAAAATTGCGATTCTTTCTTCTCTTGCCTATGGAAAAGAAGTCAATTACGAAGAGGTTTACACCGAGGGAATCACAAAGATCACCGCAGAGGACATCAAATATGCGACTTCGATGGGAACCGCGATCAAGCTGCTTGCAACAAGCCGCAAGGTGGGTGGTCAGTATTATGCTATGGTAAGTCCGGTGATGATCGACGCGAAAAACCCGCTGTACAGCGTAAACGGTGTCTTCAATGCCATCTTCATCCACGGAAATGTACTGGGTGATGCGATGTTCTACGGAAGTGGAGCAGGAAAGCTCCCGACCGCAAGTGCCGTTGTAGCCGATGTCGTAGACTGTGCAAAGAACAAAGGCAGAAACATCATGATGAGCTGGAGTGAGGAAAAACTGGACCTGCTGCAGATCGATGATGTACAGAGCCGCTTCTTCGTCCGCGTATCCGGCCACGCCGCAGAGCGCCAGAGTGAGATCGAGGAGCTGTTCGGAAAAGTAGAAATCGTAGCAGTTCCAAGCCTGTCCGAGGAATTTGCATTCATCACAGGCGAAATCACAGAGCAGAAGTACAGAGAAAAAGCAGAGAAACTCGACGGAATCCAGAGCAGAATCCGCGCGAGAATCTAAGATCCCGGAATAGACATAAATAAAAGAAAGACGTTTCACAGCCGTAAAGCAAGGGGTGTGAAACGTCTTTTTAGTTATCTTAAAATTTATTTTTAAAGATCTGTGCCGGATCCAAAGGAATCCGTATCATATCCCACCGGTTCCGATGCCGGATACAGGACATCTTTCCGTTCCTGATAGAACGCAGCCATCGTGATCTGCATATAGGGCATTACCCACAAAAAGCCGATGGCACAGGAACAGGATGCGAGAATCTCAAGCCCTAAGAAACTTAAGAGAAGCAGAATGTAGCGGAAAAAGTTCTTCTTCATCATCGCAAAGCTCTGACGGATCGCCTGGATCGGGCCGATGCCGGGAGCGTCGTTCATCACGAAGGTGGAAAGGGAAAACGGAACCAGCACCAGCGTGGAAACGAGAGAGCCGATCAGCTTATAAACGTAAACATTCATGAGCGAAGAAAGCTCGGCGTCAATGGAAAGTGCAGTTCCAAGCGTCAGTTCCGCACTCGGGGAGGAAAGATACTGGAAGCCTGGAATGCTGGAAATCAGGGCGATCACGGAGCTGATGCCGTTGATGATAAGGAACATCAGCACGTACTGGTCCGGGTGATGATAGAAAGCGTAGAGCATATCACCGACGGAAATCGGTTCCCCGCGCAGCGTCGAGAGGCAGATTTTTAAGTAGCCCGCCTGAAAGAGGCTGAGGAGCAGGGAAAACAGGAACAGCGTCAGATTCAGGAAAATGATATCGTACAGCGTTGTGCCTGAAAAAATCAGCGTCGGGATGAGGGAGCAGGAGATGGTGAGAAACAGGTTGATCGCGGTTGCGCCCACCAGAGTGCCGCATCGGCCTGCCATGGCCTCACGGGCCTGCTTTTTCAGTTCTGAAAATTTCTGTTTTTGTCCGTTCATGAAAAATCCTTTCTGGTACTTAGATGGTATTTCCGTCGGTGGTTGTTCCGTTATCCGGTGTCATCTGGTATTCCTGCATGTACTGATTGTAATACCGCTCGAGCAGGTTGGTGCTGCCGCCGCTGACCATGTTGAAAAGCAGGAAAGCATACATGCAGATACCGACAATTATGCCGATGGTACAGCCCGCCAGACCGGCTTTTGCCGTGCCGCTCATGCGTCCTGCGCCGCGGCTTAAAAGGGCGAAGATCACGCCGAGCGAGCCGAAAAACAGGGAACCCATGTTGAGCATGAACAAAAAGGAGCAGATCGCCATGACCATCGAAGCGGCCGCAAGGGCCTGCGAACCCGTCCTGCGCGGCGGCTGTACGGGAGGCTGCTGCTGGTAATGCTGATACGGTCCGGGACGCTGGCCCTCAGGCACGCCGTACGGATGGGAGGACTGATAGGAATCTCCGGACTCATTGGTGTTTGGATCGTAATTTTCTGGTGTCATAAAATGTCCTTTCTTCTGCAAAAAAGCGCGGTTTCACACGCAGTCTGTCAAAAAAGCTATAGTAAAGATTTTATCATGTAAGGTTGACAAAAACAAGACCTATTGATAAGGTAATAGAGTGGCTGTTCCGCCAAGGGTCCCGCTTTTTATGCGGGAAAAACAGAGAAGGAACAGCGTGTTTTGGAAGAGACAACAGGAGGAATTTACCTATGGATATGAATCAGGTATTGGCAGCCGAGCTGAACGTCAAACCGTGGCAGGTAGAAGCTGCAGTGAAACTGATTGACGAGGGAAACACGATCCCTTTTATTTCACGATATCGAAAAGAAGCAACAGGTTCCTTAAACGATGAGATACTGCGAAATCTGTACGACCGTCTGATGTACCTGCGCAGTTTAAATGACCGCAAGGCCGTTGTCCTTGCGAGCATCGAGGAGCAGGGCAAGCTGACCGCAGAACTGAAAAAATCCATCGAAGAGGCCGCAACTCTCGTGGTCGTAGAGGATTTATACCGCCCGTACCGTCCGAAACGCCGGACGCGTGCGACGATCGCAAAAGAAAAAGGATTGGAGCCGCTGGCGAATATCATTCTTCTGCAGATGACAAAAGAGCCGCTCGAAAAAGAGGCAGAGGCTTTTGTTTCAGAAGAAAAGGAAGTCAAAACGGCAAAAGACGCCATTGCTGGTGCCTGCGACATCATCGCCGAGAGCATTTCCGATGAGGCCGATTACCGTATGGAGATCCGCCGCAGAACCGAGGCGAAGGGCCTGATCGTCTCGACAGCAAAGGATGAGAAAGCAGAGTCCGTTTACGAGAATTACTATGAGTTTTCCGAGCCGGTATCGAAAATTGCCGGACACCGTGTGCTGGCACTGAACCGCGGTGAGAAAGAAAAATTCCTGAACGTCAAAATTGAGGCGCCGACGGAAGAAATCCTGCGCTACCTCGAGAAAAAAATCATCACCAAAGAGAATCCGCAGACAAAGCCGGTTCTGCAGGCGACCATCGAGGATGCCTACAACCGTCTGATCGCTCCGGCCATCGAGCGTGAGGTCAGAAACCAGCTCACCGAAAAGGCAGAGGACGGTTCGCTTAAGGTCTTTGGAAAGAATCTTGAGCAGCTTCTGATGCAGCCGCCGATCGCAGGCCAGGTTGTCCTTGGATGGGACCCGGCGTTCCGTACGGGATGCAAGCTGGCCGTTGTCGATGCGACTGGAAAAGTGCTCGATACCACCGTGGTTTACCCGACCGCGCCGACGAACGAGAAGAAGATTGCGGCAGCGAAAGCCACTGTAAAAGATCTGATCCACAAATACGGCGTCACCCTGATTTCTGTCGGAAACGGAACTGCAAGCCGTGAGTCCGAGCAGATCATCGTCGAGATCTTAAAAGAGATCCCGGAGAAGGTTGTGTATGTGATCACAAACGAGGCAGGAGCGTCCGTTTACTCCGCAAGCAAGCTGGCAACCGAGGAATTTCCAAACTTTGATGTCGGACAGCGAAGCGCCGCTTCCATCGCACGCCGTGTGCAGGATCCGCTGGCAGAGCTTGTCAAAATCGATCCGAAATCCATCGGTGTCGGCCAGTATCAGCACGATATGAACCAGAAGAAGCTCGGCGAGGCGCTCGGCGGTGTCGTTGAGGACTGCGTGAATAAAGTCGGTGTCGATCTGAACACGGCATCCGCATCGCTGCTGGAATACATTTCCGGTGTCAGCAAGGTGATTGCAAAAAACATCGTGGCATACCGCGAGGAGAACGGCCGTTTCGAGAGCAGAAAAGAGCTCCTGAAAGTGGCAAAACTCGGACCGAAAGCGTTTGAGCAGTGTGCAGGCTTTATGCGCATTATCGGAGGCAAAAATCCGCTGGACGGCACAAGCGTGCACCCGGAGAGCTACGAGGCAGTCGAGAAGCTGTTTGCAAAGTTAAATATGAAGACAGAGCAGATCAGCGAGGGACCGACGGCGTTCTTCATCAAAGATTACAAGAAGATGGCAGAGGAGATCGGCGTCGGCGAGATTACGCTGCGCGATATCATCAAAGAGCTGCAGAAGCCTGGCCGTGACCCGCGTGATGAGATGCCGCGCCCGATCCTGCGCACCGACGTGCTCGATATGAAGGACCTGAAGGTCGGCATGATCTTAAAGGGAACCGTGCGCAACGTCATTGACTTCGGTGCATTCGTCGATATCGGCGTGCATCAGGACGGACTCGTCCACATTTCCCAGATGACGAAACGCTTCATCAAGCATCCGCTGGAGGCTGTGAGCGTCGGCGATATCGTGGAAGTGAAGGTCATCAGCCTTGATCTGGCGAAGAAGCGGATCGGGCTGTCGATGCTGCTGGATAAATAAAGTGTGATACGTGGGCTGCCCGAAAGAAAACAGGGGCAGCCCGCGGTGTATCAAAGGGGGATTACCATGAATGAGGAAGAAGTGCTGGTCGGACGGATTCAGGATCTGGCAGAGCAGTGTTATCACAGGGATGTTCCGTCACACACGGAGTTTCTGACGCTGGCGGAGCAGGATCTGTTCTACCGTACGGTAAATAAAATCCCGGGCGTGCGTTACGTGCTGTCCGGCGGATACGAGGCGGCAGAGCGGAAAGCGGCGCTGTTTCTGCCATCCTATGCAGAGGACGGTGATGCGTCGATGCTTCCGATCGCAGTCGTGCGCATCAGCCCGCTGAATGAAAAATTTGCGGATGCGCTGTCACACCGTGATTTCTTAGGATCACTGATGAATCTCGGCGTGGAGCGGTATAAGCTGGGAGACATTCTGATCGATGGAAACCAGGCGTATCTGATCTGTATGGCGGATATGGCGGACTACATCTGTGCGGAGCTGAAAAAAGTGCGCCATACGAGCGTGTACTGTGAAGTCGAGGCGGGACAGCCGGGGGGGCCGACGGGGGCGGAAAACGGGCGGAAAGGAGGGTCTGTTGCCTTCCGGCGGGCCGCTGCG
>ENA-OQHI01001484-OQHI01001484.1-human-gut-metagenome-genome-assembly--contig:-NODE-1484-length-10954-cov-3.970856_pt1 | contig 10954 bp, 6 predicted proteins | sample MGYA00242561_ERZ504713 | MGnify/ENA primary metagenome ERZ504713 (study PRJEB26092, sample SAMD00036217) | human gut metagenome | host: Homo sapiens | study: EMG produced TPA metagenomics assembly of... | reverse complement strand
AAGAAGGCGGTATCTGTTATATTTTAAGAAAGGAAGACGGATGGTACTACGTGGAATCCGGAACCGTTCGTGGTTTTGTGGAGAAAAAAGCGCTTCGCAGAATCGGAGATAAGAATGAGGCGTTACTTACTCCGGTATATGCAACAGAGCTGGTTGCGCCGGCAGAAAATCAGGCATATGCATATTACCGAGCAACGATTCAGCAGACTGTAGCAAAGAAGCATTATGCACTCTGCAAAGGAGATGAACTGAATATCAGGGCGGACAAGAGCACAGACAGTGAGATTGTCGGAACGATGAAAAAGGGAAATCTCTGTTATATTCTTGCAGATGAGACAGAAGAGTGGGTATATGTGGAATCCGGAGAAGTTCGTGGGTTTGTAAAAAAGGAATATCTGCAGACAGGCAGGAAAGTGAAGAAAAAAGTGAATAAGACCGGAGCGGATCGTTTTACGCTGGCGGTTGCCAGGGTAGATCCGAAGGAAAATCCGGCACGTTATTATACGTTGACTTCGGTGAAAACGGGAATTCCGGACGGGGCGATCCGTGATTCGATCGTGGATTATGCCAGTGGATTCCTTGGAACTGTCTGGAAGGAAGAAGGAACCAGTCTTTGCGAAGAAATTGATACCAGCGAGTTTGTTGAGCAGATTTATGAGGCATACGGATATAATGTCACGGATAAAGACGGAAATATACAGGAACAGGGAAAGGTTTCTGTGGATCAGGCAAAACCCGGTGATGTGATCTGCTATGGATCCGGGGAAGAAACAAGTGCAGCCGGTATTTATGTGGGTGACGGCAAGATGGTACAGGCTTCTGAGACGAGAGGCAAGGTGGTAACAGTAAAGATAGATCCGGAACAGGAGAGCTTTGCCCTGGAGCTTTTTGAAGATACGAAAGTGATTGCAGGAAGTAAGGATATCAGTGAAGTGAATGCAACGGAAGCAATGTACGGACAGGATCTGGGACTTTTTAAGCTGACATATTACTGTGCGTGTGCGAAGTGTTGTGGAAAGGCAACCGGAATTACTGCTTCCGGAGCGAGGGTTGCGGAAGGGGAAACGATCGCGGTGGATCCTTCAGTGATTCCTTATGGAACGAAAGTTATTATTAATGGACATATTTTTACGGCACAGGATTGCGGCAGTGGAGTGAAGCAGAATCATATTGATATCTATGTGGCTGATCATGAGCGGGCTCTGGCACTGGGGTGCAATTATGCGGATGTGCATTTGATGAAGTGAGAAGAGACTGTCACACTCTGGGTAGGGTGTGGCAGTTTTTTACTTTACGGGAAATTGCTTTACAGTAAAGTAGAAAACGCTCCGCGAAGATGCTCCAAGGCACATTCTTTGTTCCTGATCAGATAAGAACACTGCGTATCGGAAGAAACCGGGTGAGGATTTCGACAAATGTATACACAATTAAGTGAAAATCAGGAAAAAATTGGAAAATAAAAAGGATTTTGTGAGGAAAGAGTGGAATATATTTAACAGAATAGATGAAAATAGAATGGTTTTTGCTGTTTTGGGTAATAGAAGGGGTGATGTATTTGAATATCAGGGAACAGGCAGAGGAGCGGGAGTTTCAGTATCTGAGCCGGTATGCTTCACACAGCAGAGAGTCGAAGGGCAGAGAGCGTGTGGAGGAGGAGTGTGATATCCGGACGGTGTATCAGAGGGATCGGGATCGGATTATTCATTCGAAGGCGTTTCGACGGTTGAAGGATAAGACACAGGTGTTTCTTGCGGCGCAGGGAGATCATTATCGGACCAGACTGACACATACGCTGGAGGTATCACAGACGGCGCGGACGATCGCGAAGGCGCTGGAGCTGAATGAGGATCTGGTGGAAGCAATTGCGCTGGGGCATGATCTGGGGCATACACCGTTCGGACATGCCGGTGAAGCGGCTCTGAATGAAATCTGCCCGGAAGGATTTGCACATTTTAAGCAGAGTGTCCGGGTGGTGGAACGGCTGGAAAAGAATGGGGAGGGACTGAATCTGACCTGGGAAGTAAGAGACGGGATGTTGAATCACCGGACATCCGGCACACCGCATACCCTGGAAGGTCAGGTAGTCCGACTGTGTGATAAGATTTCTTATATCCATCATGATATGGATGATGCACAGAGGGCAGGAATTTTTCAGGAAGATGATATTCCGATCACAATCAGGGTGACACTGGGAGATTCCTGCAAAGAGCGGTTAAATACGTTGATCCATGATACGATCCGCAACAGTTACGGAAAAGATAAAGTCGAGATGACACCGGAGATTGCGGAGGCGATGCGGGAACTTCGCACATTGATGTTTCGGAGCGTTTACAATAATCCGGTGGCAAAAAAAGAAGAAAGAAAAGCTAGGACGATGCTGCAGGAGATGTATCTGTATTATAGCAGGCATCCGGAACAGATGTCCCGGGAATACCAGAAACTGATCGCAGAAGGCGAGAACAGAGAAAGGGTGGTATGTGATTATATCTCCGGCATGACGGATCAGTATGCGATGGCAAAATTCAAAGAAATTTTTATTCCTTCAGCCTGGGCGGTATACTGAACTGCAGGGGAATCGTTGCGAAGAAGAATAAAAAAAAGCATATTTTGTCAAAGAAAAAGAGAACCGGGACAAATAAAAAAGGATATTGTCGCCGGACGGGGAATATATATATACGTGGGTAAATGACAACAGTGGATAAAGGAGAGAGAAAACATGCGTTATTCGGATGATCTGATCGAAGAAATTCGAATGAAAAACGATATTGTAGATGTGATTTCCGGTTATGTGAAATTGCAGCGAAAAGGAAGTTCCTATTTCGGACTTTGTCCCTTTCATAATGAAAAATCACCGTCGTTTTCCGTAAGCCCCGGAAAGCAGATGTATTATTGCTTTGGATGTGGAGCTGGTGGTAATGTATTTACCTTTCTGATGGAATATGAGAACTTTACTTTCCCGGAGGCGCTGGAGATGCTGGCGGACCGTGCAGGAGTGGAACTTCCCAAAATGGAATATTCCAAAGAAGCGAAAGAACAGGCAGACCTGAAATCCGCACTTCTAGAGATAAACAAGGAAGCGGCGAAGTTCTACTATTATCAGCTGCGCCAGAAAACCGGAGAACAGGGGATGGCATATCTGAAGGGCAGAGAACTCAGTGATGAAACCATCAATAAGTTTGGTCTTGGGTATTCCGGCAAGTTCAGCAACAACCTGTATCAATATCTGAAGGGAAAAAACTATTCAGATGAGCTCTTACGGCAGTCAGGGCTGTTTAATGTGGATGAAAAACGTGGCATGTATGATAAGTTCTGGAACCGTGTGATCTATCCGATCATGGATGTGAACAATCGTGTGATCGGATTCGGAGGCAGGGTGATGGGAGATGCAAAGCCCAAATATCTGAACTCACCGGAGACGAAGATCTTTGATAAGAGCCGAAACCTGTACGGACTGAATATGGCGCGTTCTTCGAGAAAGAAAAATCTGATCATCTGCGAGGGGTACATGGATGTGATCTCCATGCATCAGGCAGGATTTAACAATGCAGTGGCGTCTCTGGGAACGGCTCTGACCTCTCAGCAGGCCAGTCTCCTGAAACGGTATACCGATGAAGTCCTGATCATTTACGACAGTGATGAAGCAGGTGTGAAAGCAGCTCTCCGAGCCATCCCGATGTTAAAAACCGCCGGACTTTCCACGAAGGTCATCAATCTCAGGCCTTACAAGGATCCGGATGAATTTATCAAAAATATGGGAAAAGAAGCCTTTCAGGAGAGGCTGGATCACGGAATGAACAGTTTTATGTTTGAACTGAAGGCACTGGAAGGGCAGTATGATATGGAGGACCCGCAGGGTCGAACGGACTTTTTTAAAGAAACGGCAAAGCGGCTGCTGCGTTTTGAAGACGAGATTGAACGAAGCAGTTATATCAAAACCATTGCCGGAACTTATCAGGTCGAGCCGGAAGAACTCAGAAAGATGGTGAACCGGCTGGCGATGAAGGGCGTGGGAATGACAGAGACTGTCAAACCAAAATCGGGTCTGAACAGGAATAAGGAAAAGCAGAACGGATACGAAGTATCTCAGAAACTGATGCTTACCTGGCTGACTTCTTATCCGGAGATTTTCGGAGAGGTAAGCCGTTATATCGGACCGGATGATTTTACAAGACCCCTCTATCATCAGGTGGCTGAACTGCTATATGAGCAGTATCGACAGGGCGAGCCAAACCCGGCGAGACTGTTGAATCGGTTTACGGACAGCGAGGAACAGACCGAAGTGGCGGCTGTATTCAACGCGGCGATCCCGCTGGACTCGGAACAGGAGGGGGAGCAGGCATTACTGGATGTGATATGCAGAATGAAGGAAGACAGTATCGCCCACCGCACAGAGAATCTGGCACCTACAGACATGCAGGGGCTGATGAATCTGATGCAGGCGAAAAAAGAACTGGAAGAGTTAAAAGCCGGAAAGCTGCATTTGCATATTTCTTTTTGTTAAGGATAAAATATAAACAATATATGGAAGGATGGAAAAACAGATGGAAATGGATAAAGCCCAATTTGCAGAACAGTTGAAAAACCTTGTGGAATTAGGCAAGAAGAAGAAAAATGTGCTGGAGTATCAGGAAATCAATGATTTCTTTAAAGGAATCACCCTGAACAATGAGCAGATGGATCTGATCTTCGAATATCTGGAAGCCAATGGCGTGGATGTACTCCGGGTAACCGAGGACGACGCACTGCTGGATAATGAAGATATGCATATGGAAGAGGATGAGGTGGATCTGGAAAATATAGACCTTTCCGTACCGGAAGGGGTCAGTATCGAGGATCCGGTTCGTATGTATCTGAAAGAAATCGGTAAAGTGCCTCTTCTGAGTGCAGAAGAGGAAATCGAACTGGCAAAACGGATGGAAAACGGCGATCAGGCGGCGAAAAAACGTCTGGCAGAAGCCAATCTTCGTCTGGTGGTCAGCATCGCAAAACGATATGTGGGACGCGGCATGTTGTTCCTGGATCTGATTCAGGAGGGAAATCTGGGTCTGATCAAAGCAGTGGAAAAATTTGACTACACCAAAGGATATAAGTTCAGTACCTATGCAACCTGGTGGATCCGTCAGGCCATCACCCGTGCGATCGCCGATCAGGCAAGAACGATCCGTATCCCGGTGCATATGGTAGAAACCATCAACAAACTGATCCGTGTGTCCAGACAGTTACTGCAGGAGCTGGGCCGTGAACCTACGCCGGAAGAGATTGCAGAAGAGATGAATATGCCGGTGGAAAGAGTCCGTGAGATCCTTAAGATTTCTCAGGAACCGGTTTCTCTGGAAACCCCGATCGGTGAAGAAGAAGACAGCCATCTGGGTGACTTTATCCAGGATGATAACGTTCCGGTACCTGCAGATGCAGCAGCCTTTACGCTGTTAAAAGAACAGCTGGTAGAGGTGCTGAGCACACTGACCGAGAGAGAACAGAAAGTACTTCGTCTGCGTTTCGGCCTGGATGATGGAAGAGCCAGAACACTGGAAGAAGTAGGAAAAGAATTCAGTGTCACAAGAGAACGTATCCGTCAGATCGAAGCGAAAGCATTAAGAAAACTGCGTCACCCCAGCCGCAGCAGAAAGCTGAAGGATTATCTGGATTAATGGAATTATCCAAAAGACTTCGGATGAATGCTTCTTTTGTGACACCGGGAAACCGGCTGGCAGATGTGGGAACGGATCATGGATATATTCCGATCGCTCTTTGCCTGGAAGGCGTAATTCCATCAGCTCTGGCTATGGATGTGAATCCGGGACCACTGGAGCGCGCAAAAGAACATATACAACAGTTTGATCTGGAAACAGATATACATACCCGCCTCTCCGATGGTGTACAGGCTTTGTGCCCCGGGGAGGCGGATTCTGTCCTGATTGCCGGAATGGGCGGGGCATTGACAGTGAAGATTCTGGAAGCAGGTGAAAAGGTGCTTGCTTCCGTAAAAGAACTGATCCTGCAACCCCAGTCAGAGATCGACAAAGTCCGGTCATACCTTCTGACTCATGGATATGTGATAGCCGGGGAAAAGATGGTATATGAGGACGGAAAATATTATCCCGCCATGCGGGCAGTACATGGGGAAATGCCGCTGTGGCAGGAGGTGGAGTTACAGTATGGAAAATATCTGCTGGAAGAGAAACATCCGGTATTAGAGGAATATCTGAAAGACAAACAGAAAACCTGCAGGAAAATACAGGAAAAACTCGCAGCAGACGGAAAGAAAGCAGAAAAGATCACCGCACGGCAAAAAGAGCTGGAGGACGAACTTCGGCTGATCGGGCAGGCACTGGAGGTGTATGAACGATGATATGTAAAGAAGTTATGAGAAAGCTGGAAGAACGGTGGAATCCTTCCTATGCACTGGAATGGGATAACGTAGGACTTCTGGTGGGAAGAGAAGAAAAAGAAATCAAAAAAATATTTACAGCACTGGATGCTACAGAAGAGACGATCGCACAGGCACTGGAATTCGGTGCGGATCTTCTGATCACCCATCACCCGATGATTTTTTCACCGGTAAAAAAAGTGACCAGTGCAGATTTTATCGGCCGCAGACTGATTACGATGATCCAGGCGGATCTGTGTTATTATGCAATGCATACGAACTTTGATGTGAAGGGGATGGCACAGCTGAATCAGGAATGTCTGGGACTTACGGACTGTGAAGTGCTGGAAGAAACCGCTCCCGGGGAAGGCATCGGAAGAGTAGGTGCGCTGGAAGGGACGATGGATCTGAAACAATTTGCCGGAAAAGTAAGAAACGACTTTGAGATCCCGGATGTACGGATGTACGGAGATCCGGCAGCGATCATTCATCGTGTGGCAGTGAGCAGCGGCTCCGGAAAAAGTATGATCCGTGGTGCGATTGAAAAAGGTGCCGATGTGATCGTTACCGGAGATGTGGATTATCATTCGGCAATTGATGCCGTTGCGCAGGGAATCGCTGTAATCGATGCCGGTCATTATGGAACTGAATATGGATTTATCGCATATATGAGACAGGAACTGGAAACTATGTTTCCGGAGCTTGCGGTAGGCACTGCCAGAGTGCATCATCCGTACCGGGTGGTGTAGCGGCAGCTGAAAGGAGTGGTGAAGATGGGACTTAAGATGTGTAAAGTAACAGTGGGTTCCAAGGAGAAAGCATATCCGGATGGAACACCTTTTGGAGAAATTGTCAAAGATTTCGATCAGGATTGTAAGTATCCGGTGGTTCTGGTAACGGTAGACGGAAAGCTTCGCGAACTTCATAAAAAGATTCACCGGGACTGCCGGATCTCACTGGTGACGGTGGAGGACAGTATCGGTCATAAAACATACAAAAGAAGTATGAATCTACTGCTGTTAAAGGCGGTATATCATGTGGCAGGACATGAGAAGATCCGGAAGATTGTCCTGCATTTTACGGTGGGAGAGGGATTTTACTATACGATCGATGGAGATGTGACGATCGATCAGCCATTTCTGGATCAGGTGGAAACGTATATGCATGAGCTGGTGGAAAAACATGCACCGGTGATGAAACGGAGTGTGTCTACCGCCTCTGCGCTGGATCTCTTTCACAAATATGGCATGTATGACAAAGAAAAACTGTTTCGTTACCGGAGAAGTTCCCGCGTTAATATCTATAATCTTGAGGAATTTGAGGATTATTTTTACGGGTATATGGTATGGCATACCGGATATCTGAAATATTTCAAATTGTATCCGTATGACGAGGGCTTTGTGATGCAGATGCCGACCCGGAAAGACCCGGAAAAACTGCCGCCGTTTACGCCGTCACCGAAGATTTTTCAGGTGCAGAAAGAGGCGGAAAAATGGGGCGAGATGATGGGAGTTTCCGTGGTAGGGGAACTGAACGAGAAGATTTCGAAAGGGAAAATGCAGGAACTGCTGCTGATCTCGGAAGCTCTGCAGGAGGGAAGAATCTCAAAGATCGCAGAGCAGATCATCGAGCGTGGCGGTGTAAAATTCGTTATGATCGCCGGACCATCCTCCTCAGGAAAAACCACATTTTCTCATCGCCTGTCAATCCAGCTGGCGGCTCACGGGATGAAACCGCATCCGATCGCGGTGGATAATTATTTTGTAAACCGGGAAGATACGCCGCGGGATGAAAACGGGAACTACAATTACGAGTGTCTGGAAGCTATCGATGTGGAACTTTTCAACCGCGATATGAATGCGCTGCTTAAGAGCGAGCGGGTGGAACTGCCACGGTTTAATTTCAAACTGGGAAAACGGGAATACAAAGGGGATTTCCTGCAGATGCAACCGAACGATATTCTGGTGATTGAGGGAATCCACGGACTGAACGACCGGCTGAGCTATTCGCTTCCGACGGAGAGCAAATTCAAGATCTATATCAGTGCGCTGACGCAGTTAAATATTGACGAACACAACCGGATTCCGACGACGGACGGACGATTGATTCGCCGGATTGTCCGGGATAACCGGACGAGAGGAACGAGTGCGAAAGCAACGATTGCGATGTGGCCGTCGGTTCGCCGTGGAGAGGATGAAAATATCTTCCCCTATCAGGAACAGGCAGATGCAATGTTTAACTCGGCACTTCTGTATGAACTGGCAGTGCTGAAACTGTACGCGGAGCCGGTACTCTTCCAGATCGGTCCGGACGAACCGGAGTATCAGGAAGCGAAGCGGCTGTTAAAATTCCTGGATTATTTTGTGGGGATCCCCAGTGAGGATATCCCGAAGAATTCTATCCTGAGGGAATTCGTGGGCGGCAGCTGTTTTGATGTGTAAAATAATGTGCGAAAAATATATATTTATAAAAGATATATGAAAAAATGTCAGGGGTGAAAGTGATTTTGTCCTTGGCATTTTCAAAAGAAAGGGTGGAAAGTATGAAAGTATTGATGTTAAACGGAAGCGCAAAAAAAGAAGGCAATACATACCAGTCTCTTCTGGAAGTAGGAAAGGAACTGGAAAGACAGGGCATCGAGTATGAGATCTTTCAGATCGGCAGTCAGCCGGTGAGAGACTGTATCGGATGTGGACAGTGTAATGAAAATGGCTGTGTGTTTGCGGATGACAAAGTCAATGAATTCGTGGCAAAGGCGAAAGAGGCGGACGGATTTGTCTTCGGTACACCGGTCTATTATGCACATCCAAGTGGACGGATCCTGTCATTTCTGGACAGAGTATTTTACAGCAGCGGCAGAGCATTTGCCTTCAAACCGGCGGCTTCTGTAGCAGTGGCAAGACGCGGTGGATGCAGTGCTTCCTTCGATGTGATGAATAAATATTATGGCATCTGCCAGATGCCGGTAGCCGGCTCTACTTACTGGAACATGGTACATGGCTGTGAACCGGGAGAAGTGAAGATGGATGCAGAGGGAATGCAGACCATGCGGAATCTGGCAAAGAACCTGGCCTGGATGATGAAATGTTTTGAAGCCGGAAAAGTAGCAGGTGTGCCACTTCCGGAGACAGAGAGAGGAAATCAGACAAACTTTATCCGATGATGAAAAAACAATATTCTAAGGTTATAAAAATTGTAATCCAGATTCTGTTTTTTCTGTGGATACCGGAGTCTTTTGCTGCCAGTCTGTATGCGGTAAAAAAGCTGATCCATGCGGTTTCGGTGATGGATTTTACTTATGCGCGGGAACCGGTTCTTCTGCTGCTGGAAACTGTTGTAACAACAGCGGTTTTCGGACGGTATTACTGCGGATATATCTGTAGTTTTGGTGCGGCACAGGATCTGAGTTATGATTTGGGAAACCTGATACGAAAACAGACAAAATACCGTAAGAAACGTATGCTTTCGGTGAAAACAGACAAAATTCTTTCCAAACTGAAATATCCTGTTCTGGTGATTGTGGCAGTGAGTGCTGTCTGGAAGAAAAATCTGCTGGATGTCATCAGCCCCTGGAAGGGATTTGCCAGTCTGCTGTCCATGCTGAGAGGAAATTTCAGCAAAGAGAATCTGATTTCTGCAGGTGTCTGGATCTGTATCATTGTTCTGGTCATATCGGCAGTATTTTTCAGAGCGTTTTGCAGATATCTGTGTCCGATGGGAGCAATTTATACACTGCATTCCTTTTTCTCTTTGGACAGAAGAAAGCGAAGCTGCAAAAACAGCGGAGATTGTTCAATCTGTCCGTATCAGTGCAAACAGCAGAAAAGTAACCGCTGGGGTCTTGCGGTGACCATACTTGTCTTTTCCTGCATGAATCTGTATCTGTTAAAAGCAACGGGAAATGAAACGGCAAGCGGAACAGCAGATGTAAAAGTGACAGAGAAAGGGTCGTATACAGATGGAACGTATACAGGAACCGGTAATGGATTCCGTGGTAAGATCGATGTGACGGTCACTATTAAAAATGGAAATATTTCTGATGTGCAGGTGCAGGATTATGAAGATGATGCTACTTATATGCAGAGCGTTATCAGAGAGCTGATTCCGAAAGTGCTGAAAGAACAATCAACAGAGGTGGATACGGTTTCCGGTGCGACCTACAGCAGCAAAGGACTCCTGAAAGCTGTAGATCAGGCGATTTATCCGGAAAAAACAGAAAACGGGACAGATGTCACGAGTCAGATCCGGCTGAAAGACGGTAACTATGAGGGAACAGCCAATGGCTTTCGCGGAGAAATCAAAGTAGAAGTTACGATAAAAGATCAGAAAGCAGAAAAAATCAGAATTCTATCTTATTATGACAATGAGGAATATCTTTTCCATGTGGCACCGGCAGTGATCACAGAAGTGCTGGAAAATAAACCGCTGGATACCGATGCTGTTTCGGGCGCGACATACAGCTGTAATGGTCTGACCAGAGCCATAGAAAATGCGTTGCAGGTAGAGGAAGATACCGATACCATTCTGGAAGCAAAACCACGCGACGAAAAACATAAGAAAGCGCGCCATCAGTTTCAGAAATTC
>ENA-OQHI01001476-OQHI01001476.1-human-gut-metagenome-genome-assembly--contig:-NODE-1476-length-11008-cov-6.146281_pt1 | contig 11008 bp, 8 predicted proteins | sample MGYA00242561_ERZ504713 | MGnify/ENA primary metagenome ERZ504713 (study PRJEB26092, sample SAMD00036217) | human gut metagenome | host: Homo sapiens | study: EMG produced TPA metagenomics assembly of... | reverse complement strand
TAGCATTCAAAGATTATACGCCCACGTTGTTGCGAAAACAAGAAGGAAAGGTGACAACTTTGTCAAAAAACGAACGATTTATTTGTAGAATCTGCGTAAAATTGGCACCCAAAAGAACCTTCTGACTACAATACGATCCAGCGCGGCGTTTTCCTGCACAGGGCAAAAAAGAAAAACCGCCCGCACCCCGCAAAGGGTGCAGACGGCTTGGAAAACACAGGGGGTCAGATGACGCTCTGTTCCATCCACCGGCCCCGTGCAAAGCGCACGAAGAAGCACAGCGAGCGGAACACCCAGTCCAGGAACATGCCCATCCAGATGGAGAGCAGACGGCCGTGGAAGCCCAGCACCATCACATAGCAGAAGCCCACCCGGAACACCCACATGGAAAGGATGCTCACGGCCATGGTAAACCGGGCGTCACCGGCGGCGCGCAGGATGTTGGGCAGGGTGAAGCTGGACGGCCAGAAGAACAGGGACACAAAGTTGAACCACACCATCACCTGCAGGGCCATGGTCTGTGCCTCCGGCGAGAGGTTGAACAGGGAAATGGCGAACCGGTTGGCAAACAGGAAGGCAGAAAGGTTCATGACCCAGGCACCGCAGTAGGCGGTGAGCAGCAGGCGGCGGGAGTAGTACACGGCCTGCTCCTTCTCCCCGGCGCCAAGGCACTGGCCCACCACGGTCAGGGCGGCCATGCCCACGGCGTTGGCCGGGATGTTCAAAAAGGTGGTGGTGGTGTTGGCCACGGCGTTGGCCGCAATGGCGGCCGTGCCCAGCGTAGAGGTCAGGCTGGACACCGACAGCTTGCCGATCTGGAACATGCCGTTCTCGATGCCGGCGGGGATGCCCACCCGCAGGATGCGCCGGATCAGCCCGCCGTTCGGAGCCATCGCCCGCAGGCTGTCCACCCGCAGGGCGCAGCCCGGCTTTTGCAGCAGATACAGCACCACCGCGCAGGCAATGGCGCGGGACACAAGGCTTGCCAGTGCCGCGCCCATGACCCCCATGCCGAAGCCGTAGATCAGCACCGCGTTGCCGCCGATGTTCACCACGTTCATCACCAGACTGGACAGCATGCTGATCTTGCTGTTGCCCTGGGCCCGGAACAGCGCCGCACCGGCGTTGTACAGGCCGATGAAGGGGTAGCTCAGCGCCGAAAGCAGAAAGTAGGTCTCGGCGTAGTGCATCACGTCCGCATCAATGGAGCCGAAGATGCCCCGCAGGATGGCGTGCCGCCCGCCGATGACCACTGCCGCCACCAGCACACTGAAACTGGACAGCACGAACAGGATCTGCGCAGCCGCCGCCTTGGCGTTTTTCGGCTCCTGATGGCCGATGTACTGGCTGGTGACCACCGCGCCGCCGGTGGCCAGTGCGCTCATGATCTGGATCATCAGGGTGTTGAAGCTGTCCACAAGGCTTACGCCGGACACGGCGGCTTCGCCCACCGAGGATACCATTAAGGTATCTGCCAGACCAATGGTCACGCTTAACGCCTGCTCCGCGATCAGCGGCAGCAGCAGCGCCACCAGCGCCTGCCGTGGAAACAGGGGAGTGGATGTGAATTTGGACGATTTCATGCTGTCCTCCGTTGCAAATGACAAAAAAGCTCGAATGCTTCTATCATACAGCGGATGCTGTCGAAATGCAAGAGGTTGTATACAAGAAAGTGCCAAAAAGCAACAGCCCGCCGCGTTTCGTGCCCTTTACCCATGGGCACAGTTGTGTTAAAATAAGGTTGCAGCCCGCCCCGCTGTGCAGGAGAGGGGCGCTGCCTTTGGTAAATGATAAGATATATGATAAGAAGTTGAGGACCCATAAGGGGGTACAGTATGCAGCAAACTGCGCATAAGGTCGTTGTCATCGGGCATCGCAACCCGGACACCGACTCCATCTGCTCTGCCATTGCCTATGCAGAGCTGAAAAACAAGACCAGCGATCTGGTCTGCGAAGCCCGGCGTGCGGGCAAGATGAATCAGGAAACGGAATTTGTGCTGAAAAAGTTCGGGGTCACGCCGCCCCGGATGTGCACCGATGTCAACCCTAAAATTCGGGATGTGGATTACCGGCAGGTGCCCGGCATCCCCGGCTCCACCAGCCTGCGCAAGGCGTGGGAGATCATGCGCGACCAGAAGATCGACACCCTCCCCGTGACCAGCGAGGATGACGAATTGCAAGGTGTCATCACGGTGAAGGATATCGCCACCGCCAACATGGACCTGTTCGACACCGGCATCCTTGCCAAGAGCCGCACCAGCTACCGCAATATTCTGGAAACGCTGGGCGCTACCATGGTGGTGGGCAGCGAGGACGCGGAGTGCACCACCGGCCACATCCGCATTGGCACCGCCACCCCGGAAATGCTGGAAAGCAGCATGGAAAAGGGCGATATCGTCATCCTGACCAACCGCTACGAAAGCCAGCTCTGCGCCATCGAGAAGGAAGCTTCTCTCATCATCATCTGCAACGGCGCAAAGGTGGGCCGCACCATCCAGCATATCGCCGCCGAGACCGGCGTAGCCATTATGAGCGCCCCCTGCGATACCTACGCGGCGGCAAAGCTCATCAGCCAGTGCGCGCCCATCTCCTATTACATGACCCGGGACGATATCATGAAGTTCACCCTCGTCACCCCGGTGGCAGACGTCACCCGCGTGATGGCAAAGGTGCGTCACCGGTATTTCCCCATTCTGGATGCAGACGGCAAGTACTGCGGTATGATCAGCCGCCGCAACATCATCAACCTGCGCAAGCGCCGCATCATTCTGGTGGACCACAACGAGGCCACACAGGCGGTGGAGGGCTTCGACCAGGCCGAGATTCTGGAGATCATCGACCACCACCGCATCGGCAGTCTGGAGACCAGCGGCCCGGTGTACTTCCGCAACCAGCCGGTGGGCTGCACCGCCACCATCGTCACCCAGATGTACGATGAAAACGGCGTGACCATCCCGCAAAAGACCGCCGGTCTGCTGCTGGCTGCCATCCTTTCGGATACGCTGGTGTTCCGCAGCCCCACCTGCACCCCCATCGACGTAAACGCCGCCAACCGTCTGGCAAAGATCGCCGGGGTGGACATCAACGAGTTTGCCAACGAAATGTTCGAAGCCGGCGAAAAGCTGGACGGCAAGACCGCCGAGGAAGTGTTCTTGCAGGACTTCAAGGTGTTCATGTGCGGTGATATCCGCTTTGGTGTGGCGCAGGGCAGCTACATGACCCGCAAGAACCTGACCGCCGCCGAGGCGCTGTTGAAGCCCTATCTCGAGGAGGCACGCAACAAGCAGAACGTGGAGGATATCTATATGCTGCTGACCGACGTGCCCAAGGAGGAGAGCGTGGTCATCTGCAACGGGCGCTACGCCGCCGAGGTGCTGACGGATGGCTTCGACACCCAGCCCGCCGCCGATGCCAGCTGGACGCTGCCGGGCGTGGTGAGCCGCAAAAAGCAGTTCATTCCCGCCCTGATGACCGCTTATCAGGAGTTGTAAAGGGACACCGCTGTGTTTGATTTTCTTTCCAAAAAAGATCGCACCCCGCCCGCACTGCCGGAAGGCACGGAGCGGCGGCGCTACACCATCACCGGACAGGTGCAGGGGGTGGGTTTCCGCTATCGTGCGCGGTACGCCGCGCAGACCCTTGACCTGACCGGCTGGGTGCAGAACGAGGATGACGGCAGCGTGACGCTGGAGGTGCAGGGCGACCCGGATAAATTCATCTCCCTGTTTGCCATGATCCAGAAAAGCGACTATATCCAAATTACCGGCATCCGCAGCAAGAATATCCCGCCCGACCCGTGGGAGCGCGGGTTCTCGGTGAAGGGATATTAAAGGAACTGAATAGAAACAGAGCGCCTGACACCGCGGTGTCAGGCGCTCTGTTTCTATCATATTATACTTTCACCCCAGCACCTTGAGGGGGGAGTTTTCCACCCACAGGGTATGATCCAGCAGGCGGGTGACGGCAAGCCGTCCATTTGCCGTTACCCGGGCGGGGTCGAGGGCGTAGAAGTCGCTCTCGGTCAGGTTTTCCGGGTCGGCGGTGGGGGAGATGCCCGCCACGCACACCCAGTGCCCGTAGGTGCTGCTGGTGGCAATGTGGGGGTAGTTCACCTCGTCCCAGCCGGAGGAAGTCAGGTGGTATTCATAAGTAGAGGTGCGGTTCGTGTGGCGCTTTACCCCGCTGACCGTGGTATTTTTCAGGTGCACGATCACCGGACGCCCGGCGGAAAGCTCGCTGTACAGCTTTTTCAGGCACTCGGCGCGGGTGCCGGAGTACCCGGTGTAGCCCGCTGCGGACCACACCGCACCGTTCGACCACATCCCGCTGCCGGAGCACACCTTGCCGTCCAGAATGGTGCGGGCGTAGCGCAGCGCGTACAGGCTGCACTTGCCGGAGGTCTGGTTGCCGATGGAAAGAATGTGGCTGGTGTCGAAGCTGAGCAGCCGGATGCCGTTTTTCTCTTTCAGTTCAGCGGCGTGGGCATGGGGCAAAAAGGCGCACAGCAACAAAACCAGCGCCAGAACTGCCGCCGCCAGCCGCTGTGCCGCGCGGGCGGGACAGTGTTGCATGGGTACTTCCTCCAAGTTCGTTTCAATCTGGACATGATTTTACCACTAAAACGTGGTGAAAATGTGTAAAAAGGCAAAATAATGGGGAAACCCTCCCAGAGGGAGCTGGCGCGGCGCAAGCCGCGTCTGAGGGAGCTAACGCCTGCAACACAACATATGTCCAAATTTAAGTGCCCCCGCACCCGGCAAAACCGCGCCGCCGGGGCAGGGAAACGGAGATTCCGTGGATTGTCGACAAAATTGACTCCAGAATATATCAGAACTGCAACAAACATGACTTGCTTTCATCCTTTTTCACGAAAGCATATCAAGAAGTTTAGCTATAATTACGATTGACAAAACCGTCACCTGTCGGATATAATCAGGGCAGAAAGGCAACGATGGTTGCGAAAGCCTTTCGAGGAAAAAGAAACATATCCACAAAAAAAGCTGATTGGAGGGATACCCCTATGAAGAAACTGTCAAAGATCGTCGCTCTGCTGCTTGCAGGCGCAATGGCTATGGTGATGCTCACCGCCTGTTCCGGCGGCGGTGGCGGTAGCAGTGCCGGTGAGGTCAAAACGAGCGAGGAGACCAAAGCGGTAAGCCTGATTGGCAACGGTGCTAAGAACGACAAAGAGCTTCGGGCAGTGGCAGAAGGACATCTAGATAAAGACTACCATAAGCTTGATACGAATTTCAAGTTTCTCGGCTATACGGGAGCATTTAAGTTTTATACCGACAAGGTCGGAAACGATCTGGCCATTACTATTATCGCACGGTACGACTATAAGGACACTCTTCTGAGCGATGTGCTGAATAGAATCTCGAACTACGTTGATACCGATCACAACGCCAACCTGAAGCAGAACGGCGATTGGACGAATATCGGCATTGTTGTCAAGGGCAATAACCAGCAGAGCTATATTGGTATCTCTGTCCGCATCAAGAACTACTACAATAAGTAATCATTCCGCACCCTTTCCCCGGAGAGCACCCGCCCTCCGGGGCTTTTTTGCGCCCTGCCCAAAGATCCCGGCAAAAAACAGGCATACTTGCCATTGACGAACGCCGCCGTGCTGCTGTAAAATGAAAGCAGAATGCCCCGTGCATCCGCACGGGAACGCCCTGCATTTTAAAAAGGAGCATTGCATGAAAAAGATCAAGCGTCTTGCGGCTGTTCTTCTGGCCGGTATCATGGCACTGGCGCTGTTCACCGCCTGCAGCGACAGCGACCCCGGCAACCCGGAGTTTGACGCCAAGGTGGAAAGCGCCTATCTTGACGCGCTGAATAATACATTCGGGACGAGCTTTGAAAACGATGCCGACATCAAGAGGCTGGCCATCGAGCACATCGAGGAGAAACATGGCGCGGACAGCCTGACCGGCAGTGCACGCTGCAAAACAGAAGGTGACGAAAAGACCGTGGTGCGGCAGGTGCAGCTCTGCTATGATACAAAAAGCAGCAAGCCGGATGCCTTTGTGCCGCTTTTCTACGAGGCTGCAAACACGCCGAACATCACGCCGGACAAAATGAGTCTCCGCACCCTGTATCGTGTTGTGGAGCAGGAAATCGAGACTGCGAAGAAAAAAACCGGCCGGACGCTGGAGCTTACCGCGCTGGGTGTCGGCGCAAAGACCATCGGCGGCAAGACCTATGTTGCCATCGGCTTTGAGCTGACCAACACCACCCCGTAGAACTGAACCCCACCCCGCCCCGAGGAGCACCCCGCTCCCCGGGGCTTTTTTTCGCCTTTTTGTGACAAACCCCGCCCGCTGTGGTACAATAAAAGAGTATCGAACTCACACAGAAAGGACGTTTCCATGCAGCTGTTTGAACTGGTCAGCCCACGGCTGTTCCGCCCGCTGGCGGGGCCCAACCGGGCGTTTTATGCAGAGCTTTTGCTGCTGCTCTGGGAGGAGTGCCGCCATACGGCAGATTACAGCATTTCCCGCGCCGAAGCCGTCTCCCGCGCCGAGGATTATTTTGCCGCGCTGGCAAAGCCGCTGGCGCTGGACGCCGACGGCGCGGGCGATGAGGACGAGCAGCCCACCCGCGACCCCCACACGCTGGCGGTGGGCTTTCTGCTGCGTCTGCGCCGCACCGGCTGGCTGGAGGAGCAGCCCGGCAGTTATGAGAGCGAGCCGACCCTTGCCTTTATGCCGGAGGTCACCCCGCTGCTGGATGCGCTGGAAGAGATATTGAACCCCCGGGTGGTCACCTATACCGGCAAGCTGTACAAGGCGTGGCAGCTGCTGGGCAGCATCGGACAGGAAAAAAGCCCCTACGAGAACGTGCTGCGGGAGGTGGCGGCAGACCTTGAAACTTTGAACAAGTCCCTGCGCGCCCTCAACGCTTCCATCGGGCATTATATCGACCGCCTGACCCATAACCGCACCCCGCAGGAGGTGCTGGAACTGTTCGACCAGTACGAGGAAAAGGTGGTGGCGGCGGCGTACCATCGCTTTAAAACCAGCGATAACCTGTTCAATTACCGCGCCTATCTGGAAGAAGAGCTGGACGACTGCGAGCAGAACCAGCTGCCGCGCTTAGCGCTGGATTACGCCCGGGTGGAGCGCTGCGCCCCCGGCGAGGCGGCGCCCCGGGTGCGTGCCCTCATCCAGCAGCAGCGGGACGCGCTGGAAGAGATGAGCACCCTGATGAAGGAGATCGACGCCAGCCACATCCGCTACCGCAAGCGTGCGGTGCAGCGGGCACAGTTTTTGCTGCTGAGCGACCGCTCGGCGCAGGGCAGCGTCACCGCCCTGCTGCGCCGCTATGCGGAGGACATCCGCAGCCCGGAGCAGCTGTTCGAGCCGGACGATGGCCCGGTGGCAGCGCGGCTGCACCTGTACCCGGCGGCAGTGTTCGGCGCAAAGCCGCTGTATCCCCCCGCCGCGCCCCGCACCGAAGCACCCCTTGCCCCGGTGCGCACCGAGCCCCTTGACCCCGACCGGCTGCGGCAGGAGCAGCAGCTACTGCTGGACTACGCCCGCCTTGCCGTTACCGAGGAAAACGTGGCGCTGCTGGCGCGGCAGGCATTGGCTGCCCGCGGGCAGGTGAACGCCTCCACCCTTGTGGAGGAATACCCGAACGACTTTACAGGCATCATCGGCCTGCACACCTATTCCCAGTCGCCGCACCGGGAGTATGATATCACCATGACCGGAAACTGGGTGGAGCGCGGCGGCTTCCGGTTTCAGGATTTTGTCCTGACCCGCCGCAAGGAGGTAAACACGGATGGCAACCATTGATCTGCTGGAGGAGACCGCAAACTATCTGCTCAACCACTGCTTCGTGCTGGGCTGCGTAGAGGAACAGCGGGCAAAATATCTGTATATTCAGGATCACCTCAACGAGGTGCGGGCGGTGTTCAAACCGCTGGGCTACGCGGTGCTTTTGTACCCCGCGCCCATGCAGGCGGCGGCGCTGGTCAACGAGCACGAGGGCAGTCAGGCACGGCTGCTCAAGTACGAAAGCATTTTGCTGCTGGTGCTGCGGCTTTTGTACCTGCAAAAGCGGGAAAGCCTTGCCGCCAGCGCGGACGAGGTGCTGGTGACCGTAGAAGAAGTACAGGCCGAATTGCAAAAGATGAACCTGCCCCGCAAGCTGGATCAGCAAACGCTGGAAAGGCTCATGCGCACCCTGCGCCGGTACAATCTGGCGCGTCCTGTGGGGCGGCTCTCCGGGCTGGACAGCCGCATTGAGGTATTTCCCACGGTGCTACTGGCGCTGCCGGACGCTGACCTTGCGGATGCCGCCGCCGAGAGCGCCCGCACCCGCACCGAGCTTGGCCTGTACGAGCGCCCGGAGGGCGCAGACACCGAAGCAGGGGAGGGTGAAGCATGATCGAACTCAAGCGCCTGAAACTTATCAACTGGCACAACTTTGAAAATACCACCTTCGACTGCGCCCGCCTGACCTATATGATCGGCGTGAACGCCGTGGGCAAGACCACCATTTTGGACGCCATCCGCTACTGCCTTACCACCAACCGCAATTTCAATGCGCTGGGCAATAAGAAAAGCGGCCGCACCCTGCAAGGCTCTGTCCACGCCAAGCAGCGCGGCGAGAACGCCTACCGCCGCCCGGGGCATACCGTGGCGTATATCGGGGCAGAGTTCTGGGACAGCGTAAAGCACACCAGCTTTGTCATCGCGGTGCGGGTGGAGTCCGAGGGCCCCATGCAGGAGCTGCACCCCGGCGACCAGACGTGGTACATCTCGGAGGACGGCATCACGCTGGAGCAGCTGCCCTTTATCGACCCGCGCACCGGTGCGCCCAGCGCCAAGGAGGACTTCAAGCCCGCCGAGGGGCGGCTTTCCTACACCCGCAGCCCCAGCGAGGCGCGGGACCGCATCTGCCGCGCACTGGGCATCGGGCGCGCAGCCAGCCCGCTGGGCAAAAAGTTCAACGAGGTGTTCCAGATGGGCACCAGCATGGACGAGATCCCGAACTTCCGGGAGTTTCTGTACCAGTACATCCTCCCGCAGCCGGAACTGGACTTGGAAGCCTTGCAGGGTGACCGCCTGGAGCTGGAAAACCTGCACGCCGTTCTGGCGGAAGCCCAGACCCGCGCCGACGCGCTGGACGAGATCGTGCGCTATGGCCGTGAAGCCACCGAAAAACAGACCGAAGCCCTTGTGAATCGCGGTGCAGCCCTGCTGGCGCGGGCTGCTGCCGATGCCGGGGAAAAGGCCGTCTGGCAGGAGCGGGTAGACGCCGGACGCCGCCAGCAGGAAACGCTGCGCACCCGCTACGCCGAAGCCAAGACCGCCGAAGCGGAAGCCCGCCGCGCCTACCTGACCGCCCACAGCGCCGCCGGTGCCAGCGGCGAGGGCCGCGCACTGGATGCCCTCAACGAGGAGCTGGCACACCGGCAGACCGCACTGGATGCCGCCGCCCGCAAGGCGGACACCGCCGAAAAAGCCGCCGAAAAGACCGGCAATCTGCTGGCAGTGCTGCGCCGCAGCGGCTTTGCCGCCGGACAGAAGATGGCCGACCTGACCCCCGACACCCTGCCCGCCCTGACCGACTGGCTGACCGCACAGGAAAAGCCGCTGGAAGAAGCCTATTTTGCCGCACGGCAGCACACCGCCGCCTTGCAGCGGCAGCAGACCGAGAAACGCGCCGAGCTGGATGCCGTATCCGGCGGCAAGTGGGTGTACCCCCACGGGGACGCCGCCACCCGGGTGCGGGACGCCGTGAATGCCGAGCTGAAAAGCCGTGGCATGGAGCCGGACGCCCGCATCTTCTGCGAGCTGCTGAACGTGGAGGATGAGAGCTGGCAGGACTGCGTAGAAGCCTGTCTGGGCGACCGCCGGTTCGATATCCTTGTGCCGCCCGCCCACTACGCCGCCGCAAAGAGCGCTTTTGTGGCGCTGAAAGAGAAAGTAGGCCCCATCAGCCTGCTGGACACCCCGGGTCTGCGCAAGGCCAACCGCCGCGCCGACACCGCCCCCGCCGACAGTCTGGCGGCACAGGTCACCAGCGAAAACCCGCTGGCCGCGCAGTACGCAGACACCATCCTGCGCCGCATCGTCTGCTGCGACACCCCCGACACGCTGGAAAACTATCTCGACAGCGCCACCCGGGATCTTTTGCGCCACCACCCCTTCCGGTTGGAGCGTCTGCGCACCCCGCAGCGCTATATCGGTCTGGAAGCCCGCCGCGCCCGCGCCGGGGCACTGGCAGGGGAGATGAACGCCCTTGCTGAAGAAGTACGCGCCGCCGCACAGGCAGAGCAGAACCTGAAAGCCGCATACAGCCAGTACCAGACCCTTTTGCGCGGCACAACGCTGGAAGAACTTGCCGCCTTGTGGGACGCCCGCGCCGCCCTGACCGCCGCCCGCGCGGCGGTGGACGAGCAGGCCGCAAAGCTGGCCGAGTGCCGCGAGAATCCGCTTTTGCAACAGCTGTATAAAGAGGAAGAGGTGCGCGAAGCCGCATGGGAAGCCGCCCGCACCGCCGTGGAGCAGACCGGCGGTGACCTGCGCGTATGCGAAAAACAGATCTCCTCCTGCGAGGCGGAGCAGCAGAAGGCGGTGGACACCGCCGAAAAGAGCGCACAGGCCGCCGAGAGCTTTTTTGCCGCCCATCCGCTGGTGGAGCCGCTCTCCCGCAGCCGTCAGCAGGCGCTGACCGGGCCGGATAAATCCCCCCGCGCCGCCGCGCAGGCTGCCGAAAAGGCACAGGCCAAGCTGGACGATGCCCTGACTGTCTACCTGAACAGCACGCTGGAACCGGCGCAGCGGGAATACAACCGGCGCTACGTCTGCGATTATCCTCTGGGGCTTGCCGGGCTGGAACAGTACCGCGCCCAGCATGAGAGCCTTGTGCGCATCGACCTGGAGCGCTACGCCGCCCGCCTGGAGCAGGCGCAGCGGGACTGCAAGGACCGCTTCCGCAAGGATATCCTGTTCCGCATGAAGGACGATATCTTCAACGCCCGGCGGCA
>ENA-OQHI01001471-OQHI01001471.1-human-gut-metagenome-genome-assembly--contig:-NODE-1471-length-11021-cov-2.948099_pt1 | contig 11021 bp, 8 predicted proteins | sample MGYA00242561_ERZ504713 | MGnify/ENA primary metagenome ERZ504713 (study PRJEB26092, sample SAMD00036217) | human gut metagenome | host: Homo sapiens | study: EMG produced TPA metagenomics assembly of... | reverse complement strand
GTCGGAGAATAAAACATAACCGGATGTGAAATAAATGGACAACCTGACTTTTGACAATTTAACAGAGCCGTATTCGCTTGAATCGGAACAGGCTGTTTTGGGTTCCGTGCTTATAGACCCGCAATGTCTTTCGGATGTAATGACGGTACTAAAGGCTGAGCATTTTTATATTCCGCAGCACCGCGATATCTATTCGGTTATTGTAACGCTTGACGCTCTCGGCTCAAAGATAGACCCGTTGATAGTTCTTGAGGAGCTCAAAAAGAACGAAGTTTATAACGATGCCGACGGCAAAAATTACCTGGCACAGCTTGCTCAGGCAGTACCGTCAACGGCAAACGTTATGAATTATGCCAAAATCGTTAAGGAAAAGTTCACTCTTCGTGAGCTTATGAATGTTTCGCACGATGTACTTCACCAGTGTTCGGAACAATCGGAAAATGCCGAAACTATACTCGATTCGGCGGAACAGCGCATATATAACATTCGTCAGGGCAAAACAACCGACGGACCGACTAAGCTCGGCGATATAGTGATAAATGACGTTATCCCCAACGTGACATTGCTTTCAACTCCCGAGGGCAAGGATCGAAAGGGTATTCCTACGGGGTTTTCCGTGCTTGATAAATATATGACCGGACTTAACAAGTCCGACCTTATTCTTATCGGAGCTCGTCCTGCGATGGGTAAAACAAGCTTTGCGCTGAATATTGCACGCAATGCCGCGGTTACTTCGCGTAAAAAGGTTCTTTTCTTTTCACTTGAGATGTCAAAAGAGCAGCTTGCACAGCGTATTCTTGCCACCGAAGCGAGAATTGAAAGCTCAAAAATGAGAACGGGCGACATTTCTCCCGAAGAGTGGGTCAGAATTGCCACGTGTTCTGACGCGCTTTCAAAGGCGGAGCTATATTTTGACGATACGTCAAATATAACCGTTCCCGAAATGAAAGCAAGAGTGCGCCGCCTTAAAGATGTTGACCTTGTAGTTATTGACTACCTTCAGCTTATGACCGGAACGAAGCGTACCGATAATCGTGCGCAAGAGGTAGCTGAAATTACAAGAAGCTTAAAGCTTATGGCAAAAGACCTTAAAATACCGGTGGTTACCTGCTCACAGCTTAACCGTCAGTCGGCGTCGGGCAAGGGCAAGGATCACAAGCCCACTATGTCGGAGCTTCGTGAATCGGGTTCAATAGAGCAGGACGCCGATATAATTTTACTCTTGTACCGTGAATCGTATTTTGATGAGGACAAGGGCGAAAGCGTTGTTGCAGACGAGAATAAGGCGCAGGTCATTATAGCCAAAAACCGTCACGGCGGCACTACCGACGTAGACCTTAACTGGAACGGTCAGTATACTTTGTTTACGACCGCGGAGTATAACAGAAATGAACCGTGATGTACTGTTTGCAGCCCAAAAATATGCTATGCTGTCTTACGGCGATAAAATCGTTGTGGGGCTTTCCGGCGGAGCGGATTCGGTGTGTCTTACACATGCTCTTGTTTCACTCAGGGATTCGCTTTCGCTTGAAGTCGAAGCTGTTCACGTAAACCACGGTATACGCGGCGAAGAGGCTTTGCGAGATGAAAAATTTTGTTCCGATTTTTGCAAAAGCCTGGGAATAAAATTGACCGTATTCCGCTTTGACATACCTCTTGAGTGTAAAAAGACGGGCGAGAGCGAAGAGGAGTGCGGCAGGCGAAAAAGGTATGAGTGCTTTAAAAACACGGCAGGCGAAAACGCAAAAATCGCAACGGCACACAATCTTAATGACAGTGCCGAAACCGTGCTTTTGAACATTGTACGCGGCACGGGCTGCAAGGGACTTTGCGGTATACCGCCGATACGCGGCAATATAATAAGACCGCTCATTATGACTTCGCGCGACGATATTGAATTGTACTGTAAAGAAAATTCTCTTGATTTTGTTACCGATAGCACAAATCTTCAAAACGAATATAAGAGAAATGTTATCAGAAACGTAGTTTTTCCGACTCTGCAAAAAATGAACCCGTCCGTTCTTTCGGCATTTTCCCGACTTACTGAAAATGCGACGGATGACGAAAAACTGATAGAAGAAATCGCAGAGCTTAAATACTCCGAATGTAAAACTTCGCTCGGCTTGGACGAAGAGAAGCTTTCGGGTTATCCCAAGGCATTGCGCCGCAGGATCTTAATGAAGTTTTTAAGCGAAAATATTAAAAAGGATATATCCGCAGTCCACATATATGATGCCGAAAATACGGTGGGTACGGCTAAAAGCATAACCTTGCCGGGGAAAATAATACTCGCTCACAAGGACGGTTCGCTCGTCCTTTCCGAAAAAACAGAGGAGAATTTACCTTTTTCCGTAACGTTTAATGTAAAAGACAGCATCGTGGAATATCCGTACGGTAAGCTTAAAATTCAGATTTTCACTCAAAAAGATTTACAAAATCTTAACAAAGTACTATTGGATAATGCAGTGGATTGTGATAAAATAGGCAATGTTCTTTCGGTGCGGAGCAGAAAAGAAGGGGATAAATTCTCTTCTGCGCGCAGAAAGAATACAAAGACGCTTAAAAAGCTGTTTAACGAAGTGAAAATTCCGCAGCCGAAGAGAGTTTGTATACCGGTTGTCAGCAGCGGAGAAAAAACCGTTTGGGTTGAGGGCTTCGGTACATCATCTGAATTTCGCGTCGATAAAGGTACAAGAAAATTTATAATTATAACAGGTTTAACGGGGGAGAATTAATGAAGGCAGACTATAAGAATGACATTGAGAGTGTTCTCTTGTCCGAAGAAAAATTAAAGGAAATAGTTACGTCGCTCGGTAAGCAGATAAGCGACGATTACCGCGACAGCGGCAGAAAATTACTCTTGGTCAGCGTGTTGAAGGGCTCGGTGGTATTTATGGGCGATCTTATGCGCGCCATAGATATTCCGTGCTGTATAGACTTTATGTCGGTATCGAGCTATGGCTCGGGTACTTCAACAAGCGGCGTAGTCAAAATAATCAAGGACCTCGACACAAATGTTGTTGAGGGCGCAGATTTGCTTATAGTTGAGGATATTCTCGACAGCGGCAAAACGTTGAGTTACCTTAAAGATATTCTTCTTCGCCGCAATCCGGCAAGCTTTAAGATTTGTACCTTGCTTGATAAACCGGAGCGACGTCTTGTAGACCTCAAGGCTGATTACAGCGGCGCTGTGATACCGGATGCTTTTGTTGTAGGCTACGGCCTTGACTATGACGAAAAGTACAGAAATCTTCCGTATGTAGGCATATTAAAGCCTAAGGTTTACGAAAAGTAACAACCGATAGTGCAAAATTACAACTCTGAGGAGTGATTAGTGAATTGAAAAAAATTGACTGGAAAGCAATAGCTCCGTATATCGTAATTCCGCTTATATTTGTTTTGTGTATTTCGATTTACGCAACAATGGGCGATACGCAGAGAGATAAAAAACAATATTACGAAATAGTTGATTTGTTTGAAGATAACGAGGTGTCAGAGTACACCTTGAATCTTGCAAGCGGAAGCTTGGAGTACAAGTTATTCGGGGACGACGACACTACTTATAAATATACCGTGCCGAATGTTTCGATGTTTGTTGACGATATTCACGACAGCGTTGTTGAATATAATAAGCAAAATCCCGATAATCAGATTAAAATGGATTACAAATCGGGTAATTCGGGCTCGTGGCTTGTAAGCCTTTTGCCTACGGTTGTCATAATGATAGTGTTGACCGTCATTATGCTGCTGATGTTCCGCAAAATGAATCAGTCATTCCAAAACGAGAATAACCGTACACTCTCTTTCGGAAAAGCAAGGGTTAAAGATGCCAATGACGGCAAACAGAAAAAAACTTTTGATGATGTAGCAGGAGCCGATGAAGAAAAAGAGGAACTCGAAGAGATAGTTGAATTTCTTAAAAATCCGTCGGCATTTAACGCGCTCGGTGCAAGAATACCGAAGGGTGTGCTCCTTGTAGGACCTCCCGGCACAGGTAAAACTCTTCTTGCGAAAGCGGTTGCCGGTGAAGCGGGTGTTCCGTTTTTCTCAATATCGGGTTCGGACTTCGTTGAAATGTATGTCGGCGTAGGTGCGTCAAGAGTCCGTGACCTCTTTGATCAGGCTAAAAAGAACTCTCCGTCTATAATATTTATAGATGAAATTGATGCCGTAGGACGTCACAGAGGTGCCGGTATGGGCGGCGGTCACGATGAACGTGAGCAAACCCTTAACCAGCTGCTTGTTGAAATGGACGGCTTCGGCGAAAATCAGGGAGTAATAGTTATAGCGGCAACAAACCGTCCCGATATACTTGACCCTGCGCTGTTAAGACCCGGTCGTTTTGACCGTCAGGTAACTGTTTCGTATCCGGATATTGACGGCAGAGAGGCTATTTTGAAGGTTCACGCGAAGCGTAAGCCCTTAGGACCTGACGTTGATTTGAGGTCAATAGCATCGCAGACTGTCGGTTTTACGGGTGCCGATCTTGAAAATTTGCTTAATGAGGCCGCTCTTTTGGCGGCAAGGCGCAAAAAGAAAGCTATTACAATGCCCGACATTGAAGAGGCTGCAATGAAAGTCCTTGTCGGAACAGAAAAGAAGTCGCACCGTATGACAGAGCGCGACAAGAAAATTACCGCATATCACGAGGCAGGTCATGCCGTTACCTCGTATTATCTTGAGCATAAGGATCCTGTAACGCATATTTCGATTGTTCCGCGCGGTATGGCAGGCGGCTTTACCATGTATCAGCCTGAAAAAGACGAGATGCATCTTATGAAGTCCCGTATGCTTGACGATATAGTCGGGCTCCTCGGCGGACGTGTTGCCGAAAAGATAATTTTCAACGATATTTCAACAGGTGCGTCCAACGACATCGAAAGAGCCTCCGATACGGCTCGTAAGATGATAACAAAATACGGTATGAGCGAAAAACTCGGACCGATAACCTTCGGTACAGGAAACGATGAGGTTTTCCTCGGAAAAGATTACAATCATATGCGCAATTATTCCGAGGCGGTTGCCTGCGAGATAGACGAGGAAGTTGAGAAGATAATTCTCAAGGCTTACGACCGTACAGAGTCAATCTTAAACGAGCACATTGATAAGCTTCACGCCGTTGCAAAGGCTCTTGTCGAGAGAGAGAAGATAGACGCCGAGCAGTTTAAAATTCTTATGGAGGGCGGAACTCTTCCCCCTTATGAGCCAAAGAGTGAAAAAGTTGAAAATAAAACCGAGACTGTCGAAAAAGACAAGCCGTCAGCCGTTGATGATAAAAACGCGGACGAGGCGGTAAAGGACCTTGAAGATAATTTCGACAACGAAAAGAAATATCTTACGAAGGATGTAGCCTCAGAGGCGGAAAAGGAAGTTGATTCGGATGAAAAGAAAAATTCGTCCGATGAAACCGGTAAAGAAAACTGATTTTATGAAAAATGAAAGCGTGTCCTTTTGGACACGCTTTCATTTTTTCCTGCTTTATAAAATTCTTATTTTTATATAAAAATGCCGTTGAAAATTGCAGGTCTTAGTGTTACAATTATTTATCACGGAAGGAGAGCAATATGAAAAAATTTCGTCTTGAAAAAATTGAGATTTTGCCCGAAAAAAACGCAAATCCTATATACAATGAACTTGAAAGCAAAGCTCATACTGCATATGAGGCGGAAAAACTGTTCTATACATGTATCGAACAGGGAGACACAGAGCGTCTCAGCTATACCATGGACGAATTTTTTAGCAATGGGCTCGTAATAGGCAAACTTTCCGAAAACAACTTGCGCCAAATGCAGTATTGGGCGGTAAGCTGTATAACCCTCGCTATACGGTATGCCATTGAAGGAGGACTCTGTGAATCCGAGGCATATGAGATGAGTGACAAAATGATACGCCGCGTCGATTCCATGACTTCGTCAGAGAGTATACCGCCGTTTTTGCAGGAAAAGGCAATAGAGCTTACAAATCTTGTACGCTATTCATCAATAGGTAAGGATTATCCGCCGCCTGTGAGAAAGTGTATAAGCTATATCAAGGAAAATCTTGAAAAAAAGCTTACGCTCGGCGGGCTTTCAAAGGTGTGCTCTTTGTCACCGGATTATCTTTCCGCGTTGTTTAAAAAAACGACGGGTCAGAATATCAGCCGTTTTATTTTGAGACAAAAATTGGAGCTTTCAAAATCATTGCTCAATGGCAAATATGATTACAGCGAGATAAGCTGCTATTTGTCATTTTGCTCCGAGAGTTATTTCATATATTGCTTTAAACGAGAGTACGGTGTGACTCCGCGCGAATATGCTAAAGCATTAAAATATTAAAAGGAGATGCTTATATGACTCAACTTGAAAAATTCTTTAAAAACCTTAAGGCAAGCTTTTTTGCTTCGGCGGCAATTTATCTTGTCACGGGAATGCTTCTTATGATTTTTCCCGAGCAGATAGCTAAAGTGGCATGTTATCTTTTCGGCGGTCTTTTTGTTCTTGCGGGTATTTATCTCGTAATTAAATTCTTTTCATGCCGTTCTGTTTCGTCGCTGTTTTCTATAACTCTTGTCAGCGGCATTATAATTGCCGCAATAGGCATTTTCCTTATGTTTAAGCAAGACGTTGTTTACTCTGTAATTCCGTTCATTTTCGGTATAGTCGCCATAATTGACGGACTTATCAATATCCAACGTGCCGTAATGCTTGCTCGCAATCATTTTCCGATGTGGTGGCTGTCGCTGCTTTTCGCCGTTGTAGCGATTGTGCTCGGACTCATTATGGCGATAAGACCTTTTGAAACTGCTATGTTTGCGTTCCGCTTTATCGGTATCTGCTTTGTTTTCAACGGTGTTATGGATATGTGGGGCACATACAGCTTTAATAAGTTTGTTAAAGATACAAAGGACGATTATGTTATCGAAGCAAAGACGGAAGAGAAGAACGGAGAAAACAAATGAATTTTACTAAGCTTAACAATAACGGTCTTGTTGACGGGTTCGGAATACTGACAAAATGTGAAAAAAAGACAAGCTCACGAGGCGGAGCATATCTTGATATGATTCTTTCCGACAACGACGGCGAAATTTCCGCAAAGCTTTGGGATTACAATGAAAATACACACGGAAAATTTGAAACCGATATGTTTGTCAAGGTTCGCGGTACAATATCACAGTATAACGGTGCCGATCAGCTGCGCGTTGAAAAAATGCGTAAAGTAACACCCGAGGATAATGTGGATATTACCGATTATGTCAGGCACGCGGGGTACACCGGCGAATATATGTATAATAAAATCACGGAGACAATAAACGCCTTTTCAGATGAGGATTTGAAAAAGCTTGTCGGTACAATCTTTACAGAAAACAAAGAAAAGCTTTTGAAATGGCCGGCGGCATATAAGTTACACCATGCCATACGCGGTGGACTTTTAATGCATACTCTGTCTATTGTGAAGCTTTGCGAGGGCGTATGCGAGGTTTATCCGTTTGTGGATAAAGATCTTTTGCTGTCGGGTGCCATTCTCCACGATATAGCCAAGACCCTTGAGTTTAACGTGGGGGAAACAGGGCTTGCGAACGGATATTCCGTAGAGGGCAATCTTATAGGACACCTTGTTATGGGTGCTATGATGGTACGAGAGGCAGCCGACAAGCTCGGAACTGATAAAAAACGTGAAATGCTGCTTGAGCATATGATTTTGTCTCATCACGGCGAGCCGGAATTCGGGGCAGCGGTAAGACCTCTCTTTCTTGAGGCAGAGCTTCTCTCTGAGCTTGACCTTATGGATGCGAGAGTATATCAGATACATGAGGCAATTTCACCGCTTAAAGAGGATGATTTCTCCGGTCGGCTTTGGGCACTTGACAATCGAAAAATATATAATCACGGACTTGCCGATAATAAAAAGGATGTAGATTTGGACTGAGTTTAACAAAAATACGTCGACGCTTTAAAATTTGTGCATATTTTTGTTAAATTTGAGACAACTAACTATTGAAATATATTTACCTTTGAGTTACAATAATTCGAGTGAATAAAAATTCAATATTACAAAGGAGTGAGTTATGGATCAAAATTGGATGAATAATACGACCGTTATCGTAACTGGCGCGTCAGGCGGTATGGGCAAGGGAATTGCCGAATCCCTTATCGTTGATCATGGTTGCACCGTTATCGGTATCGCTCGCAGCGAGGAAAAAATGAAAAAGGTAGTTGAGGAGCTCGGCCCCAATGCCGAAAAATTCAGCTATAAGCTTTTTGACGTATCGGTTGAGCAAAATTGGATAGATTTTGCAAAGTACCTTGAGGATAATGACATTCATCCCGACATACTTGTCAATAATGCGGGAATTTTGCCGAAGTTCGACAGATTTGAACATTATTCAATGGCTGATATTGAAAAGGCTATGAATATCAATTTCTATTCGGCGGTTTATTCGATACATACGCTTCTTCCGATGATTCTCAAGTCAAAGACTCCCGGAATCATCAACATCGATAGTTCGGCTTCTCTTATGTCTCTTGCAGGTACTTCGGTATATTCCGCAAGTAAGGCTGCTCTTAAGTCTCTTTCCGAATCACTCAGAGAAGAGCTTCGCGGTAAATGCTATGTCGGCATAGTTTGCCCCGGCTTTACAAAGACCGATATATTCAGAAGTCAGGATGCTTCCGACGCAAAGGGTCAGAAGATGCTCAATGCTGTTAGCACCTCCTGCGACAGAATGGTAAAGATGATAATGCATGACATCAGAACAAGACGTCCGCTCGGCGTCCACGGCTTTGATGCTGCATTTATGAATTATTTCGGCAGACTTATGCCGGTACTCGGCGGCCATATTTTCAGCAGCGTTATGAAGATTTCAAAGCTTCCGCTCTTTGACCCCGTATTCAAGGACTGATTTAGTTTTTAATTTAGCAAAAATATATAGTTAGACAGGAGAATTGCTATGAAAATCTTTATGATCGGCGGTACAGGCCTTCTCGGCTGTGAAGCTGCCACGACTCTCATTAAGAGAGGTCACCAGGTAAAGAGCGTTGCTCTTCCGCCTCTTCCGGAGGGAGCTCCCATTCCGAAGGAAATGGAACTCGTTTTCGGCGATATCAACAAGAAGACGGATGAGGAAATTGAGCAGATGCTCGAAGGCTGTGATTGCTTTATCTTCGCAGCAGGCGTTGACGAGAGAAAAGAATTCCCGGCGCCCGTAATGGATTATTACTACAAATACAACATTGCTCCGCTTGAGAGAATCTTCCCGCTCTGCAAAAAAGCAGGCGTTAAGAGAGCTGTTGTTCTTGGTTCTTACTTCTCATATCTTTCTAAAATCAAGCCTGATATGAATCTTGAAGAGAGAAACCCCTACTTCAAATCTCGTCTTATTCAGGAAGATGTTTGTAAAAAGGCTTGCGATGACAACTTCAGCGTAGCAGTTCTTGAGCTTCCTTACATATTCGGTACTCAGCCGGGCAGAAGACCTGTTTGGACTGTTCTTATTGAGCAGATTTCCGGTATGGACAAGCTTCCTTTCACCCTTTATCCGAAGGGTGGCACAGCAATGCTTACTTGCCGTCAGGTTGGTCAGGCTATTGCCGGTGCCGCAACCAAAGAGGATGCCAAAGGCTTTGAGGCTATTCCGATCAGTATGTACAATATGAAGTGGGATAAATTCCTCGGTATTGTATATGAGGCTCGCGGAATGCATAACAGAAAGATTGTCGGCATACCTCCGTTTATGATGAAGCTCGGTATGTACGGTATTGTTAAAGATTATAAGAAGAGAGGCATTGATTCCGGTATGGATCCGCTTCAGCTTCCCTACATTATGGACTATGATCTCTTCATAACGGATAAGTACACCCGTGACCTCGGCGTTGAGGATGACGACATTGAGGCTGCTATAACCGATTCTATCAAGGTTTCTCAGGAATCCTATGAGGGCAAGGTTAAGCTCCTTGATATGAAGGGCGAATAATCTGCATTTTACATCGAACAGAGTACGGTTTTTCCGTGCTCTGTTTTTTTATGTTGTAAATTATTACAAATCAAGCTGTTTAGCAAAATGCACAAACAATAAATTTAATAATTATCGTTTATGTACACAAATTCAACGTTTGTGAACAGTTTGTTAACAATTGAAACAAATTATTGACTGTTGGTCATTTTTGGAGTAGCATTTTGAAATGTAAAAAGTGACTAACGGTCATTTTAAAGAGCGCAGAACTTTAATTTGCGGTGGATGATAAAATTCTGTTAAGCCTCAGAAATTCAACCGAAAGAGATAGTGTAAAATGCCGAGTGTGGAAGAAAACAAGCTTAAAAAACGTAATAAAATTTTAGAAGCCGCATATAACCTATTTGCAAAAAACGGTATAAACACCACCCCGATAGATGAAGTTGTCAAATGTGCAGGCGTGGCAAAGGGTACGTTTTATCTCTATTTTCATGATAAATACGACCTTATGGATCAGATAATTCTTTATAAGAGCGCAGCGATTATAAAGTCTGTTATAGCGCAGATGAAAAATATAAACACCGATAACAAAATGGAGGCTGTCGATCAGCTCACATTTTTTGTTGACGCAATTATAGGTTATATGATCGAAAATAAAGAAATGCTTTCCGTGATAAGCGAAAAAAGCTCAATATTGTATTCGCTGATAATCGATAACGGCGACGATAACATCAAACTCGATTTTGATTATCTTACAGATATAATAGTTAAACTCGGAAATCCTCCCGAGAATGCCAAGAAGCTGTTGTTACTCGTTTCTACAATGATATTTACAACCGCTTCGAATGCCATTCTTTCGAGATCTCCGTTCACCATAGAAGAAATACGACCGGAAATTCATCTGGCCGTCAAAAAAATGTTAGCTTAGTAAATTATTATAGCAAAGGGGAGATACGATGATAGACAAAATGGCAAGGGGAATTGCAAAACACCCAAAAACAGTCCTCATAGTTTGCCTTATATTATTGATACCGTCGATAATATGTTATCTTAACACATTCGTAAACTATGATATTTTGTCTTATCTGCCGGA
>ENA-OQHI01001465-OQHI01001465.1-human-gut-metagenome-genome-assembly--contig:-NODE-1465-length-11073-cov-3.379138_pt1 | contig 11073 bp, 10 predicted proteins | sample MGYA00242561_ERZ504713 | MGnify/ENA primary metagenome ERZ504713 (study PRJEB26092, sample SAMD00036217) | human gut metagenome | host: Homo sapiens | study: EMG produced TPA metagenomics assembly of... | reverse complement strand
TTACTATTTTTATATACAGAAAAGGCACTCCAATTCAACATTGGAACGCCTTTGTTCTGTCTATGTCAGTTAGTATAACCCAATCGTCTGAAAAAGGCAAGTATAAATTAAATCTTTATTCAGCCTTACCAACTGAACCAAATAATTCCATCTTTTCTTTGACAGTTTCAATAATTGCATCTGCACCTGGTTTGAGAAGTTTACGTGGATCGTATCCTTTTCCTTCCAGATCCTTTCCTGCCTCAATGTATTTACGTGTAGCTTCTGCAAATGAAAGCTGGCACTCTGTATTTACATTGATCTTAGCAACACCGAGACTGATTGCCTTTTTAATCATATCATCCGGAATACCTGTACCACCGTGAAGAACGAGCGGGAGTTTTCCAGTTAACTGCTGAACTGCATCAAGAGTCTCAAAGCTGAGCCCCTGCCAGTTTGCAGGATATTTTCCATGAATATTACCGATTCCTGCTGCCAGCATTGTAACACCGAGATCAGCAATCATCTTGCATTCCTTAGGATCTGCGCACTCGCCCATTCCGACTACGCCATCCTCTTCTCCACCGATAGAACCAACCTCTGCTTCAAGAGCAATTCCTTTCTCATTGCAGACTTTCACAAGTTCACGCGTCTTCTCAATGTTCTCCTCGATCGGATAGTGTGATCCGTCGAACATAATAGAGGAGAATCCTGCCTCTATACACTTATAACATCCTTCGTATGTACCATGGTCAAGATGTAATGCTACCGGAACTGTGATATTCAGTTCTTCGATCATGGCCTGTACCATAGCGGAAACTGTCTTGAATCCTGTCATCCATTTTCCTGCACCCTCAGATACACCAAGGATAACTGGTGAGTTGAGTTCCTGTGCTGTTGTAAGAATAGCCTTTGTCCACTCAAGATTGTTGATATTGAACTGTCCTACTGCATAGTGGCCTGCTTTTGCTTTCTGAAGCATTTCTGTAGCTGATACTAACATATTTCTTTCCTCCAATTCTTAAAGATCCTGACGTCCGTGAAAACCATCAGGAATTATTTATTTAGAATTCTTCTATATTATAGCGTATTAATTTATAAATGACAATCTTATGTTTTGCATAAAAAACAGTACGCAGTTACAATTATCGTTAACATTTTCACAAGGATTTCTTCTGCCCTCTGTGGATTGTTCTTATTTTTGTACAATATAACCAATAATTATTTATTCGGTATGACCGCACTTTTCTCCTTTTGCTAACTCTGTATTTCTGATTCGTGATTTGCTAAAAGATTTTCAAAGCACAAAAAAAGCTCGTAAATACGAGCTTCTTTCAGTGACTCCGAGGGGAATCGAACCCCTGATTCCAGCGTGAGAGGCTAGCGTCTTGACCGCTTGACCACGGAGCCTTATTCATTTTCGTCTGTGTCTTTTTTGTTACCGCCACAAGACAATAGTTATTATATACCAGGCTTTCAGAAAATGCAACCCCTTTTTTTAATTTTTTTCAAAAAATTTTTATTTCTATTTCAAACTGCCGTTTTTTCTTGATTTTACGCGGTTTTCCGCGATTGTTCAATAAACCTAAAATTCAAAAAAGGGGTGATTTTCTAAAATATCACTGAAAATATTTCAGATTATGTGTTCAGACTTCCTCTGCTTCCACCAACTGTTCACTCAGATCTTCTACGGCTTCTTCCTTAACCATAATCTGAAGTGCCTGATTTTTATTTTTAATTACAACTTCTTCATGAGTACCGCCGTACTCTCCATCCAGCGTCCATGGAATTGTCTCAACAGATTCAAAACGGACTTCACCACTCTTGAAGGAGTATATTCTGTCTGAATTAATCTGACGCATCACAACTGCCCCAAGCAGTTCGTTCAACTCGACTGGATTCTTTGGTGTTTTAAAGAGTGTCACCTCAAAAACACCATCATCAAAAATAACATTTTCTCCTGTGATTCTTTTGAATCCTCCTACAGAGCGTGAATTTGTCACCATTCCAAAGATAAACTCATCTTCAATCGTCTCTCCGTCATGTATGACTTTGATCTTATAAGACGGAATATTGAACAGTCTCTTGGTTCCTTCCAGAATATAAGCCATATGACCAAGAATATTCTTCATACTCTGCTTCGTCTCATATGACACGTCTGTGAAAATGCCAAAGGCTGCAATATATACGAAGTAGTCATCGTTAAACTGACCGATATCAAAGGAAAATGGTGTTCCTGTTACAATTGTATCTGCGGCCTCCAGCATATTCTTGGAAATATGCAGACTACTTGCAAAATCATTCGTCGTTCCGGCCGGAATATATCCGATCGGCGTCTTATTTTCTCGCATCATCATACCGGTCACGACTTCATCCAATGTACCATCTCCGCCACTACATGTCACGAGATCATATTCTTCTGTGTACTCACTGACTTTTCTTACAGCATCCTGACTTCTTTGTGTAGGATAAACCGTCACCTCATATCCGCCCTTCACAAAAGTGTCAATCACATCTGAAAGTTTCGGCTTCAGAAGTCCCATTCCTGAATTCGGATTGTAAACAAATAGCATTCTTTTCATAAACAAATACCTCCTTATTCAAAAATCATTTGTGTTCACATCAGCTGCAAACTCTCCCCCATAGAAAAAGATGGCTGTACTCCTCTTCAAAGTACAGCCCCTCTATATTCATTTGTAATCACATAGTTATCCCTCTGTGACTTCAATTACCATCTTATTGTTATTATACGTTAGCAAAAAATGTCTTAATGCCTTCCGCTGCTTTCTGCTCGTCCTCGCCGTCTGTCACAACGGTAATCTCCTCGCCTCCGATCAGATTCAGACTCATCATACCCATAATACTCTTTGCATTGATGTTCTTCTCGGCTACCTGAATGTACACTTTGCTCGCATACTGGCTGGCTTCCTGTACGAGAAGGGCGATCGGCCGTCCATCAAACCCTGGGTCCGCTTTCACTACAACAGATGTCTTAATCATAATAATCCTCCTTGTTCTTGCCGAACTTTGTCTGCCATCTCACTCAGCTTACGCAGCCTGTGGTTGATACCCGATTTTCCAACCGGAGGATTCAGGGATTCTCCCAGTTCCTTCAGTGTTGCTTCCGGATGCTCGAGACGGGCAAGAGCAGCCTCGACTAATCCTTTCGGTATATTCTCAAATCCTATCTGATCTCTCAAATATGTAATATCTTCCAGCTGTTTCACTGCTGCTGATACTGTCTTATTAATATTGGCAGTTTCACAATTCACTTTTCTGTTCACAGAATTTCTCATCTCCTTGAGAATTCTTACATTCTCAAGTTCCATTAATGAGACATGTGCCTCCATGATATTCAGAATATCTACTATCTGTGCTCCTTCTTTCAGGTAAACAACATACGACTTTTTTCTGAGCACGATCTTTGCGTCCATAGAAAAACTGCAGATCAGGTCACAGATCTGATGTGCCATCTCTTCTGTGGAACAGACAATCTCAAAATGATATGCCTTGTTCGGATCACTCATAGATCCGGACGCCTGAAACGTTCCGCGGAGAAATGCTCTTCGACAACAAACCTGTTGGACAATCATCGGATTCACGGCATGCAACTCTTCCGCATTCTCCTGCTGTTCCCCTATCATCTTCGTAGCCTGTAAGATACGTATCGCATCTTCATGCTTTTTTACGATAACAGAATAGGTCTCTGTCTGCTTCTTTATATTTCTCCGAACGGAAATATCACTCCTTATATTAAATGTTTTTTCTATTAATGTAAAGACCTTTCTTGCAACTAAAATGTTTTCTGTACGAATCTTGATACTGCACCGGTCAAAACTATTGATTACAACAGTCCCGCACATGCCAATAAAAGCCGTCAGTTCCGCAATCTGGCAATGTCTGGCTGAACTGATGTTCCTTGCAAGCTCTTCCTTCACTTTTCCAGAAAATGACATATTTTCCACCTTTTACTTTCTCTTTGTGATACTATCCTTCCCAATATCACGATGTTCAATACGGACGCCATAACTTTCCTCTGTCTCAAGCGTGTGATATAACGCATTCGCCAGCGTTACAGATCTATGCTTTCCGCCAGTACATCCAATTGCGATCACAAGCTGGTTTTTTCCCTCCAAAATATAATTTGGAATCAGAAATTCAACCATGTCTTTTAATTTTTCAAGGAAAATCGGTCCCTTATCATTCTGCATGACATAATCCTGGACTTCCGGATCATTTCCTGTTTTTTCTTTCAATGTATCAATATAGTACGGATTCGGAAGAAAACGCACATCGAATACAAGGTCTGCGTCCTGCGGAATTCCGTATTTAAAACCAAAGGACATTACTGTGATATAGAGATTGCAAAAACTCTCACCTTTCACAAAAATCTTCTCAAGTTCAATCTTCAGTTCTCTTGTCAGCATCTTACTTGTATCAAGAATATACGTTGCCTTCATTTTCAAAAATGCGGTCTTCTCACGTTCTTTCGCAATACCGGTATCCACACGTCCCGACCCGCTCAGAGGGTGCTGTCTTCTCGTTTCTTTGTATCGCTTTACAAGTACAGAATCCTTTGCGTCCAGAAACAGAATCTCATATTTGATCCCCTTTTCGTCCATTTGCTCAAGGTCTTTCTCTAATCCAGAAATATCCTGTCCGCTTCGCACATCGACTCCCAATGCCACTTTCTTCATTGAAGTTTCTGAATTCTCAATCATCTGCACAAATCCAGGAAACATTGAGATTGGCAGATTGTCCACACAGAAATATCCCATATCCTCAAGCATCTTAAGTGCTGTTGATTTTCCCGCTCCTGACATCCCTGTTACGATAACAAAACGCATATCAAAACTCTCCTATTCTTCTTACTTCCGCTTCCAGGCGGACTCCTGAATTTTCTTCTACTTTATCTTCTACCTGACGCATCAGTTCCATAATCTCTGCTGCGCTTGCATTTCCTCTGTTGATCACGAAACCGCAATGCTTTTCAGAGACCTGTGCATCTCCGACCCTGAATCCGCGAAGTCCTGCATCTCCGATCAGTTTTCCTGCGAAATATCCTTCCGGACGCTTAAATGTACTTCCTGCACTTGCATACTCTAATGGCTGCTTTGTCACTCTTTTTTCTTTCAGATCATCCATCACTTCTTTGATCTTCTCCGGATTTCCTTTTTCAAGAGAAATCACTGCTTCAAGAACAATATAATTCTTCTGTTCTACCACGCTTGTCCGATAAGCAAGCCCCATCTCTTCTACCGGGATCGTGAGAAATTCTCCATCTGCTGTCATCACTTCCACACTCTCAAGTACCTGCTTCATCTCTCCACCGTATGCACCCGCATTCATACGGACGGCTCCGCCTAATGTTCCCGGAATCCCTGCTGCAAATTCAAAACCGGTTAATGAATCAGCCAGTGCAGCCGCCGCAATCTTCGACAGAAGTGCGCCTGCTCCGGCATAAATCTTATTCTCTTCTACCCTGATCTGATTCATTTTCTTAAAAATCTGAAGAATTACGCCACGATATCCCTTATCTCCAACAAGAAGATTACTTCCGTTTCCAATCACTGAATATGGGATTTCCTCCTTTTTACATAACTCAACAATTGCCTGGATCTCTTCCTTTGATTCAGGTGTCACGAAATAATCTGCCGGACCACCAATACGAAATGTTGTATGTTTCTTCATCGGCTCATCTTTCATTACATTTTCCTGTTTTGTAATAGTGCACAATCTATTGTATAATTCCATATCTATACTCCGTTTCTTCTATATAATAGTATTAAATATTCTTATCAGTCATCAACATCATACACCACCCACTTCATAAAGTAAAGTATATTGCCTTGCCAAACACTAATAAACCATGTATAATGAATGCGTATATCTAAAATTAACCAAGCCTCTTTGGAGGCACATTTTTTAATCAAAGGAGTGAATATTTAAAGTGGACGCAGGTGACACGTACCTATTAATTATACTGTTAATTTTACTATTGTTTTCATCATTTTTTTCATCAACCGAGACTGCGCTGATGTCAGTGAATAAAATTAAACTCCGCTCTCTCGCAGACGGTGGGAACAAGCGGGCAGCTTTGGCTCTTGATATCACAGAGAATCACACAGCGAAGATGCTCAGTGCGATCCTGATTGGTAATAACATTGTGAATGTTTCAGCATCTTCTCTTGCTACAACCCTTGCCTATTCATTTGGTGGATACATGGTCAGCATTGCTACACTGATTCTGACAGTGGCAATCCTTGTATTTGGAGAGATTACACCGAAGAATTATGCAACGATCAACGCTGAGAAGCTTACGCTTCGCTATATTCCGGTCATCAAGTTTTTCATGACGGTCATGACTCCTGTCATTTTCATCATTAACTTGTTTTCCCGCGGAATCATGCTGATCCTTCGCGTAGATCCAGATGCAGCGAACAAAGCTATGACAGAAGAAGAACTTCGTACAATTGTGGATGTCAGCCATGAGGATGGTATAATCGAGTCTGATGAAAAAGAGATGATCTACAATGTATTCGATCTCGGCGATGCCAAGGCGAAAGACATTATGGTTCCTCGCGTACATGTTACATTTGCTGATGTCAATAGTACCTTCGATGAATTGATTGATATTTTCCGTGAAGACAAATTCACAAGACTTCCTGTTTACGAAGAGACACAGGATAACGTTGTCGGTATTATTAACATGAAGGATCTGCTTCTTTACGATCATGATACACCGTTCAATATCCGGGATTTCTTAAGAAAACCACATTTCACTTATGAGTTCAAAGATATCTCTGAACTTCTTGTAGAGATGAGAGATTCTACTTTTAATATTGCAATTGTTCTGGATGAATACGGTGAGATGGCAGGACTCATCACTTTGGAGGATATTCTGGAAGAGATTGTTGGTGAGATCCATGATGAATATGATGAGAATGAAGATGAACTGATCAAAGAGATTTCTGATCATGAATATATTATCGAAGGCTCCATGAGTCTGGATGATGTGAACGATCACTTACATACAGAACTTGACTCTGAGGATTATGATTCTCTCGGAGGACTGATCATCGAACATCTGGACCGTTTACCTCAGATGGGTGATGAAGTTGTCACTGAAGATGGAATTCGTCTGGTGGTCGAGAAGTTGGATAAGAACCGCGTAGAAACGGTACATGTTTATCTTCCTGAAAGAGCAGATACAGAGGAAGAAGCGGATGAAGAGAATTCAGATCCTTCTGAAACTGACAAACACTCACATGAATAGAACTTTTTGAAATGTCGGCTGCATTATCGCAGCCGGCATTTTTTGACGTTTCACAGGCAACGCACGCTTTCATATAATATATAGAAGCACAAAATAATGAGGTGATTATATGTCTTATTCTATCATGCTTGATGCAGGTCATGGCGGTCGTGACCCCTGAGCTGTCTATAACGGCCGCCGGGAAAAGGATGACACCTTAGCTTTAACGCTTGCCATTGGAGAACTGCTGCAGGAACATGGGATTGATGTACTCTATACACGTACAACAGACATTTATGAATCTCCCTATCAGAAAGCATTGGAAGCAAATGCAGCCGGTGCAGACTTCTTTCTGTCTATTCACCGTAATTCCTATCCAACAGATAATACCGTATCCGGCGTAGAATCTCTAGTTTACAACAAATCTGGTCTAAAGTACACAATGGCTCAAAATATTAATGAGGGATTGGAAGCTCTCGGTTTCATCAATCTCGGCGTAAAAGAGCGCCCCGGTCTGGTCGTTCTGCGCCGTACACAGATGCCGGCGGTTCTGGTAGAGGTCGGATTTATCAACTCTGACACTGATAACCGGCTCTTTGATGATAACTTTGATGATATTGCGCTTGCGATTGCTGAGGGAATCCTTGATACATTAGAAGAAAGCGGAGAAATCAGCAGTGATTCTTCTCTCCCTCACTATGCAGTGCAGACCGGGGCTTTCCGCAGTGAACGATATGCCCGACGGCTCCTGAATGAATTAACTGAATTGAATTTTCCTGCTGTCTTGACAGAAGGGGATGGTTTATTCCGGGTAACGGTCGGAGAATATGATACGCTTGACGAAGCTGTAAAAATGGAACGCCGGTTGAAGCGTGCCGGATATCAGACAGTTATTGTAACTATTTAGTTGCAGGATTTAGATTCTGACTATTACATGTCCGTAAAAACATTTTCAAAAAACAGAGCGCACTCTTGATTTTTTCAATTGACGGTATTATAATAGCGTTAATTAGAAATCATACGGTCTTTCGCCGCATAAAGGAATGGAGGATTTACTACAATGGAGAAAAAAAACATTGATTGGGAAAATATCGGATTCGGATATATCCCTACAGATAAGCGTTTTGTAGCTAATTATAAAGATGGAGCATGGGATGAAGGTGGTCTCACAGAAGATCCTAACATCGTCATGAATGAATGTGCCGGAGTTCTTCAGTATGCACAGACTGTATTTGAAGGAATGAAGGCTTACACAACAGAGGATGGACACATTGTCACTTTCCGTCCGGACCTCAATGCGAAGCGTATGGTCGACTCAGCGAAACGTCTTGAGATGCCGCCTTTCCCGGAAGATAAATTTGTTGATGCTATTGTTCAGACAGTAAAGGCAAATGAAGCTTACGTTCCACCTTACGGAACAGGAGCAACACTTTATATCAGACCTTATATGTTCGGAATCAATCCTGTAATTGGTGTAAAACCGGCTACTGACTATCAGTTCCGTGTATTTGCCACTCCGGTTGGACCGTACTTCAAGGGCGGCGTGAAACCACTGACACTGTGCGTATCAGACTTTGACCGCGCCGCACCGCATGGAACAGGACACATCAAAGCCGGACTGAACTATGCAATGAGCCTTCACGCAATTGTTACAGCTCACGCAAATGGTTTTGATGAAAATATGTACCTTGACTCCGCTACAAGAACAAAAGTTGAGGAAACAGGTGGAGCAAACTTCCTGTTCGTAACAAAAGATAACACTGTAGTTACACCACACTCCACAACAATTCTTCCTTCTATCACAAGACGTTCTCTGATGTATGTTGCAGAACATTATCTTGGACTGAAAGTAGAAGAAAGAGATGTTTACTTTGATGAAGTAAAAGACTTCGCTGAATGTGGTCTGTGCGGAACAGCCGCTGTTATCTCACCGGTTGGTAAGATTGTCAACCACGGAGAAGAAATCTGCTTCCCAAGTGGAATGGAACAGATGGGACCTACAATCGCAAAACTTCGCGATACACTGACAGGTATCCAGATGGGACGTATCGAAGCACCGGAAGGATGGCTGAAATATATCGACTGATTTTAAATCAGATAAGAATTTTCGATCAGATATTGAAAGAAGGGATTCATTTTTCGAAATGTTTCTCTTCTTTTTTAGTGAAAAAGGACATCCTGCAGAGATTTACTCCCGCAAGATGTCCTTTTCATAGCTGTTATCCAGCAACCCTGTTCCATTCTTAATTATTTACTCGCAAAGTCCTTCGCTTTCAATTACTTTCACTACGCTGTCTACATACTTCTCACAGATCTCGTCAGAAGCTGCTTCTACCATAACACGGATTACCGGCTCTGTTCCACTCTCGCGAACAAGGATACGTCCGTCTGTTCCAAGTTCTTCAGCTGTTTTCTCTACTGCCGCCTGAACTGCTACGTTATCCAGTGCTGTCTTCTTATCCTTTACACGAACATTCTTCAGAAGCTGTGGGAAGATCTTCACTTCATCTGCAAGTGTTCCAAGTGTCTGCTTCTTCTCAATGATCGCTTCCATAACCATAAGAGATGTCAGGATACCATCACCTGTACGTGCATGCTTGCTGAAGATGATGTGTCCGGACTGCTCTCCTCCAAGAACATATCCGTTCTTAAGCATGTTCTCGTAAACGTACTTGTCACCAACTGCTGTCTGCTCATACTTCATACCAATCTTATCACAAGCTTTATAAAGTCCAAGGTTAGACATGATTGTTGTAACAACTGTATTGTCTTTCAGTTTTCCCTGCTCCATGAGATATTTACCACATACATACATAATGCGGTCTCCATCTACAACATTTCCATTCTCATCAACTGCGATACATCTGTCAGCATCTCCGTCATAAGCAAATCCGATATCCAGATGTTTCTCTTTTACATACTCCTGCAGAACTTCGATATGTGTAGAACCACAGTTTGTATTAATATTCACACCATTTGGCTCATTGTTGATTACATAAGTCTTTGCTCCAAGTGCATCAAATACACTCTTTGCAACGCTTGACGCACTACCATTCGCACAGTCAAGTCCGACTCTCATATCCTTGAAAGAACGTGTTGCGAGAGAAATCAGATGACCGATATAACGGTTTCTTCCTGCTGCATAGTCAACTGTGCGGCCAATGCTCTCTTTTGTTGCCAGCGGGATTTCATCAATCTCTCCATCGATATAAGCCTCGATCTTTGCCTCAACCTCAGCATCCATCTTATGACCTTCGCTGTTGATTACCTTGATGCCATTATCATAGTATGGATTGTGGCTCGCTGAAATCATAAGTCCACAGTCAAAATCTTCTGTTCTTACTACATATGAAACACTTGGTGTTGTTGTCACATGAAGAAGGTAAGCGTCAGCTCCTGATGCTGTCAATCCTGCTGCAAGTGCATACTCAAACATGTAGCTGCTTCTTCTTGTGTCTTTTCCGATTACGATTCTGGCCTTGTGGTCCTGTCCGAAATACCATCCAAGATAACGTCCTACTTTAAATGCATGCTCTACTGTAAGAACTACATTCGCCTCACCACGGAAACCATCTGTTCCAAAATATTTTCCCATAATAATCTTCCTTTTCTTTCTTGTGATACCCTTTTGTTATCAGATCTATTCACAAATTTGCTACCGTAAAACATGTTTTCATTATATAAAACATGCTTTACAAGTTATTCCTATTATATTACCTTTATAAATCAGATACAAGCTTTTTTCTCTTAACATTCCTCGTTATGTTACTGTTCACACGATGTGCGACCAGCAACGCATCTCGCCATTTTAAATCGCCTTTGGCGATGGGGCGAGATGC
>ENA-OQHI01001462-OQHI01001462.1-human-gut-metagenome-genome-assembly--contig:-NODE-1462-length-11080-cov-3.406162_pt1 | contig 11080 bp, 7 predicted proteins | sample MGYA00242561_ERZ504713 | MGnify/ENA primary metagenome ERZ504713 (study PRJEB26092, sample SAMD00036217) | human gut metagenome | host: Homo sapiens | study: EMG produced TPA metagenomics assembly of... | reverse complement strand
AAGATACTGTATTACAGCAGAGGGGAATACCAGATACGTCAGTGTCTGGTCAGCAACATAAAAAAAGAAATCAGTAATTTTCAGGAAGCCCGGCTTCAGGCGGTTCAGAAACTTCATGAGCTGTATGAAGCCAACAGGCTTCTGAATGAACAGGAGGCCGGTGTTTTTCTTCGCCAGATTAAACTTCTGGAATCCGAAAGTTACCAGAATGCAATTGAAAGCAGCATTGCCAATGAAAAGGTAAATGCTGCTTATGCAGTTATGATCAACAGAGATGAACTGGTTGAGACATTCCGACATCTGGAAGAGCCGGTCATTCGAAGAAGAATCAATGATATGCAGGAGATTTCCAACCGCCTGATCCAGATACTGGGTGGTGCAGCCATCCGTATTAATCTTGGGGACGAACCTGTGATCCTGGTTGCGGAGGCATTGTCGCCGACTGAGATTATGGAAATGGACAAGGATAAACTTCTGGCTGTGGTCATGCATCATGGTTCAGCAGTATCTCATGCATCAATTATGGCGAAAACAATGGAAATTCCAACTTTGGTCGATGTTGCAGCTGATGATGAGTGGGATGGAAAGACAGCAATCGTAGATGGTTATACAGGAACTTTTTATCTTAACCCGGATGCGGAAATCCAGAAAGAATATGAGATTCGTCTGGAAGCGGATCGAAGAGAGAGAGAGGAACTTCTGAAACTGAAGGCGCAGAAAGATGAAACAAAGGATGGCAGCAATATTGGTCTTTATGCCAATATTGGAAATATGAGTGATCTGAGCAGTGTCCTTTTTTATGGCGCCAAGGGAATTGGGCTTCTGCGAAGTGAGTTCCAGTATCTTGGAAGAGAAAATTATCCGAGAGAAAATGAACTTTTCCGTGCATATAAAAAAGTAGCAGAGACAATGGGCGAGAGACTTGCGGTGATCCGTACTGCGGATCTCGGAGCAGACAAGCAGGCTCCGTATCTGGACATTCCGCAGGAAACCAATCCTATCATGGGCAACCGTGGGATTCGTCTCTGTCTTGACCGAAGAAGAATGTTTAAAGCACAACTTCGTGCAATTTATCGTGCCAGTGCGTATGGTAATCTCGCAATGATGTTCCCGATGATCGATTCTGAAGAAGAAATGGATGAGATATGGCAGATCATTGAGGAAGTAAAAGAAGGACTGCGCGAAAAAAACATTCCATTTAAAGAGATCATGACAGGAATCATGATCGAGACACCGGCAGCAGTCATGATTAGCCGGGAACTTGCAAAACATGTTGATTTCTTAAGTATTGGAACCAATGACCTGACACAGTATACGCTTGCGATGGATCGTCAGAATCCTCTTCTGAAAGACAAATACAACGATCATCATCCGGCAATTCTTCGTATGGTGCGTATGGTTGTGGATGCGGCACATCAGGAAGGCCGTAAGGTTGGCATCTGTGGAGAAATCGCAGCGGACACAGCACTGACGAAAAAATTTCTGGAGATGGGAGTTGATTTTCTGTCTGTTGTTCCGGCGTGTGTACTTCCGGTACGAAAAGCAATTCGTGAGACAGATCTTGGCGGAGAGAAAGTTTCTGCTGTTAAATGAGGATTATAATGAATAAAAAAAGTAAAGTCATTCTTCTTCCCTGTAATTCTTACAGGGAAGAAATTGTTTATGAGAATCTTGAAATCGGACTGGAGCTTCTGGGCGGAATCGAGAATATTGTCGGTAAAGAAGAGTCTGTATTGCTGAAGCCGAATCTTCTAAAGAAAGCGGAAGTTGATAAGGCAGTGATCACACATCCGACGGTTGTGGGAATGTTTGCCCGACTGATGAGAGAAAAAGGATATCAGGATATGGCACTTGCAGATTCCTGCGGAAATGGAACAACTTCTAAAGTGATCCATGGGACAGGAATGGATACGTATCTTGAGAAACTGGATATTCCGGCTATTGATTATATGACGGGAATCCATGTAGACTATCCGAAAGGAATACAGGCAAAAGAATTTATTTTGCCGAAAGAACTTCTGGAAAAAGACTGTGTGATCTCTCTTTGCAAAATGAAGACGCATGCACTGGAACGCATCACGGGAGCTGTGAAAAACAGCTATGGATTCGTTTATGGATTTCACAAAGCCAAAGGTCATACATTGTACCCAAGTGCAGACAGTTTTGCCCGTATGCTTGTCGATCTGAATCAGTATGTGAAGCCGCGGCTGTATATTATGGATGGAATTGTGGCCATGGAGGGGAACGGACCAGGTTCCGGAGATCCTGCTCCAATGAATGTGATGCTGATGTCACGGGATCCGGTTGCACTTGATAGTGTGTTCTGTAACCTGATCCATCTGAATCCGGAGATGGTTCCAACGAATTATCATGGAGAAAAAATGGGACTTGGTACCTGGCGTTCGGAAGAAATTGAAATTGTTACTCCGTCCGGTGAGATTTCAATGAAGGATGCAGTAGCACAGTATGGAAATCCGTATTTTGATGTGGACCGGAGAGTGGTACGTTCCGGTATGTGGGAACGTCTTGCGAAAGCTTTGAATATTTTTCAGAAGAAGCCTTATATTGAGCCGGAGCGTTGTATCCGGTGTGGGATTTGTGTGAAGAGCTGTCCGGTTCCGGACAAGGCCGTTGATTTCCGTAAAGGCAGAGAGAATCCACCAGTATATGATTATAAGAAATGTATCCGTTGTTTCTGCTGCCAGGAGATGTGCCCCGAAAAAGCAATCCAGGTGAAATGATTAGGCCGGAAATTCAATCATGCCTTAAATTGTTGCATGGAAAAGGAGCTTCTGCATTATAGATGAATATGTGTCTGTTTTGCAAAAGCTCCTTTAGATTGTTTGTTTATAAGTTGTGTCCGATCAAAATTTACAAACTGGATCAGTTCAAACAAAAATTATCGCTTATCTGATCGTGTCATGCAAAGCTTTGATGAATGAAGGAGTGGTACCGCAGCAACCACCAACAACAGAAGCACCGTTTTCAATCAGGACTTTCATATGATGGGCGAATTCTTCTGCATTCATGCTGTACACAGCATTTCCCTTTTCATCGATGACCGGCATACCGGCATTTGGTTTGGCGATAACTGGAATAGAAACATTTTCTTTAATGTTTCGAACAACAGATACCAGCTGATCAGGTCCCACTGAGCAGTTGATACCTACAGCATCTGCGCCGGCTGCTTCAAGAGAAAAAGCTGCTTCCACAGCATTTCCACCACTGAAGATACTTCCATCAGCTTCAACAGTCATGGTACACATGATCGGAAGATCACATACAGAAGCGGCGGCATCTACAGCTGCAAGAGTTTCTTCAATATTGATCATTGTTTCGGCTGCAATCAGATCAATACCTGCATCTGCCAGAATACGGATCTGTTCCTGATACATATTATAAGCTTCTGTGTAAGTATAATCCCCATCAGCTGTGATAAAAGATCCGGAAGTAGTGATATCACCGGCTACATAGATACCGCTGCCGGCCAGCTCCTTAGAATAGCCGACCAGAGTACGGTTGATCTCTTCAATCTTATCTCTGAGTCCGTGTTTCTCAAGATTTATACTGTTTCCGCCAAAAGTAGGAGCATAGATTACCTGACTTCCTGCCTGAATATAGGCACGCTGCAGATCCTGGATAATATCTTTGTGATCGATAACCCAGGTTTCTGTACAGATACCGCGTGGCATACCACTTGCCATCAGGTTGGAGCCTGTGGCACCATCCAGAATCAGTATATTCTCAGTCAGTTTTCGAAATTCTTCTTTAGTCATATTAAGTTCGTTGCCTCCTTGAAAAATAAATATATAAGCAACTTACCTGTAAGCTCCGCATTTCCGTCGGAAAGTGCTTATTTCAGTTCCCTATTATAGCATGTACCATGTGGGATTACTATAGAAAAATCATTCAACCTGATTTATATACAAAGCAGATCTGGAGGTTATAAAACCAGTAGTGTTTACAGGCATAATCCCGCAAATAATAAAAAGAAGACATCTTTCGACAGAACTCGAAATTGTCTCAGAAGAAAAGTTGTGCTATTTTCTATATATATTCTTTACCGGCAGTTCTGTCGGAGATTTTCCCAAATACAATATTAATATAAGTAATGGAATCAAAATGCAGGAGGTAAAATAATTGAATCTGTTTGAGTACACGTACTGCGGGAACTACAACCGGCAGATACAGAATCTGGCCAGAATCGTCCCGGAAAAATGGAGTTTTGGAGGCAATGATGACAATGGAATCCTGAAAGGGTATCTGGAGCATACATTTCAGCGGGTATATGAAGAAGAAAAATTACTGGAGACAGAGGAATACGCAATTTTTAATACAGGACTTTTTAATATGTATTATCAGCCGGTCTACGCATATTTTATCCCAAATCTGGTGCCGGACAGGCAGAGATGGTTTCTGGACGGCTTCTACACAGAATATCATTTATTAAAATCAGGAATTGTCAATCTTCCGAAACGTGCAGCATATGTAACAGATCCGGCAGAACTTATTTTTGATACCGGACTGGATATCGTGCCTCAGTATGAACATATTTTTGAAGAAACGGAGAATTGTCAGAGACTTCCGGAGACGATTCGCGGCAGTGTGATGAAAGTACAACTGTTTGACGGCGCTCTGCGGCAGACAAAAAGAATGCTTGAGGCCGATTATCGGACAGCCATTCCGCAGTATTATAACCATGGAATCCAGTTTCTCATTCCTGTCTGTCTGCAAAATCCGGACAGAGCTGATCTGGCACTTGCCTGTGTAAAGACAGAGGATGGGAGCAAATATCTGGGCAGGACATGTCTGACATTAAAAATGGCATATCATAATGCAAGACTGCTGGCAAAAATCCACAGCAGCTGGCTTTATCCGTGAAGAGATGATCGCAGCAATAGAGAGTGATACAGGAAAAACATGTAATTTTTCGTTGAGCGTTGCTTCGGACAATAAACCATCGTTGAAAATCAGCTGTACAGAAAATCCTGTTACTGTACGGAAAAAAGATCAGAATATCTTAAAAGTACTGTATTATTTTATGTTAAAATCTCGCAAAATCTATTGAAATCGTAACGCTTTTATGATACAAAAATAAAGTTGTTATTAATAAATTTTCTTATGAAAAAGAGGGGATACTTTTTAGGGAGGAACAACCAATGAGCAATAAGCTGATCGACTTGATCGACATTTCCAAATCCTACGGGATGCAGACAGTTCTGGATGAACTGAATCTTTACATCAGGGAGAATGAATTCCTGACATTACTTGGTCCGAGTGGATGTGGAAAGACTACTACACTTCGTATTTTGGGAGGATTCGAGACACCGGATAAAGGGCGTGTGATCTTTGACGGGCAGGATATCACGAATTTTCCGGCGAATAAGCGTCAGCTGAATACCGTATTTCAGAAATATGCGTTGTTTACTCATATGAACATTGCGGATAACATTGCTTTTGGATTAAAGATAAAGAATAAAAGCAAACAGTATATTTATGACAAGATCAAATATGCATTGAAGCTTGTGAATCTGGATGGTTTTGAGAAACGCATGCCGGATTCTTTGAGTGGTGGACAGCAGCAGCGTATTGCAATCGCACGTGCAATCGTAAATGAGCCGAAGGTACTGCTTCTGGATGAGCCGCTCGGTGCGCTGGACCTGAAGCTTCGACAGGATATGCAGTATGAGCTGATCCGTCTCAAAAATGAGCTGGGGATCACCTTTCTGTATGTAACACATGATCAGGAAGAGGCACTTACCATGTCTGATACGATCGTGGTCATGAATCAGGGGTATATCCAACAGATCGGAACACCGGAAAAAATCTACAATGAGCCGGAGAATGCTTTTGTGGCGGACTTTATCGGTGAGAGTAATATCATTTCCGCGACAATGGTGCAGGATCGTCTTGTTAAGATACTGGGTGTTAATTTTCCATGTGTGGATGAAGGGTTCGGACAGAACCGGCCGGTTGACGTTGTCATCCGTCCGGAAGATATCGATCTTCTGAAACCGGGGCAGGGAAGCATTGACGGTGTAGTCACACATATGATCTTCAAAGGTGTACATTATGAGATGGAAGTCATGGCGAACAACTATGAGTGGCTGGTGCACAGCACAGATATGTTCCCGGTTGGAGCAGAAGTCAGCATTCATGTGGATCCGTTTGATATCCAGATCATGAAAAAACCGGAATCGGAAGATGAGGAGGCGGTAAACATTGAAGAATAAGCGTTTGCTTGCCGGTCCGTATCTGTTCTGGTCCGTGTCATTTGTAGTGATTCCGCTGTTGGTGATCGTGTATTATGCATTTACCAGTGATGAGGGTAGTTTTACATTTTCCAATCTGGCACAGATCACGACACCGGAGAATCTGAAGGCACTTGGCATGTCCATTCTTCTGTCATTTTTGAGTACGGCAATCTGCTTGATTCTGGCATATCCGCTGGCAATGATCCTGAGCCAGAAACAGGTAAACCAGACAAGTTTTATTGTGCTGATCTTTATTCTGCCAATGTGGATGAACTTTCTTCTCCGTACACTGGCATGGCAGACATTGCTTGAAAAGAATGGCGTCATCAACAGTGTTTTAAGTTTCCTGCATTTACCAGCGCTGGAGATCATTAATACACCATATGCCATCATTCTTGGAATGGTATACAATTTTCTGCCATTTATGGTGCTTCCAATCTATAATGTACTGATCAAGATTGACAGAAATGTCATCAATGCAGCACGTGATCTGGGAGCCAATTCCGTACAGACTTTCTGGAAGGTCATTTTTCCACTGAGTATTCCGGGTGTGATCAGCGGTATTACGATGGTGTTTGTACCGGCGCTGACAACCTTCGTTATTTCTGACCTTCTTGGGGGCGGAAAGATCCTTCTGATCGGTAATGTCATTGAGCAGTCATTCAAACAGAACAGCAACTGGCATGTTGGAAGTGGTCTGTCCCTGGTACTGATGGTATTTATCATTGCAAGTATGGCACTTGTGGCAAAATACGATAATGAGGACGGGGGTGCGGCATTTTGATCAGAAAATATTTACAGAAGATATACCTGGCCCTTATTTTTATTTTATTATATGCCCCGATCGTAACGTTGATCGTTCTGTCTTTTAACCAGTCTAAGACAAGAGCAAAATGGGGTGGATTTACACTGAAATGGTATAAAGAACTTCTCAAAAATGAACAGATCATGAGCGCGTTTTATACCACACTTATCATAGCGTTTATTTCGGCTGCAATCGCAACGGTCATTGGCACGGCCGCTGCAATCGCGATTCAGGGAATGAAGCAGAAGTGGAAGACCATGTATATGGGACTTACCAATATCCCGATGATGAACGCGGAGATCGTGATGGGTGTGTCTTTGATGCTTCTTTTTATTGCATTTCATATGACACTTGGCTTCGGAACGATTCTGATTGCACATATTACGTTCAATATTCCGTATGTGATCTTAAGCGTATTACCGAAGTTGAAGCAGACGAACCGTTATACATATGAGGCTGCGCTGGATCTTGGTGCATCACCGGTCAAAGCGTTTTTTAAAGTTGTTTTCCCGGACATTGTACCGGGAGTACTTTCTGGATTTATGCTTGCATTTACCATGTCTCTGGATGATTTTGTAATCACGCATTTTACAAAAGGACCTGGAATTGATACACTTTCCACAAAAATCTATACAGAAGTTCGTAAAGGGATCAAACCGGAGATCTATGCACTTTCCACGATCATGTTTGTGACAGTTCTGGTGCTGCTCCTTTTGATCAACTATTCACCGAAGGAAGAAGAGGAAACTGTGGTCAGAAAGAAAAAAGTCCGCAAGCCTTCCAGAGTGAAAAAGATCCTGATTCAGCGTGTATTTCCTGTTGCAAGCTGTATTGTCTTTATTGGTGGTGGTTTCTATTATGCAAAAGAAAACGATGTCATGAATGGAGAGAAACTGGTTGTATACAACTGGGGCGAATATATTGATCCGGAAGTCCTGACGATGTTTGAAGAAGAAACGGGAATTGATATTGTTTATGAAGAATTTGAAACAAATGAGATTCTGTATCCAAAGATCAGTTCCGGTGCGATCGCATACGATGTGATCTGCCCGAGTGATTATATGATTCAGCGAATGATTGAAAATGATCTGCTTTCCGAGATTAATTTTGATAACATTCCAAATCTTAAAAATATCGGGAAACAGTATCTGGAGCGGTCAAGGCAGTTTGATCCGGAGAATAAATATTCCGTGCCATACTGCTGGGGAACTGTCGGCATTCTGTATAACAAGATGATGGTAGATGAGCCGGTGGACAGCTGGTCTATTCTCTGGGATCCGAAATATAAGGATAATATTCTGATGCAGGATTCAGTTCGTGATGCATTTGGCGTGACACTGAAATATCTTGGCTATTCTCTGAATTCTATAGATTTGGACGAGCTGACTGAGGCAAAAAATCTGTTGATTGAACAGAAACCGTTGGTTCAGGCATATGTGATCGACCAGGTGCGTGATAAAATGATCGGAAATGAAGCTGCACTTGGTGTAATCTATTCCGGTGAGGCAATTTACACACAGAAAGAAAACCCAAATCTGGAGTATGTGATCCCGAAGGAAGGATCCAATATCTGGATCGATTCCTGGGTAATCCCGAAAAATGCAGAACATAAAGAAAATGCAGAAAAATTTATCAATTTCCTCTGCAGACCGGATATTGCGTTGATGAACTTTGAATACATTACGTATTCTACGCCGAATGAAGCTGCGAGAGAACTGATCGAGGATGAATCTATCCGAAACAGTGAGATCGCATTCCCGGACCTTTCCAAATATGATAATCTGGAAACATTCCAGTATCTTGGAACAGAGGCTGACCAGGTGTATGGCGATCTCTGGAATAAAGTAAAATCCTCATAAAGCATAAAACAAAGAAAAGACTTTCTATGGGAAATGGATTTCTGTAGAAGGTCTTTTTTCTTGCGGAAAAATGTCTGACAGAGGTATAATACAGAAAAAGAAAAGTCATATGAGGAGGGTGTACTGCGGCAGAGGAAAGAACATCCAATTATATCAAACTCTGTGATGAGTGGGCAGAGAAATTCCTTCAGATGGATAAAAAGGAATTGATGAATCGGCTTCCGGAATTGAAGGAAGAGGATGGCTATCTGAAAATCACACATTTTGGTGTGCCATTCGGAATTCGGCTGGATAATGGAAGAATTGACCGTCTGGCAGAACTGGCAGGACTGCCTCTGAAGGGAAAAGCTTTTGAAATGAGCTGATTGTGAAAACGATGGAACTGAAAATACGGTCAGAGATAAATCTGATTCAATGAGGGAAAATGGAATGGATTATTTAACACTGGCTTTTGACAGACCGGCAGAAGCATGGAATGAGGCACTTCCTCTGGGGAACGGCTCTATGGGAGCGATGTCATATGGACGGCTTCGAGAGGAAAAGATCGAGCTGAATCTGGATACACTCTGGTCTGGAACCGGAAGAAGCAAAGAAAACAAAAATACAGATGTGGACTGGGATTTTTTGCGCCAGAAGATCTTTGACGGAGAGTATGAAGAAGCGGAAGCCTATTGTAAAGAAAACATCCTTGGTGATTGGACAGAGAGCTACCTTCCGGCAGGAAATCTGCATATTGATGCAAATATACCTGAATTAAAAGAGCATGGATCATACCAGAGACAGCTTTCGATTAAAGATGCGCTGGAACAGGTTGTATATCGTCAGGACGGACAGGGATATCTAAGAGAATTTTTTGTAAGTATGTCAGAACCGGTCATGGCACTTCATTATAGAGCAGATGCAGGCAGCAGTCTGGAACTGCGTATTTCTCTGGACAGCCAGATAAGACATGTCTGTTCTGGTTATGGGACAAGTGAACTTGTGCTTGAGGGACAGGCTCCGGTCTATGCGGCACCGCCGTATTATTCCTGTGAGCAGCCGATCGTCTATGAAGAAGGAAAAGGAACACGGTTTGCAATCGGTATTTCCGTGCAGGCACCGAAAGGCTGTATCCGCCAAAAAGACAACACGCTTCTTGTAACTGCAGACGGTGATGTGTATATTTATCTGTCCGGGATAACGGATTTTCAGGCACAGGACTCCTACTTATCCAGAAAGAAACAGATGCTGGAACAGATCTGTGACCTTTCATATCCACAATTAAAGGAAGCTCATAAGAAGGCATATGCAGCATATTTTGACCGGATGGATCTTACGTTGGATCCTGGCATACAGAATGATCTTATAACAAAAATGTTTCACTATGCCCGTTATCTTATGATCTCTTCCTCTAAGCCTGGCACACAGTGTGCAAACCTGCAGGGAATCTGGAACCATAACTTGAGAGCTCCGTGGAGCAGCAACTATACGGTAAATATCAATACAGAAATGAATTATTGGATGGCAGAGAAGGCGAATTTAAGCGACTGCCATGAGTCGCTGTTCGATCTGATTGAACGGACTGCCTCGCATGGAAAAAGGACAGCAAAAGAAGTCTATCATCTGAATGGATGGGTGAGCCATCATAATGTGGATATCTGGGGACATTCCAGCCCGGTCGGATATTTCGGGCAGGATGAAAATCCCTGTACCTACTCTATGTGGCCGATGAGCTCTGGGTGGCTCTGCAGTCATCTGTGGGAGCATTACCGTTATACACTGGACAGAGAGTTTTTGAGAGAAAAAGCCTTTCCGCTTATCCGGGGAGCAGTGGAATTTTATCTGGGATATCTGGTGCCTTATGACGGATACCTCGTCACAGCTCCATCTACTTCGCCGGAAAATACATTTACAGCCTCGGATCACAGTGTCCATAGTGTTACCTTTGGTTCGACAATGGATTGCAGTATTCTGAAGGAATTGTTTGGAAATTATCTGAAAGCCTGCGAGATCCTTGATATCACCGACCTTATGGATGAAGTAAAAGCTGCACTCAAAAAACTGCTGCCATTTAAGATCGGGAAAGAAGGACAGCTTCAGGAGTGGTACCTGGACTATCCTGAGGTGGATATGCACCACAGACATGTTTCACAGCTATACGGCCTTTATCCAGGAAATCTGAT